>TARA_R110002049_G_scaffold157184_3_pt1 | contig 15923 bp, 11 predicted proteins | sample TARA_R110002049 | Tara Oceans TARA_R110002049 (sample SAMEA4396941) | marine metagenome | biome: Polar Biome; feature: [SRF] surface water layer (ENVO:00010504); material: water (ENVO:00002006), including particulate matter (ENVO:01000060) such as... | depth 5 m | reverse complement strand
CCCGCCGAGTGACGATCCCGAGACCACGGGACTGACCGAGCGCGAAATACTCGCGCTCGAGTTTGGCCGCTTCCAGCGTCTGAAAGCGGACGGCATGCTCGATGAAGCGGAGAATGCCGCCAAACGGGCCATCGAAATGTCGATCAATATTTCCGGTCCCGGCTCCAACGACACCGCCAAAGCGCTGAATAATCTCGCCACTGTGCAATACAGCCAGAAGAAGTACGAGCTGGCGCAACAGAACTTCCAGACGGCCATCGACATTTTCACCGATAACGAAGACAAACTCAGCGCACGACTGATCAACCCGCTGAAAGGCCTCGGGGCGGCGCAGCTGGAAGGCGGCCGACCGGACCTGGCCGCACAGACTTTTCGACAGGCTACGCACATCACCCACGTGAACGAAGGACCGCACAACCTCGACCAGATACCGATCCTCGAGGCACTGGCAGAAACCAATCTGCGCCTCGGCGACTTCGAACAGGCACGCAATGCGCAGGACATGATCTATGCGCTGAATTTGCGGCATCTCGACGATGACCCGATGTCACTGATTCCGCCGCTGCGCCGCCGTGCAGCCTGGCAACGACGCACGGGGTATGTTCTCGACGAACGCGCGACCTATCGACGCATGATACGGATTATCGAAGAGGCCAAAGGCAAGGACGATATTTCACTGATCGACCCGGTCACGCGGCTGGCCGAATCGTATTTTTACACGGACGCCTCAGAGCCAAATGCTTTCCAGGAAGCCTCTATTGCGAACGGCGAAATTTATTTCAAACGTGCTGTGCGCATCGCCGAGGAAAACCCTGAATCCAACTGGGAAATCCTGGCAAAAACCATGGTTGCGCTGGGTGATTACTACAACTTCCGCTCTGACCAGGGGCGAGCGCGACGCACGTACAGCGAAGTCTGGGACCTGCTTTCTGCCGACGAGGAACGCTATGCGATGCGTGCCGACACGCTCGGCAAATTGCACGCGCTGAATGCAGAGCCGATTCCATCGTATCGTGAGGACACAACACGCGAAGATGGCTCGAACCTCGACCGGGATTTGCGCGAGGGCAGTATCGTAGTCGCGTACGATGTCAGTTCGCGTGGCCGCGTGACCAAAGTGGAAGTCATCGAGAATATACCAGCCGAGTTTGATGACATGTCCAAGAAAGTGGTGCGCGAAATCAGGCGCCGGGTTTATCGACCGCCGTTTGAAAACGGCGAGCCTGTCGATTCGCCCAACCAGGTAATGACACACAAGTATTTCTTCAATCAGCTGGAACTCGACAAGGTACGCGCAAGCCTTGACCCCGAGCAGGACTGACCCGCGTTATATGTTTGCGCGCGCGATAATACTGGCTGGCTTGTGCCTGCTATTTGCGTTGCCGAGTGCCGACGCAAAGTCAGAATGTGACCAGGACTGGCTCTGCATTGATGAGGTGCGCAATGGCGACACTGTCGAGTTGCGGGCACGCAACCTCAATGACTACCCACTCACCTATACGCTGCAGGTGCGCAGCCGCACCATGCAAATCCAGGGAGCCGATACAGTAACCCGCACATTGCCGCCCCGGCAGAGTGAAACAGCCATTGTGCTTAACAATGACGACGCCCGGAGTAACGCTCGGTATAGCATCCGGTTTGACTGGACCATCGGCTACATGGACCCCAATCACGATGACGAACACGTTTATGCTTTTCCCTACGAGAAGGGCCTGACTTATCGCATCATGCAGGGCTACGGTTCGCGCTTCAGCCATACAGGGCGCGAGGAATTTTCGATCGATTTCGACATGCCGGTCGGCACGCCGGTACACGCGGCGCGCGCAGGAGTTGTCGCGCGAGTCGTCGAGTCTAACGACAAGGGCTGCTGGGAAGATGGCTGCGGTGCCTATGCCAATTTTATTGTCGTGCTGCACAGTGACGGAACAACCGGCGAGTACTATCATTTACAAAAAGACGGTGCACTCGTCGAGGTGGGCGACCAGGTAGAACGCGGCCAGAGAATCGGCTATTCGGGTAACACCGGGCATACCGCATTGCCGCACCTGCATTTCGCCGTGTACCGGGCAACCACCTGGGGTAACACCCAGTCCATTCCGGTGCGCTTTCAAAGCGCAGATGGCATTGTAAATTCGCCGCGCCGTGGCGGCAGACATCAGGCAGCGTACTAATGGTCACCGACAAGAAATCTCAACTCCCTTCCGCCGCCGAGGCATTGCCCGGGCGCGCAGAGAAAATGCCCGTGCCGGCCAGGCACTTTGTCAATGGCGCAGCGTTGGAAGGACCGTTCGCAGAGTCCTTGCAACAGATCGTGCTGGGGCTTGGGTGCTTCTGGGGTGCGGAGCGGGTTTTCTGGCAGGCTGATGGCGTTTACACGACAGCCGTTGGCTACGCAGGCGGCGCAACACCGAATCCTACCTACCAGGAAGTATGTTCGGGCATGACAGGGCATGCAGAAGTAGTACTCGTCGTGTTCGACCCCGCTGTCATTTCCCTGGACGCCGTGCTACGAATTTTCTGGGAGTCTCACGACCCGACCCAGGGCATGCGTCAGGGTAACGACCGTGGCACGCAGTATCGGTCGGCTATTTACACGTTCAACGCACAGCAGCAACTCGCCGCAGAACAGTCTCGCGCGGCTTATGCGCAGGAACTCGCCGATGCGGGCTACGGCGCAGTAACCACTGAAGTGGCGCCGCTCGATACGTTTTACTATGCCGAGGAATACCATCAGCAATATCTCGCCAAGAATCCGGACGGCTACTGCGGCATTAAAGGTACGGGCGTGAGTTGTCCGATCGGCCCCGGCTAGCACAAGACTGGCCGAAACTGCACGGGTGATTGTAGTATCGTCTCTGGCTTTCCACTCAACAGACGGTAAACCGGTGTCCGATAAACTCAGGAAAGTACCCAAACCTCGCAAACCGAGTCGCAAACAGGCGGAAGAGGCCGTAAAAACGTTGCTCCTGTGGGCCGGTGAAGATACGCGTCGCGAAGGGCTCATTGATACTCCCAAGCGGGTCGTGCGCGCTTACGAGGACTGGTTCAGCGGCTACAAGGACGACCCGATCGCTTTTCTTGCCCGTACTTTCGAAGAAGTTGAAGGCTACGACGAGATGATCGTGCTGCGCGACATCGAGTTCGAATCGCACTGCGAGCACCACATGGCGCCGATCATCGGGCATGCGCACGTGGGTTATCTGCCCAATAACAAGGTTGTCGGTATCAGCAAACTGGCGCGCGTCGTGGAAGCATTTGCGCGGCGTTTCCAGGTGCAGGAAAAAATGACCGCACAGGTTGCCAACTGCATTCAGGACGTACTGAGTCCGAAAGGCGTCGGTGTCGTTATCGAAGCCGCGCACCAATGCATGACCACGCGTGGCGTGCACAAGACCAACGTCACGATGGTTACCAGCCAGATGCTCGGCTCGTTCCGCAAAGACGCCCGCACGCGCGCTGAATTTCTACGGATGATCGATACCAGGCGCTAGCTTGCAGGCACGGGGAATGATCAAGAAGCTGGGACTCACCGCATTCACCTTTATCGCGCTCGCCCTGCTCTACCTGCTGGCCTGGCCCGTACCCGTGGAGCCTGTTGCCTGGCACGCGCCCGAAGATCAGGGCCTGACCGGCGCTTTCACGCCGAACGATATGCTTGCCGCCACGCGCGGCATCGATCTCGGCAACCATTATGGTCCCGAAGATGTCGCTGTTGCGGCCAATGGCGCACTGTTCGCAGCCGTCAGCAACGGCACCGTGCTACAGGTCGGCACCGATGGCCGCCGCATTGCAACGTTTGCGGTCACCGGCGGCCGCCCACTGGGACTGGATTTCGGCCCGGACGGGGCACTCTGGGTAGCAAACGCCACGCGCGGCCTGCAACGCGTCACGGGCGACGGCCGGGTTACCGAGGTGCTCAATGAAGTCGCTGGCCAGGCGCTCGTCTATGCCGACGACGTCGCTGTTGCGGCCAATGGCAAGGTCTACCTGACGGAGGCGTCGACCAAGTTTGGTGCTGCACAATACGAAGGCACGCTCGAGGGCAGCCTGCTCGACCTGCTGGAGCACGGCGCACATGGACAGGTGATTGAATACGATCCGCAATCGGACAGCGCTCGTGTGCTGCTCGACTCGCTGAATTTCGCGAATGGCATCGCCGTCAGCGAGGACCAGCAGTATCTGTTGATCGCGGAGACGGGCAGCTACCGAATTGTCAAACACTGGCTTGAGGGACCAAGAGCGGGTGAGACTGAGGTCCTGCTCGACAATCTGCCGGGCTTTCCCGACAACATTAATAATGGACTGAACGGACGATTCTGGATTGGGCTTGCCGCGCCTCGCAATGCGTTGCTCGACCGCCTTTCGGACAAACCGTTTCTGCGCAAAGTCGTGCAACGCCTGCCGGAATTCCTGCGACCCAGCCCGGCGCGCAGCTCGCATGTTATTGCGATCAACGGTGACGGCGATGTGCTGATGAGCCTGCAAGACTCCAGCGCACGCACACCGCTGATGACTGGCGCGGTTGAGACACGCGACTTCATTTACATCTCAACGCTGGTCGGCAATCAGTTGCCGGTTATCGCAAAACACGAGCTGTTGTAATAAGGATGCCGCAGCGCTCCGTATTGGTGCTCGGCGGCAACGGCTTCATTGGTCGACATGCGGCCGCGGCACTGATTAATGCCGGCGTTCACGTCATCATCGGCACACGCTTTGCGCAACGCAAACACTCATGGCACGCCTTGCACCCTGCCGTTGCCAAAGCACCCCAGCGTGAAGTGCGGCTGGAACAACTTGCGGATGCCGATGACTGGCTGCCTGTCATCGAAAACGTCGACGCCGTCCTCAACTGTGTCGGCATCCTCCGGCAGCGCGGCCGCGAAACTTACGACGCGATTCACCGACAAGCACCGGCCGCCCTGGCGGCGGCCTGCAAGTCACAGCGCAAGCGCTTTGTGCATGTCAGTGCGCTGGGCCTTGAGAAACCGGCAAAGAGTCGATTCCTGACCTCGAAACTTGCGGGCGAAAAGGCCATCGCCGAGCACGGCGAAGACTGGCTTATCGCGCGACCGTCGTTGCTCGACGGCGTGGGCGGTTTCGGGGCAAGCTGGCTGCGAGGTGTTGCGCGTCTGCCGCTGTTTGTCATTCCGGCTGATGCCACGGGCCGCATCGCGGCACTCGATGTTGCGGACCTCGGCGAGGCACTGGCTCACCTGACGCTTAAAGAGGCGGCAACGCTGCGCCTTGACGAGTCGAGAATTTTTGAGCTGGGCGGCACCGAATCCTGGCATTTCCGTGAGTACATTCTCTCACTCCGGCGCACTTATACAAAGGCGCCTGCACTGTGCGTGCCGATACCCGGCCTGCTCGCAAGACTGGGCGCGCACCTGTGCGATGTCCTGCATTTCACGCCCTTTTCTTTCGGCCACTGGGAACTGCTGCGGCGCGACAACATACCGGTCAATAACCGGCTGCCGGAGCTGCTGGGACGCGCGCCAGTCTCGGTGGTATCGCGAAATGTGCGTGACCAGGAAATAACCGGGGTACGCTGATACAAAACCACGCCCGGCAACGGACACCGGGCGTGGCACGGTCTTCTAATTTGGCAACAGCGATTCATCCCCGCTGTAGTCCGCGCCCAGCATGGCTTTGCGAATTAACGGAATCGGCGGTGACCCGTAACTGAGGAATGCATCATGAAACGTGCCCCATGCTTCCCGGCCACCACGGCCCGCGGTCCAGTCGTCGCGCAACTTGTTAATCATGAGCTTGCCAAGCGTGTAATTGAGATAGCCAGGGTCATAGGTGCCTCGGCGTGCCTGTTGCTGGGCATTGCCAAAATCCTGGAATGCCTTTTCTTCGAATAACTGCTGGCTCTCCTCAACGCTCATGCCCTCGGCATGCAAACCGATAGCCGACATGTAACGTACATTGCGTAGCAACGCATTCAGTAGCTGACCTATTTTCACTTCCGGATCGCCGTCGCCCAGCCCGGCATCCACCATCATCTGCTCGGTATAGTGCGCCCAGCCTTCGACGAACGTATAGGTAGAGAAATTTCTTCCAATTTGGCTTTCAGCCCGGTTCGCGTGCAGGAACTGCAGAAAATGGCCCGGCCAGACCTCATGCACCGAGATCGCCAGCAGTTCGTCCTCGCTGGGTATATAGGCCAGCTGATCTTCCTCGCTCCAGTCCGGGTCAGGTGGTGCGATGTAGTAAACCGATGGCAGACCTTTTTCGTACGGGCCCGGAATATTGATGTAGGCGGAATTGAATCGCTTGTGCGGCGGCGCCTCGCTGACGAGTGCGTCTTCAGTGCCCGGGATAGACACGATATTGTTGTCTTCCACAAACTTTCGCAGCGCCGGCAACTGCCGCCGTGCGCCGCCAACGGCCCCCTCGGGTGGCTTGTTCGCCTGTACCTTGCGAACACAATCCGCCGTACTTGCGCCCGGCAGGTAGTCCGCACAAGTCTCACGCAAGGCATCGAGATTGCGCTCAAGATCTGCGGCGCCCGCCCGCTTCAGTTCTTCGAGCGTCACGTTAACGCCTTCGGTGGCCGCAAGCATTTGCAGGAATCGTTGCTCGCCCAGCGCGTAGTCGTCGGTTGCCGTTTCCTTTAAACCATCAAGCCAGTTGGCAGTTTGCTGCACTGCCGCAGCCGCGGCAGCGTTGGCCGCCGCAAACTGGCGCTGCAACTGCACGTCTTCAACGTCGGCAAACAGGCCGGGCACCGTGTCTTCGAGGTACGCTGCAAGCCCCGAGAACATGCCGTAGGCCGTCTGCACATAAGGCGCCGGTAATGGAGGCTGCAGATTGTCCCGCATTTGCTCCAGTCTACCCGGCAACGTGGATATGTAAGTCGTGTAAGCCCTGATACGTTCTTCCAGCGGCGCATATTCGCGATCCACATAGACGCTGAAACCCAGGCTGCCTGCATACGCAACCGGGTTCGATTGCAAGAAACCGGAATCCCGTACGAAAAACAGGTCTCCGCGCAGCGCCTGCGCAAGGTAATCGCGGTCGAAAGCATCGCGGCCTTCAAGCTGCTCATAGGTGGCGATTTCAGTCAGTGTCTGCTCCAGCCACGCAATGTAAGCGTCGATGGATGCGCGACTGAAATCGGATGCCATGCCGTCGTATTCATGCAGTCCCGCATCAACCGCTAGCTCTGGATTGTATTGATGGTATTCGCTCAGAACCTTGTCCTGGAACGCCGCCCACGAAAGCTGCTCCGCCGGCGCCTGCTCGTTTGCCTGTTCGCCACCGCAGGCCGCGATGAAAAGTACCGCCACGAGCGCGGCTGTCAGGTTTCGTATCATTTTTCTCTCCCGCAACAAATTAGGTAGCCGCCTAGTCGAGTCCCAGCTCGCTTGCGCCCTGCATGAAAGTAATATCAACCGGAATATTCGCCCGAGTCAGGCGGTCGAGATCCGCCTGCAACTCATCGCCGATGACACCCTTGCTATTGGTTAATTCCTGGGCCCCCTGGTAGTCGCCATCGCCCTGCAAGGTCAGCAGCAAACGGGAGAGGTCGGCGCTGGCCTTCTTCATCGCGTCAAAATCAACCCGGTACTTGCCGGTTTCAGCGTCGCGTACAAAAGCGCCGGCGTCCTTGAAGAAATTGAACCGCACCATATTGGCTTTGCCATGGGCACTACTGGCGCCGAAACGAATAGAGCGGAATACGCTGGCCATGAACGTCACGTAGTAGTCGCGAATATCAACCTCGCCCAACTCGCCGCGCGCATTCAGCTCATCGATCATGTACAGGCCAAGAATGTCCGCCTTGCCCTCTTCCATGCTCGATGCAACATCGAGCAGCGCTTCGCGCACTGTCCCGCGGCCGTCCAGGGTGTTCTTGATACCCAGGCCATGCGCAACCTCGTGAAACATTGTGTTCGCAAAAAATGCATCGAACGTGACGTGCTCACGCTGATCGTCGGCGACCAGCGTATCGGCGATCGGGTTAAGTATCTTGTCGAATTTTGCCTGCATTGCATTCTTGAGCTGCAGGCGGCGCGTGCCTTTTTCCAGCTGCACCTGTTCGTCGTTCGGCAGGTTGATCGCTATCGTCTTGGAACCCGCATTCGAATGCCCGGCGTAATAGACGACGTCATAGGCATTCAGGTCCGAGTCAGCGCCAGGTGACTCCTGCTTGTATGCATCCGGCACGGGCAGGCCGGTCTGTAACTCGGGCAAAAATGAGGCGTAGCGGCTCAGTCGGTTGCTCCACTCAAGATCCTTGATCAAAACGTAGGATTCGTAGGCGGCCCGATACCCGAACAGGCGGTCCTCGTAAGTCTCGATCGGGCCAATCACCACATCGATCTCGTTGTCCTTTACGTCCATCCAGTACAGGTCACTGGTCTGGAAGTCATCGCTCAGCAACGCCGCCGCGCGCAACTTGAGGTAGGTTGCGAAACTTGCACTCTCGGCCAGCCCGGCTGCCTCACGCAACAATTCGGCGGCGCGCTTCAACGGTTCTGCATAAGCAACGTGGTACGGCACGAGTATCAACTCGCCGGCCTGGTTGCGGCGCACCAGCGAATACAGCCCGTTCTTGCCGGGCAGGTAGGCAGCCTCAAATTCTTCCTTGGTCATGTCCGCAGGGTAGAAATTGGCACCCAGCGGTTTTGCGCCGACACCGTCGATAAACGGCGCTTCGTCAGCCAGCCGGTCCCAGGGTCCGTAATTCAGTTCCGCAAACTCACGCGCCGGGCCAACGCCCAGTGAATCGAGAAACGACTTGTAGTCGTCGCCATAGGCCTGGCGCCAGAACAGGTCGTCCATGATGACCGAAGCCTCGATCAGCAGACCGATCATTTCGCGCTGGCTGTCGGACAACTCGCTGAGATCGGCTGTCAGTGTGAAATCAGCATAGATTTCAGGCCGGGGATCAATCGTCGTGACAGCACTAATGGACGATTCGGGTGGTGCCTCCTCGGCACAGGAGGACAAGAGACAGATGGCCAGGCTGGCGCCCAGTACGCGCCGAAAGATTCGAAAATTCACGTGTAGCCCCTCAAATAAACAATGCTGCAGATTATCGCACAGCTTCGGGCTCACACTCTCAAGACAGCAACATTGCAACCTGCACGGGAAACCGGCTGGCAGCCGCTAGAGGTCAACGAGTTCTATATCATCGGCCGACAGGCTCGCACCCAGAAAGCGCCCGCCGACGCGTGCAAAACGCATGGCCCCGTCCGTCGCCAGCAGCCGCAGTGAACCCGCAGTGCCGCGGCTTGAGCGCAGATGCAGCGAGTCGAGCATCGCGAGCGCTGCCTGCGCCGTTGTACTCGCCGAATCGACAATCCTGGTGCCCGGTTCGACGACCCTGGCTATCGTATTGCGCAGTAAGGGAAAGTGGGTGCAGCCGAGAATCACACAATCCGGCGTGCGCGCTGCGGCTTCAAGCTGCTCAAAGTAGCGCGACACGATATCGACCGCGATGGAGCCCTCGGTCCAGCCCTCTTCAGCCAGTGACACCAGCAATTCGCAGGCAAGTTCCCGCACGCTGGCCGTCTGATCGAGCGCTGCGATGGCCTTTCTGTAGGCCCCGAGCCGAACGGTTGCCTCGGTGGCCAGCACCAGGTGGTCCGCACCGATACCCGTTGCCACAGCCGCACTTGCGCCTGGCTCGACCACACCAATCACCGGCAGCGGCGCCATTTGCTCGCGTAATGCCTCAAGTGCCACCGCCGATGCCGTGTTGCAGGCGACAACCAGCAACTTGATGCCCTGCTGCTGTAGATGCTGAGTTGCCTGGCAGGCATAGCGCGCGATTGATCCCGGGCTCTTGGTGCCATAAGGCAGGCGCGCGGTATCCCCGAGGTAGATAAGGTCTTCGCCGGGCAATGCCGCGCGCAGCGCCTGTAACACGGTCAGGCCGCCGACGCCGGAATCGAACACGCCAATTGGCAGGTCACTGGTTGCACTGGTTTTCATTCGCGCATTGTAGCGTTGCTATCTATGAAATAATTCGCCCCTTAGGGAAATTTTGGATTTCAGACTGTGCAAAAACTGCTTTACGGCATCGGTGCTTTCATTGGCTTGCTCATTGTTATCGGCCTTTTTTTGCCGCGCACGGGCCGCTTTGTGGTGCAGGCTGACATTGATGCCAACCCGGCCACCGTATTCGCGCTGCTCAACGACATGCGACGTACAGAACTGTGGTCACAAGCCTTCAAACTGGACCCGAACACCCGGACCCGCTATTCGGGACCAGCGCGCGGTGCCGGCGCTACGGTTTCCTGGGACGGAGCCGTCATCGGCAGCGGCACGCAAACCATTATTGAGAGCCGCCCTTACGAGTACCTGGAAACCGTGCTCAATGCAGGTGAGTCGGGCGAGAGCCGGACCTGGTTCGAGCTGGCCGGTGGCAACGGGCAAACAAGCCTGCATTGGGGCTTCGAACACGACTACGGCTTCAATCTCGTCGGCCGCTACATGAGCCTGATGCTGACCGGCATCATTCGCCGCGACTACGAGCGCAGCCTGGCCAACCTCAAGGAACTCGCCGAAAGCCTGCCGCGCACCGACTTCAGCGACCTGCAGGTTGAGCGCATCCGGGTGGAGCCGCAGCAAATTGCGTACTTGTCCACAAGTTCAGCGCCGGAAGCGACCGCCATGTCCGAGGCACTTGGCGCAGCCTACTTTGAGATTCTCAACTTCATGGATGCCAACGGCCTGCACCTCGCCGGGGCACCATTGTCCATTTCACGCTCGTTCAGCGGCGCGGAGCTGCATTTCGATGCGGCCATCCCCGTGCGTGGCGTGACCGAGCAAACACCGCGTAACAGCCACGGCGTGCGCATCGGCCTTACCCACGGCGGCAATGTACTGAGGGTCAGGCACCAGGGGTCTTATCGGAAGCTCAACGAGTCGCATCGCAAAATCGCGGCCTATCTTGCGGCACTGGGTATCGAGCGCAACGGCGATTCCTGGGAGTCCTATGTCAACGATCCCACCCAGGTCGAGGAAGACAAGCTGCTAACCTACCTGTACTACCCGGTACGCGACGAGCCCTGAGTACACCTGCGCGAACCGCGCAGATTAATTGGAAATGGACTTGACCAGGAACGGTGCGGGTGCGGCAGGTTCCTTACCAGGCAACCTCGGCATTTCGCCCGTGTGCTTGAGCATTTCGCTGTACAACGAAAACAGCGCAAGTGCGCACTCGCTGGCTTCGCGTGCTGACATCTTGCGCACCGAGGCACGGATTGGCCCTTCGCCTTTCATTGGCGCCACGCAATGCATGCGCTTGCGCGTCTCGGCGAAACTCTCCTTCAGTGCAATGGGCAGCTCATCGTCTTCAATCTCGGCGAGATTGTCCGTATAGGCCCTTATAAGTCTTTGTTTAATATGGCCATCTCCGGCGAGCACCGACACGGCCGCGTAAAAACGATCGACGAGATTCGTCATCTCTGCTCCAGCGTGAATCTTTATCGGCCGACGGCTCTCCTCTCACAGATTATCCGACGGCAACGTACGCTAGCGAGTCACTACATCCTGTAGTTTGCGGCCTCTTATGGGCCGTTCGTCCCTGACATAGTCCTTTAAACGTCAGGAACCTGCGCGCACTTTTTATAACAGGAAATGGAAAGTGCGCGCAAGTGTTCTTAAGCGACTGCTCGAAATCGGCTGCGTTACTTCGCTTTCGCGAATTCGATACTCCATTGCAGCTCGCCGAGCGTTCGCTCGTCGCGGTACAGCGAGTTGTCCTGGCCCACGAGCCATTCGACGGCGAGCGTCTCGTTCTGCAGGTAGTCCCGGTGTGTGGCAATGGCACTCTCGACCGCACTGGAACCCGAAATACCGAGGACAATGCGGTCCGACACGTCGAGTCCTGCCTGTTTTCGGGCGTCCTGCACCGAACGAACTATCTCGCGGGCAATCCCCTCTTCCTCCAGCGCTGCCGTCATCGCGGTGTCGAGCGCTGCAAGGTAACCGGCGTCTTCTGCACAGGCATAGCCTTCAGCCGAACTCGTTTCGATCAGTACGTCGCTGCCGGTCAGTTCGAACGTCTCGTCACCGACCGCGAGCTGGAACGCCTCATCACGGGCAACAGCACCGGCGATGGCCGCTCCATCGGCCTCATCAAGCGCCTTGCGGATGAGCGGGATGAGCTTGCCATAGCGCCGGCCAAGCACCGGCAGGTTGGGTTTGATCCGGTAACTGACCAGCCCGGCGTCGCGCGCGATGAACTCAATCTCCTTGACGTTCAGCTCTTCGAGAATCTGCTCACGGTGTTCGCTCAGCGCCTTGTTAGCAAGGTCATCAGGCGCACGCACCAGCAAGCGCGACAATGGCTGCCGGGTTCGCACGCCGGACAAACCGCGCGCTGCCCGGCCCAGGCCGACAACCTTCTGCACAACGTCGACGTCGCGCCTGAGATCGTCATTCTTCCATTCCGCTACAGCCACCGGCCATTCGGCCATATGCACGCTTTCGGGCGCATCGGCATCGACGCTGCGCACGAGGTTCTGGTACACATTCTCGGCGAGGAAGGGCACAAACGGCGCCATGAGTTTGTGCGCTACGTCGAGACACTGGTACAGCGTCAGGTAGGCCATGTGCTTGTCGGCCGGGTCGGTGGACTTCCAGAAGCGGCGGCGGTTACGGCGCACGTACCAGTTACTCAACTGGTCGACAAAGGACTCGATCGCTTCTCCCGCCGTCTTGGCATCGAAGTTGTCGAGCGCATCGGTGACTACGCTGATCGTTTCATGCGCACGGGCGAGCGCCCAGCGATCAATCTCCGGCCGGTCGGCGACCGGCACGTCCTTGCTCAGATCCACGTCATCGAGGCGCGCATACAGTATGAAGAACCCGTAGGTATTCCAGAACGTATTGATGAACGAACTCGCCACGTCGGCGACGATGTCGACCGAGATACGTTTCGGCATATCGGGTGACAGGCGTGCTAGGAAGTACCAGCGCAGAGCGTCCGCGCCCACGGTGTCAAACACGTCGTAGGGATTGATGATATTGCCCAGCGACTTCGACATTTTCTTGCCGTCTTTATCGACAATCAGGTTCAGACAGATGCAGTTCTTGTACGCCACGCTGTCGGAGATCAATGTCGAGATTGCGTGCAGCGTGTAGAACCAGCCGCGCGTCTGGTCGATAGCCTCGCAAATGTAGTCGGCCGGGTAGTGCTGCTCGAACTTGTCCTGATTCTCGAACGGGTAGTGCCACTGCGCGTAAGGCATGGCGCCGGAATCGAACCAGCAGTCGATTACCTCGGGAACACGCTGCCAGCGCTTGCCGTCTTTCTCAAAGCTGATCTCGTCAACAGCCGGCCGATGCAGGTCGAGCTCGGAAAGCTCGCGCCCGGTCAGCGCTTCGAGCTCCGCGACCGAGCCGATGCACTCGTAATTGCCTTCGCCATCGGTCCACACCGGCAGTGGGGTACCCCAGAAACGCTCGCGTGACAGCGCCCAGTCCACATTGTTTTCCAGCCAGTTGCCGAAGCGCCCGTTCTTGATGTGCTCGGGCACCCAGTTAATGGTCTGGTTCAGCTCGGTCATGCGGTTCCGAAACTGCGACGTACGGATGTACCAGGCATTCTTCGCGTAGTAGATAACCGGGTCACCCGTGCGCCAGCCGAACGGGTAGTTATGCTTGAATCGCTCGGAACGGAACATCAGCCCACGCTCTTTCAGCAAACGAATAAGGGGCTTGTCGGCATCCTTGAAGAACAGGCCGGCAACCGGCTCCACCTCTTTCACGAAATGGCCATCCAGGCCGACACCGTGCACCACCGGCAAGCCGTGCTGCTGGCCGAGCGCGAGATCGTCGACGCCGTAAGCGGGCGCTGTATGCACGATGCCTGTACCGTCTTCGGTACTGACAAAATCGGCGGCAAACACCTGGAAAGCATTGGCCGCGTCGACTTCGAGGTAGTCAAACAAACGCTCGTACCGGGTGCCCACCAGCGCGGCACCTTTAACCGTCTTGAGGACCTTGTGTTCCTGGTCGCGGAACACGGACTCTCGCAGCGCTTCGGCCACGATCAGTGTTTCGCCATCGGCCTCGCAGAAGCTGTAGTCAATATCATTGCCGACCGCGAGCGCCAGGTTGGACGGCAACGTCCAGGGCGTCGTCGTCCATACGAGGAAGTAGGTATTCGCTTCGCCGGCGAGTTTGAAGCGGACTGTGATCGAAGGGTCTTCCACTTCGCGATAGCCCTGTGCCAGCTCATGCGACGACAGCGTGGCACCGATGCGCGGGTCGTAGGGCACAACCTTGTAACCCTGGTAGATAAGATCCTTGTTCCAGATTTTCTGCAGCAGGTTCCAGACCGACTCGATGTAATTGTTGTCGAGCGTGTAGTAGGCCTCGTCGAGATTGACCCAGAAGCCCATACGTTCGGTCATCTTCTCCCAGTCACCGATGTAGGTCATTACCGATTCGCGGCACAAGCGGGCGAACTCGGCGACGCCGACCTTCTCCTCGATCTCCTGCTTGTCGTAGGTCTCGATGCGGCCGGTTTTTTGCAGGTGCTTTTCTACTTCGTGCTCGACCGGCAGGCCGTGCGTGTCCCAGCCGGCCTTGCGCGGCACGTAGTAGCCCCGCATTGTCTTGTAGCGTGGGAACACATCCTTGAAACTGCGCGCCAGTACATGGTGGATGCCGGGCTTGCCATTGGCCGTCGGCGGGCCTTCGTTAAAGCTGAACTGCGGATTGCCTTCAGTCGCCTTGAGCGATTTGGCAAACACGTCATTTTCACGCCAGAACGCCAGCACCTCGGTTTCGAGATCTGGCCCGTTGTATCGACCTGCTACTTCTTTAAACGACAAAACTTAAGTCTCCAAAACGAAAACGCCCCGGACGCCAAAAATTGGCGCCCGGGGCGAAAAATTCGCGGTACCACCCGGCTTCACAACCGGCATGTAACCGGTCGCCTCAAGGGTCCTCGGACCCGACACCCGTCTCGTGGGCCAGCCGGCTGCGCTTACTTGCCGATGCCACCTGCAAGGCACACCGTGTTCGGGCAGCGACTCCGGGGTGATATTCAGCAGATTTGTGGCCCGGAGCTCTCACCCTTCTCCGGTCGCTGTGGCCTTTGGCCTGCCTACTCGTCCCCATCGACGTCTTGGGCGAACGGTAGCCCCGCCGGGCTGAAAAAACAAGCCAGCTTTGCGGTTTTCAGCGATTTGCTGCAAGTTATACGGCTTGTGTTGCAAGAATCTCCACGCATGTTCCCTGCCGCAAAATTCATTCAAAGCAACGGTCTGCGAATGGCCTACTACGAGCAAGGCACCGGGCCGGCTGTAATTTTTCTACACGGTTTTCCCGAACTTGCGTACTCATGGCGCCACCAGTTGCCCGCCTTCGCCGCCGCCGGTTATCGGGCGATTGCGCCCGATCAGCGCGGCTGTGGTCAGACTTCGGTGCCGAAAGATGTCAGTGCCTATGCGATCGAAGAACTCATCGCTGACATTGAAGGCCTGCTCGACGCCCTGCAGCTTGATTCGGCCATCTTCGTTGCCCACGACTGGGGTGCGCTGGTGCTCTGGCACATGGCCATGCGCCTGCCGGAGCGAATCGAGCGCCTGATCGCGCTGAACATTCCGCACTATCCGCGGCTGCCGGTCGACCCGATGCAGGTTTTCCGCGAGCGCTTTGGCGACGACTTCTACATCGTCAACTTCCAGGACTCAGACGAAGCTGACCGGCGTTTTGCCAAACAGTCGCGGCAGTTCTTCGAGCGTTTGATGCGCAAGAACCAGATAAGGCGCGCCGACTACGACAAACTGCCGGACGAAATGAAGACCATCAGCCTGCTCAGGCTCCTGGACCGCGACGAGGTCAGCGGCGAGCCGGTGCTCAATGACGAAGAGCTCGACTATTACGTCGCGGCTTTCAAGAAGACCGGCTTTACCGGCCCCATCAACTGGTATCGCAACTGGACACGC
>TARA_R110002049_G_scaffold300016_1_pt1 | contig 15932 bp, 13 predicted proteins | sample TARA_R110002049 | Tara Oceans TARA_R110002049 (sample SAMEA4396941) | marine metagenome | biome: Polar Biome; feature: [SRF] surface water layer (ENVO:00010504); material: water (ENVO:00002006), including particulate matter (ENVO:01000060) such as... | depth 5 m | reverse complement strand
CCGTGCGGCGATCTGGGAGAACGAAACGGACAACGGTGTCCGTCATAATGTGACGATCAGTCGGCTTTACCGAACCGACGACGGCGAGTGGAAAGACTCAACGTCATTCGGTCGGGAAGACTTGCTGCTCATTGGCAAAGTGATGGACCGATGCCACACCTGGATTTACACCGAAGCCCGAAACGCAAATGGTGAATCCAACGGTAATGGCAAAGGCCGTTCCAACCATGACGAGGATCACGACGACGGAAACGTCCCGTTCTAGCCTCCGCTGGTCCATTTGCGTAAACCTGTCGTTTCCTTCCTCTCAGGTGGCTCCGGTTCGCAGATTTTGAATCCAGGTTTGACGACCGCTGGCCACCACCAGAACACCGACGTGTTCTTTCTAATCATGAACCACTGCCGACGCCCCAACTGGCGCACTGCGTCAACTGGAAGCGGTACGGCCGAGACGGTTTTTCCAAGCGTCCGCGATCACTCGCACGAACCCGACTGCCTTTGCGAATCGCAAAGACAAGACGGCCCGTGCGATCGGCAGAGAATAGTGGGCCTTCAGACATTCTTGGCAGTATGAACACCAGTTTGCCTTCGCAACGATGAAGTCTGAGGAAATCCATCAACGGAAGGCAGCGTGAAATTCTGGGAACTTGCTGCCCGCTCGAAGACCATCGGATTGCCTACTGTGGACTGATACGCCAATATTTGTAGTTCACTTGTTATCAGTTGGATCAATTTAGCCTTGGCATTCAATCCGCCCCGAAACCGCGACGCCGCACACATTATTCGCGGATTCGTTTACCAGACCGACTTGACGATACTAAGGTGGCTGTCGCTCAACGATCAGGATTGTCTCCACCTCGAATCTGGCGAAGACATTGATCTAATCGTCAACCACCTTGCGGGTGAAGTGTCATCGGAAGAACGACTTCAGGAGCAAGTAAAATCTCGGAAACGCAACTTGACGTTGCGGAGTGCCGACGCAGTATCGACTGTAGCCAATGCTGTTGAGTCATTATTGAAGAATCCATCCGCGATATTTCGATTTTTGTTCACAACTAATGCGGGGATCGGACAGGAACGCGGATTCCCAAGACTCGCTGGGCTAAAGACGCTCGAAGCGTGGGGGGCGCTCCGCGACACCATCGAACCGGCGGAGCGCCTTTTGATCGTCAAAGGGGTGCGTCGTGTTTTGGGGGCAACTGTTCGACCGCGAAAGCTCCCATCGCCAACGTGGAATGTATTTCAGCAGTGGTTGAATTCAATCGACAACCCTGGTCTCGAACGGTTTATCAGGTCTTTCGAGTGGAGTACGGGGAATCCCGTGAGCGAACAACTTGAAGACACTATTTGCCGATATCTCCAAGACAACGGATTCGCACTCACATTCGATGAAGCGAAGGCTGTTTATTGCCGCCTTTTTCTTACCGTCTTTCGGACTCTTTCCGGCGACGGACTAAAGCTGCTAACCGCAAAAGATCTTCGCAACACTTTGGCGGTTCTCTGTGACCCCGGACAGGCTGCGGCGATCTCAGAACTTCGCGACTGGCTCGATTCCATTGAACTTCGACTTGGTGTGGTTGAGCGTGGAGTGCTGGAGAACCGACAGGAGATTGAGTCGCTCGGGCGAAGACTCTCGGAAGGCGTCAGCGATCCGTCAGGCGACGACTTTTCCTTCGTATTCGACGAGCCCCTCCTCTCACCGCCAATTGATACGTCCGAATTGGTCGACCGTCACGACGCAAAAAGAACGGTGATTGAGGCATTCAAACGCTCCCAGGTTGTTGTTCTACGAGGAGAACCGGGATCAGGAAAGACTCAACTTGGAGCGAGCATTCAGGGCAGTTTCGAGAGAAACTATTGGGAGAATTTTCAAGGCTTGGCCCCCCGTGCCTCCGGTGCACAGCTGCAATCAATCCTAGAAAAAATCGCAGGGCCCACGCAGGAACGAAACCTTGAAAGTCTGCTTCGCACGATTGCGCAGCACCCGAGCACACTGTTGGTGATCGACGATTTCCCAACTCTATCTGGGCGAAACGAATTAGGTCGTTGGCTGGAGCAAATAGCCGCTCGATGCGCAGGGTCGAACTTTCACGTGCTTTGCTTGTCAGAACAAGTTGCCTCTACTGAAATTGCTCAACTGACTCCACACCTGGCTTCGGGATTCACTGAATGCCCTAATCTAACGGCTGACGATGCAAAAGCGCTACTCGAGAAGCGACGCGCGCCTGAAAGAATTGTTACTGGCAATACAATCGAGTTTTTGATTGAACACTCGAACGCTCACATGTCGACGTTTGTCGCTGCAATTCGATTACTGGAGCGACGCAATTGGTCGCTAGACGATGATGTTTTCAAAGAGTTGATCTCTAACCAACATACCGACGAATTACAGCACAGCACGTTGCGAAGGATCAAGGCCTCAGTAGATGAAGAGGATACACTTGAATTACTCTACCGTTGCAATATACCGATCTCGCGGTTCTCGAAGGATGACGTAAAAACGCTGTCGCTCGTTGAACCAACAATTACGCATCCATTGACTCGTTTAACAACCTTAGTGGGACCCTGGGTGCAGGTGGTTACGGAGAATCAATACGCAGTTTCGACACTCGCGAAACATTTGGCCGATGCAGAGCTGCATCCCGAAACGATCAAACGCTGCAATCTCAGGCTCGCCGAAAGATTGATGGAATCGGGAAAGACGAGCATTCAAGATGCGCATGTTGCCATTTTGCACTTTGTCAAGGCCGATGATGTGGAAGCCGCTTCGTCCGTACTTGTCAGCGCGCTCACGTTCTTGCAGCAGAATCATCGTAGGAAGAACTTCCAAGACTTTGGCTTGCTTTCCGTCTGGTGGTCAATGGAATTTCCTGCGGCACTCACCACCAGCCGAAAGTTGGCGATTTGTGGGTTGCAACTGTCGATGAGCCCCTGGAATCGGGCTGGAGTCCATAGGGTCCTACAGCGAGTCAACGAGTTTGCCGAGAGCGAAGGAGAATCACCGTCTGCGGGCGCTGTTGTTGCTTGCTTCCACTCGTCGCTGGTCGCGGCGAAAACAGATGTCGCTCTCGCCTGCAAATTCGCAGCTCGCTATCTGTCGTCAGTCCGAAAACGGAAGCAGGAATCCAGCACAAGTCCCGATCGGCTCATGCTGACAATGGCGATTGCGGCTGAAGTGAAAACGGTCGCCGACGTATTGGCGATTGTTAAGCTTATTGCGGAGCAGCCAAAACATCAGCGAGACGAATTTTGTCACAGCCGGAAAAGAATTCAGGGAATTTGGTTGATGTTTGGCATGACGATTTTTCATTCGCTTTCTCGCAAGGGCGAGCATTCATTTTGGCGTGAATTTGATGAGGAGCTGAAACTTGTAGCTGAATTTGCATCAGCCCAGCAACTCGATTTGGTTGAAGCCGTGGCGGTGCAAACCCGTTTATCGGTTGCAGTTGACTTTCTTGATGAACGTCAAAGGGGATTTACCGAGGCGAAGGATTGGCTACACAGGGATGAACGCGATGAGCACGCAAGATTCGTCGTCCAAAGTTCATTGGCAGAACAAATGCTTCACGCAAAGGAGCCTGAGCAGTCGCGTGTCCTCATCGACGGTTGTATTCCTATTGCTGGCGATTTTTTTGTTGCTCGGCACGTCCGTATGCTCATGCTGCTGGCGCGGATGTCGAAGGACTCTGGCGCTGCTGAGCGAAATTGCAAAGAGGCGTTACAACTTGCTCAGCAGGCTCCAACTGAAATTTCCGAGTTTGACCACGGGCAAGCGGCTTCGGAAACTGCAATTGCGGTGTTTCATCATCGTGGTGCTGTCAAAGCATTCACGTATTTCGACGACGCTGCGAGGATAATCTTCGACGCGGCGGATGATTCAGTTTGCTGGAAAGAATTGATCGTTGCGTTCGGCTACTCGATGAACTACTGCATGCGAAAGGCTGGTGGACATGGGCTCAACTCCGAAAACGGGAAGGAACCGGAGACGCCAACGCTTGGACATCATTTCAGGCATGGCCCAGATGCCGTAGCAGGCTACAACAGAAATATGCGTTTCAATCAGCACCTGCTGTTGGAGTCATACGCCGCAGCTGTTGGGGATTTCGGCGCGGCACGAGATTGGGCGTACCGAACAGTCAATGTCGCAAGCGAGATGAAATCGCCCATCTTCGATTCGTTGGCGGCGGAATCCACTGTGGTGTGGATGGTTCTGGATGGCGAGTTTGGCGAAGCGTTAACTACCGCCCTAGAAGTTGCGCCCAACATTCTGAGATTCATGATTTCACAGCGAAAAGGAATTGATTGGAGCCTTGACGATCCTTTCGCTGATGTATGCAACAGCAGAGTCCCAACTTTAGAAAGCGAGGACTTTGCGATCCGACTAGGTTTCTTGCCATCGGTCGCTCAACTTTGCACCCGGTCGCTTACCGATCCGCACGGTGTGAAAGAGGATTCAAGATCGCTCCGATCTGCTTGCTTGCGTGCGAATGGCAATGAACTCGCAACGAACGCAGCGGAATTGATGCGTCGAGGATTTGCCAAGAATGCATCTGGCCAAGACATCGTCAAATATGCCAATGAGCAACTTTCCGACAGCCCTCCATTGCTGCGAGTGGCCTATCTGATTGCTTCACTGTGTGACGATTGCGGAGTTGAAGAGGCAATTGAGTGTCATCTCGCAGCCATCCCGTTTTTTGTTCAGCTATATGAATCCGACCTTGTCGTTCTGGACCGAATCATCTTGCCGTTCGTTGAAATTTACTGGCAAAGCCGGTTCGAGAAACAGCGTTTCAACTTCTCAGCGCCAAATCTAGTCGAGATCGGTTTGGAAGATGTACAAAGCGGTTCCTCGATAGAACGGATAAAGGCCACATTGCGTGCAGTCAGCGCAGGAATCTCTAGTTCCCACTTAGCTCAGCACGATGGCTGGCTAAAGGGCTGATAACGTACGCTCGCCGCAAGTTCAGTGCGTCGCGCCATGGACAAATGTAAGCTGGAGGTTCAAACAGCCATCGGTGTATAGACATCGCACAAGTCGAGGTCGTCTGGAATCCGAGCACATTTCAGTCGATCAAGGCACGACCAGCAAGCTAACGTTTCTGGGTCGAGATCGAGCTGGTAGTACTCCGTCATCCCAGTCGACATCAATGCATTTTTAGGCAGAGACTTCATGCAGCATTCACAAAACTGCTGACCAGGACGCGGCTTTGAAAACCTACATACAAAATTTTCGTAGCTGATGAACTGCCCCCAACCATGACAGGGCAAATTTGCATAGAGCTTCTTCACGTGCAGGAGTTGATCGCCCAAATCGAAGAACAGCGGCTTCTGTGCCCACCACCAAGTCTTCCTCGGATGCTTCCAGCGGAACTTCAAATGGCTTCCGAGGTCTTGGATTTCAAGATTGAAATCTGATGCTTCAACAACCCAGATCATATCCCCGTAGAAAATTTCGCGTTCCGCAATTGCAGCCGGTGAAAGTTGGCTTAATTGTACTTCGATGACACATCGGGGCGTTTGAATGTCAGCGCGATGTTGGCCGACTACCACTTCTCTCCATTGGCAGGGAAAGCGACTCTTCGAGTCGCGATGCCACTGTGTCTCACCCTCGGACCAGGAATCGCAATCACGCCGATTTCGATGCGACCAATGCCAGGCGTTGATGCTGCCACATTTTGCGAGCACATCACTATCGCATACTGGGCAAAGTGCGGTTTGTCCCGGCAACGGCTCGACACGGGCACCATCGCGTATCGCGTATTGCATGACCTGAACTCCTAAGTTGGTCCGTCTGGATCGGTCGTGTTGAATTGATTGTATCAAACCTATCTGTGGCGGGATTCGGTTGCCACCTAACGACTCCGCAAGTCTTTGTTAAAATCTCATTTCCAGTCCTTCCTTTTCTCTCGCACTCGGGGCACATCGTGCGCGACGCAGCACTTCAGTTCTTACGTTCGGCAGTCGGAAATCCGTCAGCTCAGTTTCGTGACGGTCAATGGGAGAGTATCGATTCGGTTCTGAACCGCGAACGCATCCTGGTTGTTCAGCGGACGGGCTGGGGGAAGAGCATGGTCTATTTTGTGGCAACACGATTGCTACGAGACCAAGGGGCCGGCTGTACCCTACTTGTTTCGCCACTTCTCTCACTGATGAGAAATCAGCAAGCCGCCGCCAGTGCGTTAAATCTACAAGCTGTGTCAATCAACTCATCTAATCAACATGAGTGGGACGATATCCAGCTACGGTTGCAGAATAACCAGATCGATGTCCTGCTCGTTTCGCCGGAACGGTTAGGGAACGAGGATTTCCGTCAGAGCGTGTTGCCGCTTATCGCAAATAACGTCGGACTGTTCGTCGTTGACGAAGCACACTGCATATCAGATTGGGGCCACGACTTCCGACCGGACTACCGACGAATCGTAAGGATTGTCGAAGCACTGCCGAGCAATGTTCCCGTTCTCGCGACCACCGCGACTGCAAACGACAGAGTCGTTGCTGATGTACGAGAACAGATTGGTGATGCGGTGGTACAGCGAGGCCCACTCATACGCGAAAGTCTACGGCTACAGAATATCTCAATGCCAAGCCCTGCTGCGAGGTTCGCTTGGCTTGCCGAGAAAATCCCTGCGTTTGACGGTAGCGGAATTGTTTACACGCTTACCCAGCGTGATGCGGAGAGAGTCACCGAGTGGCTCCAAGTCTGCGGCATCAACGCCCTGTCATATCACGCTGGCGTCGAAGATCGCGAGGCACGGGAACAGGCACTGCTTGCGAACGAAGTGAAGGTGCTTGTGGCGACGGTCGCCTTAGGGATGGGGTTTGACAAACCGGACATCGGATTCGTGGTTCATTTTCAGCGGCCTAGTTCGGTTGTCCACTATTACCAGCAAGTCGGGCGTGCTGGACGCGCTGTGGAAAACGCTCTGGGTATCCTGCTCCACGGTTCGGAAGATGACGACATCGCAGACTTCTTCATACGCAACGCATTCCCACCGCAGGCACACGTCGACCAGATCATTCAGGCACTTGGTGAAAGCGACGGTGGCCTCTCGATTCCAAAGCTACAGTCGACACTGAATCTCACGAACGGTCAGATAGCGAGCGCGATCATGTACCTTTCTGTGGAGTCGCCTTCTCCGATCGCGAAGATCGGTTCAAGCTGGAACGTGACCGCTTCAGCAGCCGACTACCTAGTCGATTCTGAGATGGTCGCCGCGATCACCAAGATACGACGGGACGAACAGGCGGAGATGCAGCGGTATGTGGACAGCGGCGAATGTCTAATGCACTTTTTGAGCAATTCGCTTGACGACCCAAATGCTGCTACGTGCGGTCAATGCGAGAACTGCGTTGGCCAGCCGCTCATCGACGTTGATTACGACGAGTCTCTCGCAATGAAAGCAGTCCACTTCCTGCGTCGCAGCTTCCAAGAACTCGCACCAAGGAAGGCTTGGCCAGCTCACAGCCCGCTGCCTACGTACAGATTTTCCGGGAAAATCGGCGACGATTTGCGGGCGTCTGAAGGAAGGGCGCTCTGTCTGTGGAGAGATGCGGGTTGGGGGGAACAAGTTGCTCGCGATAAGTATCGTACGAAACGCTTCGACGATTTGCTGGTTGACGCGTGTGCGTCGATGATCGAACAATGGAGTCCGGAGCCGTACCCCACTTGGGTCGCATGCGTGCCCTCGTTAAATAATCCGACGACAGTTCCGAATTTCGCGGGTCGTTTAGCTGCTAAACTAGGAGTACCGTTCGTTCATTGCGTTGAGAAAGTTCGTGCGACGCCACCACAGAAGGAAATGCAAAACAGTTTTCAGCAAGCAAACAATTTGGACGGTGCGTTTCAAATTTTTGATGAAGAGTTGCCAAGCGGAGCATGCCTGTTGGTGGATGACATTGTTGATTCAAGATGGACATTTACGATTATCGCCGCGTTACTACGGCGGCGTGGCTGTGAAACCGTGTTCCCGATGGCGCTAGCACTCAGCTCACCAAGAATGGACTGAGGCGATTTCAAATGAGTACTACTACCCAACCGCTGAGCGAAGACGCAAAGACGATCCTGCTACTTGCAGGTCGGTTCGGCGAAAAGAATGCTGGCTGTGATCCATTGAGTCTGACTGCTTACAACTCACTTGTGAGTTGGTTGGTCAAGAATAAAATGCGTCCTGCGGACGTGCTTGAGTTAGATGACGTACATGAAGCGGCGAACGCGGCTGGTGTTGACAAGCAAAGATTCGAGAAGTTGCTCGGTCGAGGAGTTCAGCTTGGTTTCGCGGTCGAAGAGTGGAACCGAAATGGAATTTGGATCGTCTGCCGGAGCGACGATGACTACCCAACTCGCTATCGTGAACGTCTTAAGAAATTGGCGCCACCAATACTCTACGGGGTTGGTAACAAGTCTCTATTGGCAGGTGGCGGTGTGGCGATTGTTGGCTCTCGAAATGTCGATGCTGCAGGCGAAGAATTCGCGAGTACAGTAGCGGCATGGTGTGCAAGAGGAAACCATCCCGTCATTTCGGGAGGAGCGAGGGGAGTAGACAAGACTGCGATGGATGGCGCGTTGCGAGCGGGTGGAACTGTTGTCGGCGTGCTTGCAGACAGCCTACTCAAGACCAGCGTCAGTCGTAACGCACGTGAGGCCATCGCGGACAATCAACTACTCTTGATCTCGCATTGTCACCCCAAGGCTCGATTCACTGTCGGCACCGCGATGGGGCGCAACAAATTGATCTACGCGATGGCGGACGCTGGACTTGTCGTCAGTTCTGAATTTAAGAAGGGCGGTACGTGGGCTGGTGCCGAAGAAGAATTGAAGCGTAAGTCGCCTCAACCTGTGTTCGTGCGAAATGGTCCCGGATCGCCAGTCGGGAACGCAAGGCTACAAGAGTTGGGCGCTGTTGCGTTTCCTGACCACTGGCAAGACCTCGACCCTTCGTGTCTTCAGCAAATCATTGATGAAGCTCAGTCTACCGCGTTAGCCAACAAGACACCGCTCTTTCCAGACGAAGAGATAAAAATCCGTGACGCATCAACAGAGGCGAACGCGAACGGAAAGGAAGAAGTAATAGCTGAGCCTTCACGCGCTGACGAATCGGTGCCGGCAGCGATGACGGCTTACGACGCTGTGCTTGAACTATTGCTGCACTCGCTCGCGGAACCATCAACCCTCGCTGAAGTGACCGAACGCCTGCAAGCGAAAAAGAATCAGGTTCAGGATTGGTTGAACCGAGCCGTTTCGGAATCGCGGGTCGTGAAAATGACTCGGCCAGTGCGATATCTCCGTAGTGACGAGAAAAGTCAGAACTAGCTTTGTCATGATCGCAGACTCACCCATGTACTAGTTTTGAACGCATGCGAACTGTCCTACGGACACCAAACGACTCTTCCGCGCCGCAGGAAAAAGTGGCTTCTGCAACCGACGCGCCTCCATACCGATGGCTGTAACGTTGAGGTGGCCTGGGTTTTGGGGGCCACGCGTCCTCTTATTTTAGCAGGGGACGGTTGATTCGAATCGGGTCGGCGAGAGATAGCCGAGCGATGAATGAAGACGCGATGTGTTGTAGTAGGCAATGAACTCAGTCAGTTCACTCAATGCCTCGCGATAGCTCTCATATTCGGTCATCTGCAGCTCCGTCTTGATCGTTCCAAAGCAAGATTCCATAAACGCGTTGTCGTAGCAGTCACCAGCTCGGCTCATGCTTTGTCGCATCGAACTGCGTTGGATGATCGCACGATATTTCTTGCTGGCGTACTGACCGCCGCGATCAGTGTGGTGGATGAGATTTCTTGAAGGCTGTCGACTTCGAATCGCCTTTTGAAGCGTCTTGATCACCAAGCTCTCGGTCATATCCATTTCCAAAGACCAACCGATGATCCGCCTGGAAAAGCGATCCATGAGGGTCGCCATGTAAGCAAATCCGGTTCGTACGATCGGAATGTAGGTGATGTCGCCTACCCACAAACGATTCACACTCGTTGGCTCAGGCTGCTTGAGCAATAGGTTCTCGTTGTAGCCCAGCGTGTGCCGACTTTCGGTCGTTCGCGGCTTGAACGATTTCGGCTGCAGCGCCGATAGCCCCGCAATTCGCAGCAATTTGGCGACCCTTTCACGTCCGATTACAACTCCTTGTAGTTTCAGGTCTGCAGCGATCCGTCGGGCACCGTAGCGTCTGCGGTGTCGATGAAACGTGGTGATCACCATTGGCAAGACATCCATGTCACTCTGTTCTCTTTGGCTTGGAGGTTCGCTTTGAAATCGCTGAAACGCAGATCGTGAGAAACCAAGGATCTCACCGACTGCTCGTTGCGATGCCGTGCCATCGCGAATGATGCTGGCCGCTGCGGAATAGAGCTGGCTCACTCGTTTCGGCCGAAAATGATCAAAGCTTTTTTTAAAACATCGCGTTCACGCTCGACTCGCCGCAGTTCCGCCTCGAGTTCGGCAACGCGGCTATCGAGCACCTCGCCAACCGGTCCGGCCGACTCGACTTGCTGCTTCTTCCAGCGGTAAAGCAGGTTCGTTCCAGAGATTCCCAATCGCTCAACAATCGATGTCGCTGAGTGACCGTCGAGCAGCATGGCAACTGCATCACGTTTGAATTCGTCTGTATAGGTGCGTCGTTCAGGATTAGCTGAAGGCTTGGTCTTTCGTGGCATCTGGGGTTCCTTGAGTTCCTTTCAGTTTAAGGACTCGCGTGGCCCCCAAAACCCAGGCCACCTCACATCGCGACGATCCAGCGATGATCGCCTTCGCCCAGAATGTACACAGCTTTGGGATCAAGTTGCTCGGGCAATTCTTCCAAGAACTCGGCTACTCTTGGAGGATCGGGACGAACGAACCACGACCTTAGCCAACCCCACCATCCAGCAAACAGCATCGAGAGTCTTCTCATGGCTCGTCCTTTTCTGTCAGTTCTGGCTTGTCCAGAAGAGGCGTTGCGTCTCCACGCCCCACTTCCTTGGCTAAAACAGGACACGGTTCCAAGTCAGATTCCGACTCTCGGAAGACGCATGGCTCGTGAATGGCGTACCGCAGCGATGCATACGTGTCATTGTTGTCGTAGCGAAACCGATGAATACGAGCGAGCATTTCATTGACCGCAATGGACGCAATGAGCGTGTTGACGCTGATAACCGCTGGCCGATCCTCTTGCACACCACGAATATACTTTTCACGCAATTGTTGACGATAAGCATCCGGATCGTCTCGTTGGAGCAACTCAGCACGAACGTCTTCGGAGTCGTACACGCCGCGTGATCTCAGGCTTGATCTACCTGGTTGCAAGTAGTGGACCGCACCCGTGATCTGATCGACATTTCCATTGGGCAGAGCAGTCAACTGGACGCCCACATCGATATAGGGAAGTGTGTAGAAAGTCGCGAGTCTGTTTAGCGTCTCACGTCCCGACACACTGTCCATACATCCAAAGACCAGATCGCTACTTGATACGGCTCGAACGGCATCTTGAGTTTCCAAATTTGACGCGATCGGAATCACTTCGGTCCCTAGTCCGATTCGTCCGATCTCTTCGGCGAGAACGTCGACTTTTAGGCGGCCAAGATTGGCATCGCTTGCCTTGGTCATATTGATTCGATTCAGGTTTCGCCATTCCACTCGATCCGGGTCAATCAATATGATTCGACCAACTCCCAATCGAACCAATTGTTCGATCAGCGGGCTACCAGTGCCTGAACATCCAACGACGCTGACACACATTCGTCGAAGTTTATTGACTGTGCCAGCACCAAATACTTGCTCATGGCGTTCGGTAAAACCGGGAAGTCCACCGTTTGGCGAACTGTACCACAGGTCGATGTCTTCTCCGACGACACTAACCGATTCAGCTTTCACAAACTTGCCGTCGGAGGTCACTGCTCGGCCAAGAACGTTTCCGTTTGGCAGCATCACTGCACTTGCATGCGGTCGCTCGTCGTCAAGCATATTGGTGACCGATCGAAAAAAGCTCTCGTCCGAACCATCATCACATTCCGAGAACGATGAGAAACCGCCCGGATGGGAATGGATTTTCATGATCGCCATGTCGCGCTCCGCTGCGATGGCGATCAGCTTGTCTGCAAACCTCGTTGACCATGTCACATTGGTTTGGGAACGTTTACATTGGTCATAAGGGATTGTCACGATGTCGCGGATGATGAAGACATCACGATCCTGTGCTGATGCGCGGCCGCACACTGCAAGCGCTGCGGCCTCAAGTCCATCACCGGGAAACAGGTGGTCTTGTAATGTCGCGTATTGGTTCGCGGTCAACCGGATTATGTATTTCATCATTGGCCTAGCGTTTCAGCTCATCGGAAAGCCATCCCTTGATTCTCAGGTGATGAGTTGAAAGACTGTCGACACCTTCTCGCCAGGCGTAATGGCGAGACCAACGTTGGAAGCTCACCCCTTCAATTTGCTGTGTCGACAGCGCTGGAATGGGTCTGGCATCCTGCCGCGCAAGTGGCGGGTGGATGTAAACCATGTCCAGCTTGGACGGAGGGTACGAACGTTCGATCCGGATGGCAACCGTCGCCGTGGGCGTGTCGAATTCCTCAGGAATTGGATGCTTGTGAATCAATAGCCACTGAACGTTACCATCCACGATGGTTTCCCAAGCCAAGTCAAGCGTGTTGAGGTAATCTTCGTCGTCTGCGGGCAATCGAAAGGCCCGTCGTGGGGCACTGATCTCCTTCGCGGGCGCCTCGCCGTCCGTTTGCGTCAACTCCATCGTGACGAAACGTTCGACGCCTCGCTCGCGAAGGTCGACTTTCTCGTCGTCTTTTACTTCGTCGAGTTGCCCGCCACGAATTTTCTGGTGAATCCGCCACTTATCGCCGCACTTCCCAGCTAGAGACAGCAACTCGTCCTTGGTCACGAACGGCGACTTAACAACGTATCGTTCGCGGTCGATGCGAATACGATACCTGCGGGCACGCGGAAACTTTTTGCATTGTTTCGCGTATTCTTCGACATCAATTTCTTCGATTTCAAACTCGTCTTCTGGCTTGTCGGCCATCGTTACCTCCCGAGTGTTTAACTCGGCTCATGGAAAAAAAGTGCTTTCCGTCGCAACGTCGGTTGCTTGGGGGGTGCCAGCACGTTCGTTGGCTACTTACTAGTGCCGGTTGGAGGTCAGCGATTGCCACAAAAACTAAATTTGATTTTTCATGGCAAACCGGAGCTTCCCATCGGCATGAGTAGTAGGAGAGAATGATTCGCCCGCCGCGATGCCAGCGGCTTAAGGATTTTCGACGTGGATGAGTTTCTCGCGCTTAGTGAAGATGAACAAAAAACGCTACTCAAGCGTTTGATTCATCATGCGCTACAGAAGATGCGTCGATTAACCTGGCGGGGAGCCTACGTGAAGAAGGGCGGTGCAGTGCCGGGAGCCTACGAACCGGAGGATTTCGCCCATGACGCGATCAGGAAGATGTTGGATGGCACGCGTCCGTGGAATCGGGAGAAATCGCCGACACTATTGGCGGCTCTTAAGTCAACGATCGACAGCGAAATTAGTCACATGGTTGAGTCACTGGACAATCGCAAAGGCCGAAGACTGTCGGTCAAGTCTGAAAAAGATGAGACGGTTCAAGCCTACGACGTGCCGGGAACCGAACCGAATCCGCTTGTAATTGTGACGGATCGGGACTGGCAGGAACGATGCCACAATGCGGTCATGAAAGCCCTGGAAGGTGATAAGTTGTTAGAGGAGCTATTTGACTGTTTGGAAGCCGAAATAACCGATCCGGCTGATATCGCGGACATGCTTGAGATTTCAGTTAGCGATGTCACCAACGCCAAGAAGCGTCTGCGACGGAAGTTAGAAAAGCTTGACAAGAAATTTCCCCAGACACGGAGGCGAGCATCGTGAGCGATCAGTTCCGTCCAGAGAGCGTGGTATGGGATCGGTTCCTGACATTTCTTTTTCCGTGTGATAATTCAATGGCAATGGAAGAGATTGACGCGGATTTGGTGCGAGCCGGGATTGATGTCGATGCGGCATATGAGCGTGTGAGAAAGTTAATAGCTTTGCAAACAGCGCGTGCCAAACTGGCATCGGCAAAAAGCGTTCGGGAATCGGTCGGTAAACGGGTTCGCGAAGTTGTCGCGCCAAAGCTGGATGACCTTCGCACGCGGGTAACGGAATTAATAAGCAGCACGAGAAACGAATCACAGCAGATGGCGTACTTCCATAAGCTTAGTGAGGCCGCGACGAGGGAAGATTTGCAGTCGCTGATGGACGATTTGGAGAAGCTTGCTGCCTTACGTGATTTGTCCAATGACAACTAAAGCGAGCAAGACAATTCCTCTGGCAGAGGCGAGTCGGATTTGGTCGACCTATGGACTGACCGACCCGAGTGATCTGGTGATTGAGGACTTGGCGATGGCGATGGGTATCTATGTCGTTGATGCTCGTTTGGATTCATCTGCTGCTCGTCTCGTTCGGCAGGGAGATCACGGTTTGGTTCGCGTTAGCGATACGATCCGCAATTCAGGTCAGCGTCGGTTCGCTATCGCGCATGAAATCGGGCATTTCGTCATGCACCAACGTGTGTCTCAACTATTGGCTTGCACAGACGCGGATGTGCAGGCCAGCTACAAGTCGAGCGTGTACGAAATCGAAGCGAGCATCTTCGCCGGTGGTTTGTTGATGCCCAGGGAACCATTCCGGACGACCGTTGCAAACCGCCCCCCGGAACACGCGGTCATCACCGAGTTGGCTGATCGCTTCGACACGTCACTGACCGCAACGGCGCTGCGATTTGTCGAGACGTCGAAAGACTATTGCGCTTTTGTTGTTTCTGAAGACAATCGCATCCGTTGGTGGAGGGCCAGTGAGTCGTTCGGCAATCACGATCTATGGATCGACGCCAAGACTCAACTCCCAAGGCAAAGCCCTGCATCGAAGTATTTTCGCGATGGAACTTTATCTCCCGAAGCCGTCGAAGTAGAAACTGACGTCTGGTTTTCCGATTTGGAGAACCTAGATTGCGAGTTTGTATTTGAGCAAGCGATTCCGTTGCCTCGGTACGGACAAGTCATCAGCATGATTTGGCTACCGTAGTTGCTGCTGCTTGTGTGACCTGTTGGCATCCACTGCATTACACAGCAGGTGCCAAAGGCATGAAGGAAATCATCTCGCTGCACACCGGACTTGAGATGATTTCTCATTTTGTGCGATAAACACATCCACTACCTCGGATGCCGCAATAGACGCGGCGTGATACAGACTAGGACCGTCCAGCAAAGAAAAGGAGGAAAGTGATTTAAGCCAACTTTCCAAAAAGGCTTCAAAACGCTAATCAATCGCACGATGACCCATGCAAGCTAATTGCATTCGCGAATCGACAAAACCTCTCCTGTGCCGTCACCGTAGATGATGTGATCTAGCACAGTAATCCCGAGCAGCTTTCCCGCCTCGGTCAATCGGTTAGTGACCTCGTGATCTTCGCGACTTGGCGTTGTGTTTCCTGAAGGATGATTGTGTGACAACACCACTGCGGAAGAGCCTTCGATGAACGCGGGTTTGAACACTTCCCGTGGATGGACCAGCGAGGCGTCCAGTGTTCCAACAGTGACCACAACAACGCATTGAACGCGATGCTTCGTATCGAGGCACGCTACCACAAACTGTTCTTGATCGTTTGCGGGATTGTCATTCCAGTAATCCCTGAAGAACGCCATCGCCTCTTGCGTACTCGTCAGACATGGCCTTCCCCGCAGTGATCTCTCGAATACGAGTGAAACCCTTTTGACAGATGCGTACTGCCTTGGTTCTAAGGTTGGACGAACACTCTGTCGTATCGGCGAACACAGTGAAACAGAGGGCTCGTTTTCTGCGTCAAACAGCAAGAGCAACTGCACTGCATTCTTCAATGATGTCGGGTTTGCGATTTCTGAACAGCCACCCCTAATCGACTTAGCCGGG
>TARA_R110002049_G_C9176242_1_pt1 | contig 16007 bp, 16 predicted proteins | sample TARA_R110002049 | Tara Oceans TARA_R110002049 (sample SAMEA4396941) | marine metagenome | biome: Polar Biome; feature: [SRF] surface water layer (ENVO:00010504); material: water (ENVO:00002006), including particulate matter (ENVO:01000060) such as... | depth 5 m | reverse complement strand
GGGGGACTCGAACCCCCACGGGCATACGCCCCTCAGATTTTAAGTATTTCAGTCTGAGTATTCTTACGCCTTCCCCTGCCTGTTTCATGGTTCGGAAGTGCTTGAAAACAAGTCATAATCTCTTCCATAGCCTTCTGGTGTATTCAACACCGTTTGGCCTGACAGATGGTCCAGACCAGGGCCTGACAATGGAGGATACATATGACCACCAATTTGACCCAAGCCCTCGTGGGGAAACTCCACGAGGATCATCCGCAGGGCGCAATTCTATATGACGCAACCGTCCCCGGCCTTCGAGTAGTCGTTGGAAAGAAAGCATCTTCCTTCAAACTGATGGGCAAAATCAACAATCCTGGCGGCACCTATGTGACCGTGACGCTCGGGCGAACTGACCAGGTGTCGCTTAAGACAGCACGCGCCGAAGCACAGGCAATCAGGCTGAAACTGTCCAAGGGTGAAGACCCGCGCAGGGTAAAGACTGAAGTTCCGACCTTGGCGCAAGCGCTGGAAAGGTATCTCGACAGTCGCCCTGACCTCTCGCCTCGCACAAAGCACTGGTATCGGGAAAAGGTGGAGGGGTCGCTCAAGAAGCTGAAAAACACCCGCATGGATGCAATCGACCGTGAAACCGTCCGTGCCTTGCATGAACGTATCACTCGGACCAGTGGGGCATATGGGGCGAACGGAGCAATGCGGGTGCTCAAGCTGCTGCTGAACGATACAGCCCGCACCTTCGATCTTCCTCCAAACGTGGTCACCCGCGCCGTGAAGCTGAACAAGGAAACGCCCCGAGATTGGGCCGTGGCACCGAATGACATGCCCACACTATGGAAGGCGCTTGACGGGATGGAGGATCGCGTTCGGCGCTGCTGCTGGATCGTGATGCTCGTGTGTGGCCTTCGAAGTGGTGACGCCAGGTCCATGAAGTGGGAACACATCGATGCTGATGGCGTCTTGACCGTGCCGTCACCGAAGGGTGGCGAGGCCAAAGCGTTCAAGCTGCCTCTGCCCCGGTTTGTACGGCAGGAGTTGGAAGAAATTCGGGCACTCACCCGCCCCCTCTGCTCGCCCTTCGTCTTCGCATCCCCTACGGCCAAGTCAGGTCACATCGAGCAGATGTGCCGCACCACTACCTTCGACTATGCGCCACACGGCATGAGGCACACGTTCCGCACCTTCGCAATGGAGGCTGGCGTTGACGTGGGCATGACCATGATCCTGATGAACCATCGGCCTGCTGGCGTGACCTGGAACTACGTGACCCGCGCCAACCTGCTCGGGCCGATGCGTGATGCAATCGAAACCATTGCGGGCAAGATCGTGTCCTATCGTGGTGCATAGCGGCTTCAACTGATGGTTTGCTGACCGTCCTCTGTCTTCCATAATCAACTCAAGTTACTGACAAGGCTTGAGATTATGGAAGACATCCGTGACGCCCTCGCCCGTATCGAAGCACAGCTTGCCCGTCAGCAAGTTGTGCCAGAATACCTCGACACTGCCGGAGCGTCAGTGCTGACGGGTATTCCGGTTCAGGGCCTCGAAATCATGCGCACCCGTCGCCAAGGTCCGACCTATTGCAAGGTAGGGCGAAGCGTTCGCTATGCAGTCAGGGACTTGCGCGAGTTCATGGAGCAGGAACGACACGAGCCGCTTGCTTGACGGCGCCAGTCAAGCCAAGCTAACCTTGCCATTATAGTTTTTATATAAAATCTATTGCCATACTATATATTTTTGGGTAGATATGGCTCATCGGAGTATATGGAGCTATAAAATGTCTACTGTTCTTCTCATCTTCACAAGCAAGCAGCGTGACGACATCATCGAATTAGGCGGCACCGGCTGGTGGAAGGTTGATCCCGTCAAAGCACGCAAGGCCACACACGTCGTTCTGGTTCACAATGCTCACGACCGTCATAGGTCAGGCGATCCAGCCCGCCACGGGCAGTCTTTTATGATCGCAACCATCCGAGACGTGGCACAGGATGAAGACGGCCGCTGGCTGATCCAGTTCGATGAATTTGCCGACACTGACGCAGGTGTCGAGTGGCCGGGCTATCGGAACCCCGTGACATATGGCGACAGCGATGAACTCCTCGGCCTACTGAAGATCGGCGAATGGGAGAAGATGGTGCCGGTTGACGTTCAGGTCGCGAAAGATGCTCGCCGACGCGACGACGCCTCTATGTCCCGGATGGAGGATCGGGCGACAGTTAGCGCCAGTGAAAAGCTGCAAGTGGGGGCCATGACCTTCGGGCAGATAATCGACCACCATAGGGCGCTCTTGGCCCGCGATCTGGGTGTTGATCCTAGTGCTGTGCGTATTTCAATCGACGCTCACTGAATAGACCAGCGCGAGCCGATTGCATGAGTAATTATATAATGCAATCTATACATTAGCTAGAGAAGACTTTGTGTGTCTCGCATCTGCAGTCAAGCACTTGTTCGCGGATGCGCGATAACGGGTTGTATAATTTCGTGCATTCAACAAAATGGTCGAAAATCACAGGAAACCCCATGTCTGAAGTAATGCAAGCGCTAAGAGACAGTGACGATCCTCTGGAAAACGATCTCGCGATTGTATTCGATTATTGGCAAGAGAATAAACGATATCAGGGGTTACGCGCTGGCCTGGGATATGAGCCGAGAGACATTAACAGGCTGGGATCAATTAAGGTCATTTCTTTGCGAGTGCTCAATGCATCTGCTGGCTTTGAACAGGTTGATCCAGAACAAAGTTACGAAGCTATTGTTCTAAAATATCCTGAGAGGTTTTCCGCCGAGGTAGTCAACGCCGCAAAAGAACGACTGTCGCTTGGAACAAGCAAGGCCCAGTCTTTTCGAGCGCAGGATATCAAAATTCTTATTAAGACCAGCTCCATCGACATGTTCGGGGCAATTGGTGTTCCCGTTACTCCCGAAGCTTGGAAAGGCAAGATCGCAGAGATACCGGTTTTGCTCAAAGAGCATAGTTTTGCAGAAGACGAACTTTCAAAAAGCTTCAGGAGTTTCCTTTGGCTCCATGAGCAAGAAAAAGATGGTGAGCGCGGGCGTGGTCTAACTGCTATTATTGCGTTTGAGGCCATGAGTGCCGACAGAAGAGCGCGAATACTTGATGTTGAGTTTCTTGAAGCACCCCTTGGCAGGGATTTCTTGACTAAGCATCCGTCGCTAGTGAGAATGCACAAGTATACGCTTACACATACTTGGCCGGTTTCCGACATTGAAGTCTCAGACCTAATAGCCGCCTCACAGCAGAAAGCTCTACTTTTTGGGCAATATGGAAATTCGGGACCTGACTTAACTGCCCCGCCAAATTTCTCAGCTATTGAAGATACAACAGCATTGCGGCAAGTGATCTTACGCCGTTTCCAAGCAGCTTTTCGCCAGGCGCTTTTAAATCAGCGTCGGAACTGCTGTGCGATCACGGGCACCACAGAAGTAGAGGTTCTCGAAGCTGCGCATATTGTTCCTTATGCAGCCAAATTTGCGGATAGAGATAAGCCAGAAAATGGAATTCTACTGCGAAGCGATATCCATAAACTCTTCGACGCGCATCTTGTATCAATCAATCCTGCAACAAAAAAAGTTACTTTTGCGAAGGCTGTTCTTTCATCAGATTATCTAAAGTTTGAAGGTAAGGAAATCGAAGATCCAATATCGACTTTGTGCCTTGCAAATCATTACAATGCTTTTGTTGCCAAGCAAAATTTGTAATTGCAAAAAAGGCATAGTTGGAAATTTGAAGTCTTGGACCACATCGCCTGGTTCAACCCAGCACGTCTGCCTCATCTGGCGGAAGCCGTGCAGATGGCACAACGTCGCCTTGGCTTGATCGACGCAGGCGCACAGCCTATGATGTAGCCATCGAATGTGACAGAGGACGAGTTCGTTGGTGTAATGAGCAGGCCGGCTGGCATATACTCGAATTGAAAGAAATGGGCGGGAAAACCCACACGTTCCCCCGCCCTACCAGACAGTGCAAAATCCTTATCCCTCAGGAGATCGCTCATAGAGCGATGATAGCATTGTCATGGAACAAACGACGCCATCGTTTACCGGCCTCACGAATGAAGATGTGGCCGAAATCACCGGAATTGCCCCTCAATCACTGAATGCCTACCGCGCCCGAGGCGTGGGTATTCCGTTCTTCAAGGTGCGCCAGAAGACCCGAACCTACTCGGGCAAGAAGATCACAGTGACCAAAACCATGCACAGCGTGGAAGACCTGCGGGCATGGTTGATCGAGACCGGGCGGGAATACCTGCTGCCTGAACTTGACGCATGGCTCGCGGCCCGCACCTCAGAAGTCGAGGTGTGAAATGTCAAAAATCGACGTTGCGGCCTTCCGCCGTATGGCCGATGCAGGTCTGACCCTCATCCCGTTGGACGGCAAGGCCCCGACCTTGAAGGGCTGGACCACCCGCACCTTTATCAACGACGACACCATCGACCAAGCTCGACGTAACGGGTGGAACCTTGGGGTGCGCTTGACGGCCGAACACCTCGTGCTTGATGTTGACCCGCGCAACGGCGGGACGGAAAGCCTCGCCCGACTATCTCAGGCGCTTGGCATTGATCTTCCATCCTGGACACCTGCGACGCGCACCGGATCGGGTGGCCTTCACCTCTGGATGCGCAAGCCTGCCGATATGAAAGTCGCGGGAAAGATCGACGGCTATCCTGGCATCGACATCAAAACCATAGGCGGGCAAGTTGTCGCCCCCGGCAGCATCCACCCCGAAACGAAAAAGCTCTACGTTCTGGATGATCCGTTTGACGAATTGGGTGGCATACCGGATTTGCCCCCCGGTCTTTCGGACCTGATCCAGAAGCATCGCACAAGCCCCGATCGGCCCGAAGCGCCCAGGGCCGAGCACAGGAACCCAGAGGGGCGTTCCGAAGCCTCCGGTTCGGACCTCTGGTCGATGTGTGACGACGATGAGCTTGCCGAACTGCTGGAAAAGCTCTACCCCGAGGACTTCGCCAGCAACGACTCCTGGTTCCCTGTCCTGTGTGCCTGCCATCACCTGACCGGGGGCAGCGTTGGTGGGCGGATGGCGTTCCTCGAATGGTGCGCGCGTGACGGGGCATTCTCGGATCGAACCGAAGAGGCTGGCGCACGGTGGGACAGTCTGGACCGCTCGAAAGGCGACGCCACTACGGGGCGCACTCTGCTTCACCTGCTCCTTGAGCGGGGCTTGATCGAACCAGGCTTTCGCCTTCGCGCTGAGGTCGAAGCCGATTTTGCGCAGTTTGACAGTGATGGCGATGGTGACGAAGCTGATCCTACGGGGGTATTGGCAGTTGCGGGCAAGGACGCCTTGGACAAGCCACCCCCGAACCTGAACGACCCTGACTTGGTGGTGGAGCAGATGGCGCGTCGCTATATTGCCATTCTGAACGCAGGCAAGTTTGAAATCTGGATGCGGGATTACGACCCGGCCTTTCAGCGCCAGTATTGGCAGGCGATGAGCAAGCAGAGCTTTTCCGACTTCTTCATGGACGAAAAGGTCCAGGTCGGCAGCAAGATCGTGACGAAGGCGGACCTGTTTTTGGGTAGCCGTAAGAAGCGCAAGTATCGCGGGTTGGTCTTCGATCCTCGCGAAAGCGAGGCCAGCAAGGACAAGCTGAATATCTGGGAAGGTTGGGCCGTGAAACCCTCGCCCGGCGATTGGTCCATGTTGCGCGAATTGATTGTGGACGTGTTGTGCAGCGGCGATGAAGCTCAGGGCGAATACACCCTGAACTGGATCGCAAATATGTTCCAGCGCCCTTGGAAAGTGGTGGGTAGCTCGATCGTCTTTCGTGGTGCAGAGGGCACGGGCAAGGGAACGCTTGGGCGGGCTCTGATGCACGTCTCAGGCGCACACGGGCTGACTGTTGCAAGCTCCAGCCAAGTGACCGGCCGTTTCAACGCCCACCTGCGCAATTGCATCTTCCTGTTCTCGGACGAGGTAAATTGGCACGGCAGCAAGACAGCCGAAGGGGCGTTGAAAGCGCTCATCACGGAGCCGATCATTCAGTATGAACAGAAAGGCAAAGACCCCGGCAACGCCCCGAATATCATCCACGTCCTGATGGCATCGAATGAAGATTGGGTCATTCCCGCAGGTGAAACCGCCCGGCGCTATTTCGTGGCGGACGTGGACCCCAAGCGTAAAGGCGATCAAGCCTTCTTTGACGGGATCGATGCACAGTTGAAATCTGGGGGATATGAGGCCTTCCTGCATGACATGCTTGCGCGTGATCTTACGGGATGGAACCCTGGTGACATTCCGGGCACCCAAGCCCTTGCCGACCAAAAGCTCCTCAGCCTTGCGCCTGCCTCGAAGTTTTGGCGGAAGCTGCTGACGGAAGGAGACCTGACGTTCCTCATGCACTATGGCGTCGATGAAATGGACGATTGGGAAACCGCGTCAATTGACCTCGACAGCAAGATGAAGAACCGCTTGGTGGGCGCGTATAGCGACTTCTTGACCCGCGAGCGGGTAGCAGGTGGAAACGCCAGTCACAAAGCCCTTGCGGCTGAGGGCAAGAAGTATGGCCTTGATCCTAAGACGCGGGACAGCAGGGGGAATAGGACGTGGTGGCTGCCAGCGCTTCCGGCCATGAGGGCTGCATTCGAGCGGCACTTCGGTGCTGCTCCCGGATCGATCTTTGACGAGTGACCGGCGCAAGCTGGCTGACAACAAGGCCCATCCATACCGGCTGGGCCTTATCTCTTTGACGGGCTGCACGCCTAGAACAAAAGGCGAACATTTTGACGCTTTGACACATCGCGATCATGCTCATTTCGTAAGCGCCAGGCGTAACTTCATGTAAACAAAAGAAATTGTCACTTCGACGCTTTGACACTTAAAAAACGATGTTTGCACAGATATTAAGACCGACCGTTTTCAGCATATTGTTGCGCAGCATATATCTGCCAAATCTTACCGATATAATATTAACTGTCAAAACTGTCAGAAGTGTCAAATAGTAATAAAAACAATAAGTTATGTCTGACACAATCTCTGACACTTGACGCTTGGGTGCAAAAGGGAGTTTCGGCAGCATTTCCGGTGACAGTGGAAGTGTTACGGACATTACGGACATTACAAATCAGCATTGAGGGTTTTCCACACCTAAACGACCCGACACCATGAGCGCACAGAACAAAGGGTGCGACATGGCGGGATTTTCATCAACGAATTGGAATTTGTATCTCAGGCTGATTGGCTTGGGCGTTGCTGCCAAGGATGGTTGCAGCTTCATCGGAGTGTCTCAGTCCGCCCCGTATGTGAAGGCCAGCCGTGACCCCATGTTTAGGCTCGCCCTGATCGACGCCACCCAACTCGGCCACGCCCTGCGCATCGTCAGCCCCGATCACTTCGCCGATGAAACCGGACAGCCTATCCTGGACGCTGACTTCGAGCCCATCCCCCGAAATCCACTGGGACGGCTGTTTGCGTGGATCAAGGGGCAGTCAAACCCGCTCGCCCTGCTGGCATCGTAGGTTGGAAGATATTTGTGTCGTTCAGGCTTTCGGTAGCGACGCCTGGCGCTTTGCTGTCTCGGTGCATCGAAGCCCTGTGCGCTCGGTGTATCTGACCGGGGGATGATCCGAGCATCAGACTAACAGAGCAAAGCACATCAGCCCGGGCGGCACCGGAAAACGCTGGCGTAATGTCACGGAGCTTTGCGCCACACTGACACCGAATGACAACCAATCCTTCGTTCGAAAAAGGCCCCGAATTGCCCTTCGTTATCTTGGGCTTAGGGGGAACGTTCGGCGAAACCCAGAATAGGCCCAATAGGCATGAACCAACTTACGCCTATGAAACTGTCAGAACTGGCCCCGGCAACGGAGGATCAGCAGATGACCTTTGTGCAGGCGCTCGTATCGGGGCGGTCACCTGTGATGGCAGCCACGGTTGCGGGCAGTGACGTGCTTTCCCTCTACCTTGCGCGATGCAGTTCCGCGGACTTCGACGACCTATGGAACTTGGCGCTGCTAGCGCGACGTGACACGGCGTTGCACGAGGTCATGGAAAAATCACTCGCGGCGACCGGCACCGTAGTTTGGGAATATCTAATTGGGCCGGATGGTTCAGCGCTGCTGGATGAAGACTTCAATGCCGTTCGCGCCCCTCGATTGGTCGGCTGCAACCCCACGATCCTGAGCAAGCTCATCGAAAAACTGATGGCATCGGCTGATAAGCCCGCCCCGACCACGTCGGTGAACGTCAGCGCCATGGCCGCAGCATCCGTTTCGACCGATCTGCGCCCGCTCCCTCGCCTCATAAATCCGGAGACAGATGAATGTCCGTAGCACCCACATTGCCGCCCATCCAATACGTTCTCCCCGGAGGCGTCGCCTGCGTGGCCCACCAAACGGGCGCAACAATGATGCGGATCACAAAGGGCTGGATCACCACCGACGAAGGCCTGCTTACCGAGCTTCGCGAGGATCGCCCCAAAATACCTTGGATCAGTCGGGAAGCCCGCGAAGAGGCAATTGCGAGCATCGCGGGTGACAAGTTCATAAGCGAAACCGACCGGGCGGACCTTCTCGCCTGGGTGCGCGCGACGCCCTTCTATGACCAGTAACACAATATCGGAGGGCTGCGAGTGACCGCCACCTTAGAGAAAGTCGAAGCCCTGCTTGCCGATCCGAAGGTGACTTGGGATCAGACGTTGGAGGAAGCGGGCATTGGCGTTGCGCGCCTCATCGATGCCATTCGGGGCAAACGGCCTGACCTTGTGCCCGCGTTGATCGCCAAAAAAGAACGGCACAAAACCAACCCGCGATTGCGCGGCACGGTGGACCGCGCAAAGGCCCAAGTCACACCGGCCGTCCGCGCTGCTGGCCTTGAACCTGCTGACACCATTGCCGCCAACGCCTTACGGCTGACTGCCGCGACCATGATGCAGGTGGATGATACCAGTTTGCCCTACGGCGCATGGACGGCGTTGCAAGAAGTGCTTGCCGAAAACGGGTGCATTCCTGCCACTTCCGCCTCCCTGCGTTGGTATCGGCTGCGCCTTCTGAAAGAGGCGGACGCTCTGCACGACCTGCACGGGCTGCCCGATGGATTCCTAAAATGGCTGACGGGCAAAACGCTGGCGTAAATCCGACGATCGGTGCGGCATTGTCGGCCTTAGCAGACCTGGAGAACCACATGGATACGGCCACACTCAAAGAAAAGATCGCTGACCTCGCACCTCGCGTTGCTGCCTTCGTCAGCCGTAATCGGGCACCTCGCCCGCTGAGCGCGGACGAGCGGCGACTTGCCCTGACCGATCCCAACGCCTTTGACGCGCTGGCCCTCAAACTCCAAGAAGAGACGCTTGCGGATATGCGGGCAGAAGCTGCCCACGAGGTGCTGCAAGATGATCTGGCCACAGCGATGCGTGGCGAAGAAGTTGCACGACTTGCCTCGCTGGAAAAAGAGCGGGATGCCTTGCTGCAAGATCGCTTCGAGGCGGCCGCCGAACTGGACGCAGCGACAAGCGACATGGACAAGGCCTTGGGTCGGTTCATGGAACTGAATGTCTGTATCTCGGCGATCGATCGTCAGATGGGTGAACCCGACAAACATCGTGCATCCATCGGTCTGGTCGCCTTGGCGATCAAGCGCAGTCTCTATCAACTGGCCCCTCACCTTTACCGGGCGATGCGCCTTCCTCCTCCACCATCCGGCACAGGTCGCACCCTGTCGGATATGTTCGGCCCTGCCGCCGATCCCTTTGAATAAGGACCCACACCCTATGAACACTCTAGAACAGATGATCGCCAAGGCTGAACAAGAAACATCGTTGCGGAAGCGGGCCGTCAGCCTGCGCGACGAAGGCGATAACCTGCTCGAAACCATGACGCAGGACAAGATGGCCGCTGACGGGTTGAGCCACCTCGACGCCTACGATGCGGTCGTGAAGTCCGACCTGGGCGGCGCGATCCTGCGCCACCGGGAAGAGGCGGCAAGGTTCACCGAAAGCCAACCTGCGCAAGAATGAATTTCTCATACGGCGTGGCGACCTCCTAGGGGTAGGAAAGTCACGTTGTTTGTCCCCCCTCTTTGTTCTCTCCAGGCAGGGAGTGGTGCGGACAGGAGAGGCCAGTCGCATTTGGACGTGAGGCCGGTCTCTCCATCAAATCGTCTCGCTGTGGTGTTGAAATTCCAGCGGGATGGTAGTCGTGGGCGTCGTGACCCCACGGCGTAGCCGCTAGGTGAAGTGGTCGCCTGGCGGCATCTTTTTCTCTGTCAGCTATGGCCAGCGGGTCGGGTTAGGCAGAGGAACCGTGGCCGCTAGATCGGGCATTCTTGGCGGCCACGGCCCAATTGCAAAAACCAAGGCCGTCAGGATCACCTGGCGGCCTTTGGCTTTTTAGCGCTAAAGGATCATTAGTCCGAGAACGATAGCAGATTAACGCCTCGAAAACAGTATGTTGATGAGCCCACCTTTGCACCGGACCCAACCTGAACCCGTTTTCACCAAATAACGGGAGTCGTTTTATCGATTCCAGAAACAGTGTTTTTCTGAACAGGATTTAATTTGGCCGCAAAAGTGCCCATTTAATAATATCCAGCGCCAGAATCAGCCCCTAGGGTTGACCTATTCTCAAGAAATGAAAGGGGAATAGTAAAATGAAACCTTCTCGTGTAGTAGGCGCTTGGGCTATACTCAGCCATGTTCCGAATTTGTCTGCTAAGCAATTGGCAATGGACCTGAATACCACGGCTAAGTATGCAGCTGACCTGCGCCACTTCTTCTCAAAAGCCGAGGGTAGCCTTTGGGCGATGCGTCGTTTGATGGCAAATCGCGGTCGAAAAAACAAGTTCACTCTTGGCGCCTGCTAATATCTGATTTTAAATAGTTATAAATAAAACTCTAAGCAGGGAGAGCCACTTTTACTCTCCCTGCTTAGAGTGATTAACTCCCTTCTAAACAGTAATTTTAAATTATGAGATTGATTCACTACTTAAACTTCAATTCCATTGACTACCTAGTTTACTTAATAGGGCTTTCTGTAGCGGACAGCCCTGGCACTACGAAGCTCGCAGTCGCCGAAGCACTCTGGCCACACAAATTGTAGCAAATAGTCGTGGGATTATTGCGTGGGAGGGGCGTTCGACCTTCAATGAATACGACAACCTGTCGACATCGCCACCCAATTTTGGGCGCGATCAGACAGGAGACTGACCATGACCAAGACGATCGACCAAGCCACCGAAGTCACCACAGTGGAAGCGAAAGAGGCCAAGCTGACCATCGGCAACGTGATCGCCAACATGCTGATGGATGCCGCACTGTCCTACGATGTAATTGTTAACGCCATCCACGAGCAGTTTGAGCACGCCAGCACCTCTGCCCGTAGCGTGGCTTCGGTCGCAGCCCGTCTGCGCAAAGATGGTGTGGACGTACCGATGCGACGGAAAGCGAAGGCTGCTGAATAAAGTTTCAGCATAATGGACGGCAATCGGCCCGCTTTTGGCGGGCCTTTCCAGTTCAGGTTAGGTCCAAATGTGGTCCAAGATAGATATCTATAATTCAAGTCATTGTAAAAAATAACAAAAATCATGAAAAATCAGTGATCACGAATCCACAAGTGGCTCCCGACAGCCATTGCAGCGTGCTTATTTCGTCTCCTGGACCGACTCGAGGCATTCAAAGGATCGTCCGTTGCCGCAACCCCACTTCCGCAAAGCTGCCATTGTAAAAGCTCTTGCGCCTCAAGTCTCATCGCAAAGAGTTCGAGATTTTGGCGATAAACTAAGTGGAAGTCCAAGCACGCCCATGATAAATCAACGAGATACGAAGAAATATAGACGGGAGAAGCTATGTCGCTGGAACAAGTCTACTGGATCGCCGGGATTATCGTCGCAGTTGCCGCGGTGATAGCACTTTTTCGCAAAATCGCCGCTCGCCCAACACTGACTAACCGCCAAGATGCTAATGTATCAGGCCATAACAACACAGTAAATCAGAACTCTTCCAATATCTCGAGTGGTGAATCCAAAGATAAATGAAGCTTTCCTTTTCGTCCGTTAAAGCGTGGTTAGGTACAAAGTCGCAGCATAACACCCAGTCCTCCAAAGTGACTGGCGACAACAATATTGTTGAACAAAACATCAATGTTTATGTCACGGGCATAGAAGACTGGAAGCGAAACTCGCTTACTTTAGGTCTTCCGATTACTTCTGCAGTGAGTACACAACTCGCAATTGAGGCCGAAACTGGCGACGCCAACGAGACAGACGAAATCAAAAGAGTAATTGCTTACCGAGAGATCGCGAATGGTGGCGATAGCAATACGGCTCTTAAACTTCTTGAAGAGCTCAAAACAGACGCAAAATACCAGAGCGGCTATGTCGCCTTTAGACTCGACTTCAATATTGGTGTTATTCTTCAAAATATCGGGGAACATGAACAAGCAAGTAAAAGGCTTCGGGCGGCCTATACTTTTTGCCCTAAACACCCCAAAGCACAATCCGGTCTAGCTTTTGCCGACCTGCTCGATGGCAACGATGAGGAAGCCCTAGAAAAAGCGAGCGCATTATTGTCTGTCGAGGGTGATCATCTCAACATTTGTGCAATAATCGCTCTTCATGCCTCAAAACGACTAGAGCGGGACTTTGCAGTTGAGAACTTTAAATTGTGCGATGGTAAGCATGCGGACGTCATAGGCGCACGCTTAGAACATCTTAGAATTATGCGTCCTGATGAGTATCTATCGGCGTTAGAGGAAGCGAAGAAGGCGGATCCAGACAATCTAAATCTGGCTTCCATGTGGGCCAATGCGGTCCTAGAGGACGTGAAGCAAAACCAAGCATTCCTTCTCGGTGCGAAACTATCAGACGATTTTGAACGAAATGTGTCTAAGAGCGCGAGAATTCTCAAAGATGAACTTGAGACAGCACTAAAACAGCGCCCACCAAATAGACTTTTACTATCGTCGCAAGCAAACAACGCCGCAGTCGCCCTCAGGTTAGCTGGAAAAACGAAAGAGGCATCGAAATTGCTTGACCGCACACTGGAAGAGCATCCGGAACTCGTGGATGAACTGGGTCAAGTCCGAGCTGTATTATATTTGCAGGAAGACCGTGACATAGACGCTTTTGAGCTAATTTCTCCCCTAGTTGAACACCCAGCCTTACAAGTGATGGCCTCTGAGATTGAGGCAAAAATGGGTGATACCAAGAAAGCGCTCAATCGCATTAATACTGTACTCAAACTGGATATGCCGGAAGGTCTTAGACTTCATGCTCTAACCTCGAAAGCCCGTATCGGTATTAATTCTGCGGAACGCAGCGCCGCTGATGAAGCACTTGAAGAGCTAGCCGCGGATTACGTCAAATCTCCGGAACTGGTACTTTTGAAATCTGCCTACAGCCGGGCGTTTGAGCTTCGAGTAGCCGCAAACGAAGTAGAAGATTTACCTGTTATCATGGGTATTCAATCAGCTGACGAGCAAGAGTTGCTGACCTCGCTTGATGGCTTAGGCGAATGGAGTTTCTTTGAGCTATTGCAGGCTGCGGATGAACTATTTGCTCGTGGGTTTTATCGGGAAAGCGCTGAACTGCTTCGTGACAAAGTGAGCTTTAAGCGTGAAAGTCCGGCACTGCAAACCCTGTGCGACGCATGTCTTCGTGGGAGTATGGGCTCGTTGGCGAACGCTATTCGAGACAGCCTGTCAGCAGAAGTCAAAAACTCAGTATTTGGTTGGAAGTTTTGCGCAAACGTAGGCATTCTTACCGGCGAGAACACAAAGATTGTTCCGCTGACACGAAAGCTGTTTGAAGCCAACCCGAGCTCACTAGGATCACTACATTGGTATGTTCAGTCGCTTCTTCGTGCAAATGAAAAGAACAGGATTAACCGACTGGTAAAGAGCTTAAATGACGACGACCTTACTGGCACCGTCACTGAAAGGTGTGAGTATACTAAACTATTGGTTTTCTGTGACGAAATTGAAAGGGCAAGATCATACGCCTATCGGCTATTTTGCGAAAATCAAAATGACCATAACTCGTGGATGGCTTTAAGCTCAAGTATTTTGGCCTTTGGAAAACCACCAACCAAAACTGATGAATTAGCATTGGACGAGGTAGCCGCAGACGCCACCTTTGAGGTTGTAACCCCCGATGGGAGTGTAAGAAAATATGTCTTGGAGCAAAACAAAAAGCTATTCCCATTGCGCCAAGAAAATATCGCTCTGGATCACCCCATTGCCAAAGCCTCTGTCGGTTGCAAGCAGGGTGACACCTTTATTTGGCCTTTGGATCAAGAAGATAATAAGGCAACGGTCAAAAGCGTGAAACATAAAGCGCTTGAAGCATTTCATTTTGTCATACAACGTTTTGAAGAAAAATTTCCTGATGCTAATGGATTCAAGTCTGTAAAATGCGACCCGAGCAAGGAAGACGGCCTTGATGAAATCAAGGCAATGCTCCAGCAACGGTCGCAATACGGACAACAAAAAGCTAAGGAGTATTATGAGGGTTCCTATCCGATTTCGATTCTCGGCCACCACTTAGGTCTTGACGCAATTGACACCTTTCTCGGCTTGAAGAGGGAGTGTGGTTTTCCAGCGAAAGTTTCATCCTGCGAACATTCAGATCAGGACGCAGCTACCGCCACGCTTAAACAGGCGCGTAGCGATGGAATATTGCTAGACCCTTTAGCTGTGTATTTGCTAAGGCGCCTCGACGTGACGGAGGCTATTGAAAAAGAGTTTGGAAAAATTGGCATAACCCAAAACACAATTGATATTTTTTCAACGCGAACCCACGAAGCAGAAAGGATGGGAAGCTATGACGAAAGTGGCAACAAACGCTCAGCGCATATGTCTTCACAAAATGGGCAGATTATCCTTTCCGAAATGTCTGAGGATGAGATCAACGCCAAGGTCAAGCTAGTCCAGTCCGATTTGAATTGGCTGCAGGCATCCTGCGAGTTAATACCTGCGGTTGCTCGGATCGATCCACCCAATGAGATTATCAGGTTTCGAAATGAAAAGGGGGGACGGTTCTTTGATGATCTGTTTGCTTGTGATGGAAGCAATCGGATTTTGATTTCTGATGACTTACACCTGAGACAATGGGGTAGTGGACTTTTTAAGACGCGGTCCGCATGGATCCAAGCGCTATTGTTCCATCTTGAAGAAGCTCAGCATATTTCCACGGAGAAAGTTGTTAAGGCTACGATACAACTACTTGAAGCGGGCGAGGAAACCTTAAGCATTAATAGCCATCGCTTACTGGTCGCTGCCGAAATGTTTGCAATTGGAGAACTTAGCGAAGACGAGCTTCAAGCCCTTTATGGTTTGATCGGACAGCCGGGCGCGGGGATGCGCTCACACGTAGCGGTTGCTTTGGAAGCCATTCACTGATTTTGGTCGACCATGTCTTTAGTGGCTGTGCGGCAACAAGTGACCAGCTTAGTTCTTCGTAAACTGATAAGAAATCAAGGTGCTAGCAGCCGGGTTGTGATGGATACGATTCTGACCCGTACGCAAAGTAGCGACGTTAAAGACTACGTCAGGCGTTGGCGGATTGGGCACTTTACATAATGCAGTACTGGATATCGCGCTTTTGACCATCTGCGCATTGCATTACAAATTCATCGAATATCGACGTCATGCCCCACGCGCCTAAAGAACGGAAAATGAAGCGTCACCTGCCCGTAGTCCTCTTTCCGCCCTGAGGAAATCATCCCAATTGGGAGCAGGCATCTGGCAAGATCGGCCCTTGCTGTTTCACCAACTCGTTGTCTTCACGTGGTATTATTGGTGCGGGCGGTGGGACTCGAACCCACACGGGGACAAGCCCCAACAGATTTTAAGTCTGGTCTGTCTACCATTCCAGCACGCCCGCACAGAGCGTAGTCGTCGAACTCTCCATTGGGTCTAATTTAGGCCCAAAAACATCAGTAGCGCTTTAACGCTATGTAAACAATACGCTTCTCGAACCAGACAACGGGATTTTAAGTCTGGTATGTCTACCATTCCATCACGCCCGCAACGA
>TARA_R110002049_G_scaffold269342_1_pt1 | contig 16010 bp, 8 predicted proteins | sample TARA_R110002049 | Tara Oceans TARA_R110002049 (sample SAMEA4396941) | marine metagenome | biome: Polar Biome; feature: [SRF] surface water layer (ENVO:00010504); material: water (ENVO:00002006), including particulate matter (ENVO:01000060) such as... | depth 5 m | reverse complement strand
GGAACAGTCAAGCTGCATAAGTGCGGTATCAATGGCGCGGTTACGATTTATTCGTCCTATTTGTGCCATTTGTGAATTGTAGCAGCACAAGAACGTTTGGGCACCGTTAAAGGTGCGTAATTCGCCGCCAGTGCCTACCGATCGTAGTTGGCCAAAGCAGAATAGTAGCTGCGTCTTTAATAACCCTCAGTATCAAAACCAGCCAAATTGTAACTCTTCTGCCGCACCGTATTTTTCAGTTTTTGCGCGGTCCTCTTGTTGAGACCGCGCCGACACGAAAAACCGCCAGATGTGAGATGCCAATGGCATGGATTGCATCGGGGCTATGAGCAGGCTTCAGGCGAACAACATAACATCATTAAGAGGTAGGCCACGCTGTGACGACAAAACCTGATATCGAAAATTTCGCAACGCTGGACTTTGAAGCGTCCAGCCTGACACATGAAAGCTGGCCGATTGAGGTTGGACTGTCGTGGCTGGCTGGCGGCGAAGTACGGACTTGGAACACCTTGATCCGACCTGCACCGGACTGGAACCTTGCCGACTGGGCCCCACAGAGTGCCGCCGTGCATGGCATCGCGCTTGAGGAGCTTGAAGATGCACCGGCAGCTTACAGAGTTGTGGACGATCTGCTGGGATTTTTGGGAGACAGAGTGATGGTGTCTGATGCTCCCGAGTTTGAAAGACGCTGGCTATCTCGACTGATGAAAGCCGGTACGCAGGCGGTGATGCCCGCCATCGAGGATTATCACCTGGTGTCCTGTTCAATCTTCTCGGGCTTGGCGCTCGACATGCTGTATGAGGCCCTTGAGCGGAGTACGGCCCCCCATCGGGCGGGGCCAGATAGTGCTCGGCTCGTTCATGCGTGGCGCAAAGCAATGCAATATTAGAGGACGTCCAACCAAAGTTGGGAGTGGCCGCCACATGAGTGACTTGGGAGAATGCCCAACCTTACCTAATTTCCTGATCTTGCGCGGGCCTTTTTTGTGAGGCCGCACATTTCCGGAAATCCCAGTGACGGTGGACTCAAATAAAAATTAACATGTGCCAGACTTATAGACTCAGCTGCTGCTACAGCGAGTTTGGCCAGATCGCCTTTGTGAGAGGAGTAATTTGGCGTCTTGAAGCTGCCACCTCGGCGCAGCGCTACTCCGGGATGAAACCCATGACCTACCACCAGACATTCACCAGGCAGCCTTGTCCCAACCTGAGCCATGTTCGTGAGTTTCTCAACGATCACGGGACAGCTTTAGCCAAAGTTGCACACAAGCTCGGCGGTCCAGCCGCCTGTGCGCGTGCGTCTGTACTTTATGAAAACTTGCGCAACACACTACGACTTACGCGCGCGCAAAGTAATCAATTGTTCGACTTTCACTGCCTGCTGACGCTTGAGCATGTCGACGACCCTGATCGAACCGAGAGCTATCTCTTCACGCAGATCAACCTTGCTTACGGGTTTGTTGATGAGTGTTGTTTTCTGTCAGATAACCTTCGCGGGTTGCTGAATCCCATTGCTGAGGATGAACCTAATAGTGACATCCGATGCAAAGCATCGCGCGCGATCCCGCAAGTCGCGTGACCCCTCCAATCAAACCCGGTCCCTCCAGGACCGGCTTTCTTGAAGGGACCACCAAACCGGTTGCTCCAACGATCGACCATCCACGAAGGGAACATTCGACGATGCAAGAACTTAACAACAAACAAAACATTGATGATCTGGCTACGGAGGCTGTAGGATTGGGCCGTCAGGTTGCAGATTTGGCCCAGGCGCTCCATCTCGGCTACGACGCCAGACAGGTTGCTTTCGTGTCGCGGTGTTTTGCGCGACTGAAAGACCGCCAGCCCTTCGAAGAGGCGGACGAGGGCGGTTTCGACGCTGTCGCGGACATCCTCGAGCGCAGCATTGCTTCGGAATACCTCGGCACCGAAGATTGTTACGAAGAGACGGGATACGATGAATGCGGCCCCCGCGGCGAAACCCGCGAGACGGCTGTCTATTCTGACCGCGGCAATGAGCTCATCAAGCTGAAACATCTCTTCCAGGACTTCCTCAGCAACCGTGACTGCGTGCTGGATCAGGTGGCCGCGCATCGCTGTCTGTTGGAATTTATGAGCAGCTAAGTAAGAAGGCGAATACCTCGAGCCCAATGATGCTCGGGGTATTTCTCGATCGGTTCACTATCGTGGTCTGAATTTTGGCGATCATCGGCCCAAACGGGTAATCGGCACAAGGCGCAGCATGTGATTGCTATCTTCACAGACGATCGTGTGCCCGCACGCATTTATAGCAGGGAAAAACATGTATCGGGCGGAAATAATTCGTTGCGAGTGCGTCTCTTCTTAGTCTGCCTCCACGGTGACATTGCCACGATTGAGACAAATGCCTAACTTTCACTGATTTCGTTCCCGATGTATTTCAGGGGCTTTTCGATCTGATCGGAATTTGGCGACCCTGACATAGGTGGACGGTGAGGAGACCTCTTCATTACATTAAGTCAGTTCCACTATTTAGACTTATCAAGCAGGAGCTTGACTGATGTTCTTTGATGATCAGAGTCACTGTATGACCAAGAAGCCCGACTCAGATGATTTATCCGGCTCCAGCCCAGCCGGCCGCGGCGGTGCCGGCGTTTACATTGAAGGCGAGCTCGGTGCGTTCTACCTTTTGGCAATGCTCGCGGGTACCAAACCAAGAGGGCTACCCGGAGCGCGCCTGAGCCGTGTCGCGTTTCAGGGTGCTGATCGTGGGTTCGCCCTTGACGATCTCATTTTGCACGGAGCAACAAGCGCTGGCGATACACTGCTCGAGATTCAATCCAAACGAACCGTTACTTTTGCGACGAGGGACCAAGTGTTCAAGGAGGTTTGCGAGCAAATTGCCAGCTCCGTCGTGAAAACGGTGGGGAAGCAATCACACCTTATGGCTGTTGCTACGCAGAGAACCAGTCATGCAATCTCTGGACCCTACCAAGACGTACTCGAGTGGGCGCGCGTAGCCGATAATGGAATGGATTTCTTCAAACGTCTGCGACTGAAAGGTGTTGCCGGCAAGCAAATGCGGACGTTCAGCGCCACGTTCCGCAGAAACTTGATTGATGCGGGCATCGCCGATGACGACGAGCTGATTTGGGGCACCATGCGCCGATTTCAGATTCTTGAATTCGATTTTGAGTCGAGCTCGCCCCTTGCCAAGACGTACGCACTTATGCTCGCACGAATGTCGCTTGCGGCGGGCGATGCATCGAAGGTAGGGGCGCTCTGGGAAGCCCTGATCGCGATTTCGATCGGGGAGGCAAAATCAGGCGGTTCGCTGACACGGGACGAGCTTCGCTCAAAGGTCACCGATCTCGGCTTCAATCTTTCCGGCGACACGCGCTTCGAGGAATCGCGGGCAAAGTTAGCCGAACTCTCCCGTCAAGCGCTGCAGGAGATCGGCGGGTCAGTCGCGGGAGTAAGCCTATCGAGAACGAAGACCGTCGAAGCATTGAACTCAGCGCTTGATGAGAAACGTTACATTCAGATCAGGGGCGACGCCGGTGTGGGGAAGTCCGCAGTATTGCGCACTTTAGCGCAGCGCGTCGCTTGCGAGGCACACATAGTTGTACTCGACCCGCTCAACACCCCTAAAGGGGGATGGAGCGAGCTCGCTCTCCGTCTCGACATTCGGACAACAGCCAAGGAATTTTTAATTGATCTTGCCGCGAGCGGAGGGGGGACACTGTTTATCGATAGCTTGGAAATGTTTGCGTCACCTTCGAAGCGTCGCACCGTCAATGACCTCCTCCGAGAAGTCGCCGCAATCGACGGCTTTACAGTCGTTGTAACGGCAAGAAGCGAATTCGGAGCAGACGGCGACGACTGGCTCGCTGAAGACGCAGTTTCCGTGCTTGGCGCACCGGCGGTCGTAACTGTCGCTGAGCTTGACCCGGAAGAGATGGAAACGCTCAGCGAGCAGGCGCCGCAACTTCGCGCGCTCTTGGCACCGGAACATCCAGCGGCCGCCATCGCCCGCAACCTCTATCGTCTCTCCCGTCTGGTAAAGTCGCCCGAGGCGACTAATATTCGGACAGAAGCCGCTCTTGCGGACAGTTGGTGGAAGAGTGCCGATTACGCACCAATAGAGCATCGACGTGCAGCGCAACGTATCATGGCGGAACTCGCCGACCAAGCCTTCGAGGGTAGTGATGTCATCGAATTGCGTGAAGATCCCCCCGCAAGGGAACATCTACTGCAGTCGCAGACGCTGACGGAAGTAAGAAGGGACCAACTTGGCTTTTACCACGACGTGCTGCGTGACTGGGCAGTGGGAGCAAGGCTGGCAGAGGATCCTGCGACCATAGCGAAGCTGGCGCTCATCTCTCTGGCTTCACCGCGTGTCGCGCGAGGCGTCGAGTTCGCTGCACGGTTCTTGCTTGAGGCTGAGACCGATTGTAGTAAATGGCTAAACCTTCTCGACAGCTTGTCTCCCGTAGGAGCGCATAGCTCGTGGCGAAGGCACGCTTTGCTGGCGATAGTTCGCTCAGAAATATCGCCTGTGTTGCTCGAGCATTGCACTGACGCTTTGTTGGCCAAGGATTGTTGTCTACTCCTCGAGTTGATCTCCGCAATCGTTGCAGTGGAGACCGAGTCCTCGGCCGAGTTCCTTAGGAGCATTCCGATGGACGCGTCGGCTGATGTGAGCATCCCAAATTCGCTTCGGGTTGTGTCCACACCGTCTGGTCCCAGGCTACTGCAGTGGTGCTTCCGCCATTGTAATGAAATGCCGATTGGAGCGATCGGCCCCATTATCAAACTGGTCGAGGTTGTATTCTTATTTCTTAGCAACGCCCCACATCTCGGCCAACCGACCGCCAGAATGCTCTTCAACTGGCTACTTCAATTGGACGTGCGGGACGCGGTTATCACTATCTCGCAGGGCTCGGACATAAACCATGCGTTCCGGGATGATCGTCGCCGTCTTGTAGGGGGACTTAGAACGATGGCGCTGCTTCTGTCTTCGCTGGCCCCTGATCAGCTGAAGACCTATCTGCGTGAAATCGCCAAAGAAAAAGACCACTACAAACTGTCGGAAATCCGATCACTGAGCGCGAGTATCGCGCCGTCTGCCCCTCAGGAACTCGCGGATATGGTCGCTGCCTCGCTGATTGACCCGAGAGAAACTGGAAGGGCGGGCCGAACGTCCCGTGACAGTGCGCTGTCGCATGAAGATTCCAGATTTCTTCCACCATCGCCCGCGCAGGCTCCATTCCTCGATTTGCTTGATGCATCGCCAAATGTTGGCCTCGGCCTCATACATCGACTGGTCGATGAATCCGTAAAATTCTTCTCCGACGGTGAGGTGGCAGGCAGTGACAGCATTACACTTAACTTCGAAGATGGCGAGCGATCTTTCCCGTGGGTCGAGACTTACTTCTGGTCGCGCGACCAAGCCCGAGAGTACTCGACAGCTTCGGGACTGATGGCGCTCGAGGCTTGGGGGCATCAGAGGATCGATGCGGGCGAAGATATCTCAGCCGTACTAAGTGACTTGCTCGGGCCCAGCGGTAGCGCGGCGGCCTACCTCTTGGTCGCGGTCGACGTCCTTATTTCTCACTGGCCCGCAACTCGTGACCATCTCGTTCCGTTCGTCACTTGCCCCGAACTGCTTGCCATTGAACGAGGGCGCAGAATCCACGATGAAATGGCGCGTGGTGGCTTCAACGTCGGTGATGAGCCAAAGGGCAGAGTGCGCTTGGCTGATCTGCAGGCCAAGCCATCGAGGGGTGTTCCCTTGGAGAATTTGCTTCCCAATTACCTCAATGATGACGACACCTCTAACCGCGTAAGGGCGCTTCTTGACGACGCTTTGGTACGACTTGGCTCCTACGAAAAGCATGAAAACTTCGGCGACCCTGCCTTTATGTGCGCTTATGCGCGAAACCTTCTTAACTCGGACAATTGGACACCAGTTGAGGGCGGAAGAGCCTACCAGCCACCAAAGACGGAGGCGGATCATCTCGCACAGTTGAATCAGAAGCACTCTGCGCACATGAGAGATAGTGAAATCGGAGCCCGCATTTCGCTCGCCACCAGAGATTCAGGTAAGGGTTCGGCAGAACTTTCAAAAGAAGCCGCAATCCACATGCAAGGTGCACTGCCTGACGGGAACGAACCGGATTACGTGCGCACGCGGTCGCTCCAACTGGTCTCGACGGCCTTTCTGGTGGTTCGGGACGGCGACGACGCGCTATTGGGCGAACAGGAAGCATGGGTTCGCGAGGTGATATCACTGACATTGACCGAAAAGACCGACTCTGTTGGTGAGAGGAGCATGCTTCAATATAGCCGTCCTGCGCTCGCCACGCTTGCATTAATCTATCTCTGGCGGCGTAGGGGACGAGGAGATGATCGGAACGAGCTGTTGGCATTGGCAAGCCGCAAAGACGGTGCCGCGGCGATGGCTTTTTCCGATGCACGAAATATCATCGAGCAGATCGATGCCAGGTTCATCAAGTCAGTCATGCGGATCGGCTTCACGGCAAGCCGTTATCGATGGCACCCGTGGGACGAAGACGCTGCCCAGACCTCCGAATATGAGCAGGAAAAGCGCGTCCAAGATCTTGCAGCGGTCAGCGCCGAGAAGGCCTGGCTGGATGGCGGTGAAGAACCCGATTGGCCACCTTTTCCTGTAAAAGATCCCTCGCCTCGATCACGCAATATTCTGCGTGTTCCGGGAGGGCGCGATGATGATGTTTTACCTCCTACGCGACGAGAACCCGTCGCGACGATTCATGCTGACAGCCAGTCTGCAGCACGGTGGCTCGGCCTCGTTACCGATGAAGCAGATTCTCCGTCATGGTGTCGCGAGATCGTCGGCTCGTATTCAGAATGGTCAGCGGTGGCAAATGGGTTCGGTCATCCGGCAGAGGCCAAGTTCGACCAAATGCCGCAGGAATGGAATAATCGGTTCTATCAACTGGTCGCCAATGAAATGCTTACAGGCTCGGATCGGCGCTTCGACGAGCTTATACAACAAATTGAGCGCCTTCCTGACAAAACATTCGGAGACGTTTGCGAAACACTGATCCACGCTGCTGATGTGTGGTACTTTAATGGCCCATCCCGGTCACCAGACCGTCCGGTTTCTCTTCGGCAGCGTCTTATCTCTCGGGTTCTTGAACTCCGCCGTTGGACGTCAGGCGCGAGACCTGGCGACCTCGGCATCGATCACGACACTGGCGGCGTTGTCGCCAAATTGCTGATGAACACCCACAGCTTTTTTGTCGGTACGAAGAGCTACCTCGTTCCCGCCATCTTTGATCGCATTGATCCTCTGCTTGAAACTGTCCGGCCGATGATGTCGGGCGGGCCTACGCAATTCGTCGCTCTTTGCACGATGAACACCTTGCTCATTGAGCCACGTGCCCGGCACCTCGACTTTATCTTGGCATCGGTCGGCGATTGGCACGCGCTTCTACCCACCGACACCAGCATGTGGGTTGAACTTGGAACTGGGCGTAAAGTGCTGGAATGGCTCAATGCTGCCGCGACCGAGGACCCGACAATACTGATGTCGAACCATCCTTCCCGTAGTATCATAGACCTCACCGTCGGCCGACTTATTGTCCTGGGTGTAGGCGAAGCACACGAGTTCGAAAGGCGTGTGGGAATAACATAATTTGATCCGATTGCGATTGCCAGTTAACATTTTGTTGGACCATTCTGTAGGTAAGTGATTTACGAATAATTCGTGAGGTCGCTGTGACAATTGGGTCTTTCAAAAATCTAAATTGGCCAAATAGTTTTTTTGGCTGGCTAATTCTTACAAGCCTTAACGGTGGGCTAAAAATAGATCCGTATTGGAGTGGGGGCACTATATGTTATCCGTTGCGGTTGAAGGAAAATTGGATGAGACAATCGTCAGAGCCATTCTGACGAAAGCCGAAGTTAATGATTTCGAAATCATCGTTCAAAACGGTAGTTTGGCATTGGGTTCGAAAGGGCGTAGTTTTCTTCCCCAGTTATCGCGAGATAAGCCAATGATAGTCTTGTTCGATCAGGAAAGCGGCTCCATTGGCGACGCTGTTGCTGAGAATGAGGGGCATTCTAATATTATTTATTGCCCAGCGATACCCAATGCAGATGCATGGCTATTTGCCGATTCGACAGCGTTCTTTGAAGTCTTGGGGGATAAGGCAGAGGCGTTTGTTGGAAGATTGCCCTTGCCAGAACAGTTGCCTTACCCAAAATTCTTGAGAAGCACGATGTTGCGAGATCCGGAAGTCATGCAGAGACTATTGCAACGGATCAGCCTGTTGATTGCGGGCAGTCGTAGTCCGTCTTTCAAGTATTTCGTTCAATCAGCAAGGAAACTATCGGGAATGGCTCCAGTGCCATTTGACCAACCATCAAACCATGCAGGGCAACTAAATCGCGAGGTCTTGCGTAACTTAATCAGCGAAATATATCCGAGCGAAAAGACGCTGTTTCGGTCCGCCTCCGGAGAAACGATATCAGCCGAACGAATGATGCAGGAAGTCACTGATGGATCTGATCTCGGACGAGAATATAGTAGTGACATTCTACGTGTAGCTCGGGATCTGCTCGCACGGCAGGCAAATAAAAAAGTTTGTTAGACGGAACAAAATAGTGATCGTTTTCATTCCTACTCAAGATGAAGCAACGCAAGATAATATGGCGGTCGCAGGTCACATTGCCTTACCAGCCAACAGGTTACACGGACCCAATGCTATACGGGCTAATGCAATTCATGCTCTAACTGCGGCACCTATTGCTCCATTTTTCGCAATATCCCACGGAAATCCTGACTCGCTTCTCGGTCATGATGAGGAACCGGCTGTGACAACCGGGGACAGGGAATTGTTTGGGGAGCGGAACAGCTTTGCGTTTGCTTGTCACACAGCTAAGGGGATTGGTCCGAGTGTCGCAGAGCAGGGCGGTATTTGGTTTGGTTTTGCGGGCCCTATTAATTGCTTGCCGGCTGATCCAGATACGATCCACCACTTTATCTCTATTGTTGACTTTATAGAAGATCGCTTTCCTGGCTGCACTACCACCGCTGATGCCAGTGCCTTCATCAACGACTTAAAGCAATTAACGGATCAAGCGTTTGCTATTATTGATGAAAGCGGAGAACAAAGTTTTGAGGTGTTACATGCATTGCGAGATATCGCGATGCGCCTCCGAATTTGGCTGCCCTTCGCAGACAACCCTGTGAAGCACATAGAGGCTTTTGGTGACCCGGTACTTTAATAACAAGGAACGATCTATCAGAATATATGCTTGAATATGATATTAAAGCGCAACAGGGGCCAAGCTAAATATTCGACAATCTCTGACCATGTCTTTTAGATCCAACATGATCAACGCTGGTTCATATGCCGTTAAGTCAATGAGAAGACTTGTATAACTTGAAGTGAATGGTAGGCTCCACGCACACGCATTAATTGCATGATGCGATCAAAGACATCCTCGAGCATTTCAACCGCAAAGCAGATGTCTTGAAAAATCTATTGGAGACCTCCCAGTGCCCCACGACTGCCTGAAGAGTGAAGATGTAAATTCCCTCGTAGATAGCCGCCTACAAGATTTGCGTAATCGGTTGCTCGACTCATCTCGCCGCAATCAACTTATTAATGTGCGGTTTGCTGCTACGAAAGAACTCGGGTTTTTGAGGTGACTACAGCGTGATGGACTTGTGTAGCACAGACATAGAATTTGGAAATAATTAGGATGACGCACGTTAAGATTTATCCGTAGCGCTGGCGTAGATGTGACGCCGGACAGCGAATAATTATATTTAGGAACACCGCGAGTGAGTGAATAAATAAATGAACGATGCAGCTACTACAGGAGACGGCAAGAGCCTGGGGAGTTCCGAGGTCTTCTCAGATTCACCGCGTGAAATCGTAGAAACCTTGGCTTCGAACAAGATCAAAGGGTTCCTCGGCACCATCGGTGACGATGGTCAGTATTTGAATAGGTTCGCTGAGAGTTTGGCTGGGCAAACGACCAACGTGGCAACGGACTATCGTGATCGGTTCTTAGTCGAGCTAATCCAGAATGCTTACGACGCTCAGCCGATTGGGGTGAGTGACGGACGCATTGAAGTCACGCTCGACATGGGAGCGAGTGAGCATGGCACGCTCTATGTCGCTAACACCGGCCAACCTTTCGCAAAGGACAATGTTGAATCGCTTTCCTATGTCGCTCTTTCTGCGAAATCCGTTGGCCAGTCGATCGGAAACAAGGGTCTCGGTTTCCGGAGCGTCGTTCAAATTTCCGACGAACCTCGAATTTTTTCGCAACTTCCTGAGGTGGTTGATCCTCAGGCTTTTCATGGTTTTTGCTTTCGGTTCGCTTCATCGGACGACTTCGACACTCTGATCGAGAGCCCCTCGCATCGACAGCTCGCCAAAAAAGATCTCCCAAAATTTCATATTCCGATCTGGTTGGATGATCCGTGCGATCTGGTTCGCGACTTTGCCCGACACGGTCTATCAACCGTGATTGAATTGCCGCTGCGGGATCACTTCGCCACCGATGTGGCAAGACGGAAGATCGATGAACTCGAAGCACAAGAAGTGCCAATGCATCTATTCCTCGATCGTATTTCTGAGCTTAGCATTTGTGTTGTTTCTAACGCGGGTGATCTGGAAAAGAGCTTTTCTTTCACGCGCACCGAGCAAAAGCAAAAACTTTCAGGTCTCACATTCTCACATGTTTCGCTGGGTGCTAACGGCGAATATTTTATTGCCCGGCGGGAGTTATGCGAAAAGCAGATGAAAGCCACGATCGCAGAAGCTATCGCGCTGAACGAATTGGACAAGTATTGGAACGAGTGGACCGGGCCCGGGGATGTCGCGGTCGCGGTTCGCCTCGACGCCCCGATCAACAAGTCTCGTATTTACACATATCTCCCGATGGGCGATCAAGCGGAAGCGCCGTTTTCAGGCTATCTGCAAGGTAGCTTTTTTCCGTCCTCCAATCGGAAAAATCTTGATGCGCAACACCGTTTGAATGCCTTAATTTTGGACGAAGCGAGGGCTTTGGTAGCAGACGCCATTTGGCACCTTGTGGGGGTGTCCGGTTCAAATCGACCAGGCTCTTTGACCGATGCTGAAGCCGCGAAGGTGGTGGCCGAGATGATGTCTTGGCGATCCGTTTCGAGCCTCCAATCTGCATCTGAGCTTGGCGCGGCTATGGCCGAGGCTCTGGTAAGCCGTTTGAAATGTGATAGCCTTGATGACGCCAATATCGTGCCCTGCTTCGAAGTGGTCGGCGGCCAGAACAAGCTCGTCTGGAAAACACCTGCGCTTTCGCGAGACTGGCCATCAGGTTTGGCCGTATTTGGTAAGGTCGAGGCTGCCAAGCGGGCGCAAGAAACGAATTCTTGGCCGCTCTGGGCGATGTCGGAAGGCCTTAGTGCGAGATTAAATACATTTCTTAACAAAGAATGTGAGATGTATCTCGGGGAGCCGAGCGGGAAAGAGCGCGCACGATTGGTTGAAGTCGTAGCCAAATCCATGCTGTCGGGTCCGTCAAGAAGCAAAAAAAAATGGATAGCTTACTTCGTTGAACTACCTGTTTTTATGGATAAATATGGCGTTAGCCTCGCAGGATTGCAGGTTCTCATTGGAGATGACGGCCTCCTTCATCGCGCCATGTCTCATGTTTCGAAAACTGAATCGGGTAAGAAGAAAAAAGGTCGACGTCGCCAAAAGGACATCGCTATTTTTTCGCCTCCAGATGAGCGGCGGATTAGTGAAACCGCTGACCTTGAAATTGACCCACCGGCCAAACTGCAAGAGCGCTTTGGTTTTTTGTGGAATGAGCTTCCATGGCATGAGGAACTTTCCGAAACACGTCTATTTCTTGAGAAAAATAGGCTCGTGGAAGAATTTGACAGGGAAGCCATCTTCAATCGTCTCGACCGAATATTGCGAGATGAGGGGAATAAGGAAGTCCTGAGGGGCGGTCTCCGTTGGGCGTTTGAACTTTGGCGGCAGGCTCGATCATCCCCTCGGCCGTTTCGAATGCAACCGCAATTTCGCTTTCGTGTGCCGACTCAAAGCGGCGAATATATAGACGCGAGAGAGGCCATTTTTTCGGCAAGTTGGCCTGAAGCGACGTTGGGCGCGTTGGTGCAGGAATTCCTCGATGTCGCACCGCAAGACCTGAAGGATGTTCAGGGAATTCAGCATCAGTTACTCGCAGAAACGAAGCACCCGGCCTTTTTTGACACTCGTATCGACGAATGGGTGGCTTTCCTAACCGAACTCGGCGTTCGGCGCGGGCTTCACCCTGTGCGGAAAACTTCATCAAAAACCATGTTCAAAGCACATGAACTCCGAGATTTCTCGTTCGTTGAGCACTACGGAATCCCCTTAACATTCGGGAAATTCTGGTGCGACGACATAGAATCCGACGACGACAATCTTCTGCGTTTGCCAACTTCGACGAACTACGTCATTGCCGATGTTTTGCTATGGTTTCCCTGCCAAGGCGACTTGGACGGATTCACATCTGCTTGCCAGAGAAGGTATGCCTGTCTTGTCTTGCAATGGTTGGAAACGGGTCAAAGCTTTTCTTCACGTGTAGAAATTCATCACGAACACTATCGAAATGTGGATAGCAGGCTTTGGCCTATGCCGCTCACCACTTTTCTTCGCGCAAGTCCTTGGATACCGACCGATGGGGCACCGGCGTCTGATGAAACGGGATCCGCTGCGGTTGCATCGGAATTCTGGCTCAATGACATCAACAAAGAACTCTTTCTACCTTTTCTGCCGAGACCTATGCTTGAAATCAGACGTTTGATCGAAAGAGGCGGAACACGACTTTTTGAAAACCTACGAAACCTCGCCGGGCTTAACCAGATTGGCAGTGACGATACGCTCGCCGATCAGCTTGTAATGCTAAGTAGTTGTTATGAAAATGGAAGATTTGATCCATACTACCGTCAACGTCTTCTTAACTTATATTACTCGACTTGGCGTCTATTCCTCACTTCCGTTTCCGCATCCAGCCAAGAAACGGATCAGATTCTGAGGCCTCCGAAAGTATTGGTTCAGCGCGGGCATAGCATTGAAGTGGTCAATTTTGATGACGACGAAGAAACCGATCCAAGCGTGCCTGTATACATTTGCGACACTGGCAGACTTGGTGATGTCGATCTACTGATGGCGAGCGGGCAACTTTTCTTCAATTTGCCCGACGGTGATAGCGAAGTAACGGGAAAGCATTTCCAAGCTCTCTACGGGGAACGTATTCGTCGAATTTCGAAGGTTGAATACTCGCTTCAAGCAGATGGTAAAGATATCTCGGAAGTGAAAGGCGAGCCGATCAATTCGTTGGTGCCTGAATTGCGAAGCATGGTTGCTGTTGCAATGGAAGCCTTAAGAGGAACTGAAGCACAGAGATTGCCCTCAAACCGGGCGGAGGTGCTGCGAAAGCTGGAGCAAATTTTGTTGGCACAGGCGGAGGCAATCCGGTTCGTCATCGACGGAAATAGCGTTGGGACCGACGACCTGAATAGGCAATCGTTCAGTTTGACATCTGAAGATGGTAAAACTTTGATCGTGCTTAAGAACGCTGGCGAGCTGAATTGGGACCTCATAGATCGTTGTTTATTGCAGATTTGCGAGTCTCTTGGACATGTCAGCTTGGCCGCACATCTTCGAATACTTGCGTTGGCTCGCATAGGAAAACAGATCGGAGATGAAGGCGAAGGCGTACAGGCGCGGGTTTCGGCGATGGCTGACACTTTGCGTTTGTCGCAAGTCGAGGTGCTTGCCGCTAATTCCACCCTCAGCGAAGGCCTGGAAACGCGAGTCCCTATCCTCCGCGCGGTTCTCCACTACGCAGCAGGTCCAGATGCGATCCGACATTTTGATCGGCAGTTTGCGATGAACGGCAAGGATCCAGCAGTTCTACGCGCGCTGTGGGCAGATCTGTTGAAGGATGCCGAGATCGACCTGAAATTGCTTGATGTAGCTATGCGGGACGCCCACACAGCGCGCGATTTCAGAGAAATGCTCGGACTTGACTTTGCGCTTTTCAATCACAGTTTGTCGGCAGTGGGTGAGGCCATGGAGCTCTATCCCGAGCAGCACCGGAGGACATTGGAAGCCTTCGTGCGTCAGAATGACCTTCGGATCACGCAGTGCATTCTATACGCCGAGTACACCTCGTTAGAAATGTTCCAGCCTTTCGAAGGCTATAACGACCGCAGGGCGGCCATTTATGAGATTATGCCAGACGCGTCGTGGCTCCCTATCTATGAAGTGCCCCCAGAAAAACTCATCAAAGACCAGCTTGAAGCTTGGCTCCAACGTCAGGGAGCGCTTTCGATTGATAGCGACGATCTACCAGCTTCCAATCTAACACAAGTCCGAGAGCATAACCGCCGACTATTCCAGACTTTATTCGTAAAGGCCGTTCCGATTGTCCGGGCTTGGTGTGCCAAGCGGGGCTCGTCGGACCAAGCAGAGCATTTCTCGAAGCTAAATTCATCCGACACACTTCGGAAATCCTTAGACCGCGTGGGGGCGCTCGACTTCAAAAAACTTGACGAAGAGATGTTTGTGCGTTGGTGCAAAGCAGTAGGGGCTTGGCCGGGTGGCATGGATGGGACTTTGGAACTCGAAGCTCTTGGTCTGTCGGCAAATGACTTGAAGTTCGAAGCAATTGAGGCGCGCAAAGCGAGTGAAAATAGCAAGCGCGAGGCGCGCTCGGTTTCGTTCAACGGTCGCTCAATTGACCCTGAAGATGACATAGACTTCGAAGCATTGGCCGAAGAAATTGGCGGCTCTCTTTCCCGATCCGTGCTCTCGAGCGCGTTGAGTTCGCAGGCTTCTTTAAGGTTAGTCGAAGAAGACCAAACCCGGCCTGAAGGTTCGAAGAAAAACAAAAAAGTTAAAGGTTCTGGGCAACTCCCTCGTATCCCACCGGAAAAGACCGAGTTTATTGGGCGTCTCGGTGAAATCGTTGCGTATTCTTGGCTTAAGACCATTTTGAAAGGCCAGGATATCGACGCAGCGTGGAAGTCCGGAAACGGTGGATTCATCACTGGACGAGACGGAAATGACGGGCTCGGGTATGATTTCGAGGTGTCATACCGAAAGCAGACGTGGCGCATTGAAGTCAAAGCCAGCCTGAATGACCCTAAAGCATTTGAACTTGGAGAGACAGAAGTCGCTGCTGCGAGGGAAGCGGCGAAGGACAGGAATGGATTCCAATACAAAATTGCTTACGTAAGCTACGTCGCGGACCCAAGTGAAACGCGCATCGAAATACTTCCGAATCCGATGACCGATGACGGTGCTTCTGTCCTAAGGTTGCGCGGTGAGGGAATTCGATACAGCTTTGAAAGGGTATAAGCGTATGCGCCAAACCCATCATGAACGTGGGTCCATACTGCTTTACTGCCAATTTGTTGCCCTATAACGGCTGTGATATAGTTCGTTCAAGGAGTGCTCTATGACCTTGTTTGAGATAATCATATCGGCCGCGAGTATCATGTCCGCCATCTGTAGTATTTGGTATGTTCGTCATATCGTCCGTACGAGTGGGCGAGATCGACCCAATGATTCAGCACGAGTTCTGCGTCTGATTGAGAGGGTGCTACCAGACTGAGTTTAAGATTGTAAGCAACGCTTATGCAGGCCTGTTCAGACCGGAATTGCTGTCGCGAAGTCTCCGGCTGGAAGTGCCCTGGGATTAAGTTCTTCAAGCGAGCGCTGCACCGCCAGCCCAAATGTTCCGTATGGGTGAAAGATTTTCCCGCTTATCCACGAGAAAAAGCAGCCAATAGCGCAAGACACTGACGCAGCATAGCTTTTCCACCATCTTGCCTCATTTCACGCTGTTTTCCATGTTTCTCCTTCGTCGAACACCCCCCGAGCCAAGATTGTGTGGCTGGCGGAACGAGCGGAGATTGTATGGCGGTGGAACCATCGCGACCCCGGGGGCAGCACCACCCGGTGCTGTCTATCAGTTCGCACCAAACT
>TARA_R110002049_G_scaffold142673_2_pt1 | contig 16018 bp, 8 predicted proteins | sample TARA_R110002049 | Tara Oceans TARA_R110002049 (sample SAMEA4396941) | marine metagenome | biome: Polar Biome; feature: [SRF] surface water layer (ENVO:00010504); material: water (ENVO:00002006), including particulate matter (ENVO:01000060) such as... | depth 5 m | reverse complement strand
GGATTACTGCCAGCCTTGCCTATAGCTTGTGGTGCGCTCTTCCCAAACTCGGTTTTGGTGCCCCGACAAGAGGGCGTCGATGGTTCGATGTGATCGCTATGAATATATTTATAGCGTTGATATTGGCCGAAATTACCCTGCGTATCGCGGCGGCGGTATGGCCCACGCCTTTGCTGGTGACAGAGAATAGTTCGTCTGAGATTCGCCGCGACTCCGAGCGTATTGAACCCGGCGTGCTGCGGTTCTCCTATCCGATAAATTCCTCGGGACACTATGATACCGAATTCCTGCCGCGCTCCGAACGTGATTTGCCGGTGGTCGTCAGCATTGGCGACTCATTCAGCTACGGTGTGGTACCGCACTACTACCACTACTCGACTGTCGCAGAGCGGGCGTTCCCCGAGGCGGAAATCTACAATATCGGTTTTCCCGGCACGAACCCCGTCGACTACCGCCATTTGCTGGTCGACGAAGCGCTGCCGCTGGAGCCGGATTTGATTGTGATAGCGATTTTCGTCGGCAATGATATTGTGGCTCAAGCGGCACCGACCTCGTCACTTGGCTGGTACGATGCCCAGAATTATATGGCTGGCATTGTTTGGCACCGCTTACAGATACTCGATCGCGCAAAGGGTGCCACCGATTGGACCAAGGAAAATCCAGAAGTCATTGGCGAGGATCTTGTCACTCGCTACCCCTGGGTCGCTGACCCGTCTCAGGAAACGCCCAGCATGAGCGAGGAGATTTACCTTGAACTGGAATCACGCAATGCGTATCAGGGCGCTATTGATCACCCGGGAGTGTATGACCGATTTTTTGCTGCGTTGGGTGAAATTGAGAAGGCCGCAGGTGATGTCCCACTGGCGTTTCTGATCATTCCCGATGAGTACCAGGTAAATGATGAACTCTGGCAGGCGGTTGTAGCAAAACATGACGTGCCGCTACAGCGCGATTTACCGCAGCGTAAGATCCGCGAATGGGCGCGCGCGGGCAACCGCGATATTATGGATCTGCTGCCACTGCTATTGGCAGAGGAGCCGCTCGATGACGGTAAGCTACACCTGTATCACCTGCGCGACACGCATTTCAATGCCCGTGGCAACGACGTTGCCGGACGCGCGCTGGCGCAATTGATCGAAGCCAAGTTTTCCGGCGCCGAGGTGCCGGATTATCCCATGCCAGCAGACCGGGCAATGGCGCTTCCCGTGCAGAAGGCCGTTGTCGTAACGCCCGACGCACAGCCGGCTGAGGTCGCTGTTGCGGAATACGTTCCCGGCCCGGCAGATGAGGCGACTGAAGTCCTGCGCCAGTTCGGCACGGTGATATCCTCGGCCGGTATAGACGGTACCAAAGTGATGGATGAATCGCTGCTGAATCATCCCAAGGACGAGATCAAATCGGCGATAGTGGTTGTCCTGAACGGGGATATTGCACCGGATCAGAAGGCGTTCGCGAAAGAGGCAGCACCTGTTCTTGCGTTCTTCCAGCCCGATGTTGGAAAAGAGGGGATACCGCTGGACGAACAGCGCCCTGATCAACAGACCTGGCGAACTATCGTGGAGGCTGAAATAAAACAGATCAGTCGCGATCTCGCCTCGGGTGCCGCGGCGCAGTGATGGCCCTGGCGTCCGTGATTTGGCGGTCTGACAGAGAGAGCTCAAGTAAATGGCATTAGCTTTCAGGAAACAGAATCGAGCGGCGTTTACTAACTTCCTGCGCTCAAAATATGAGATGTTCACTGCGGCGGAACGGGTTGAGACGCTGCCGTACTACGTCACTATTGACCCTTCTGATACCTGCCAGTTGCTGTGCCCAACGTGCCCTACCGGTATAGAGAATGAAAGTAAGAAGCAGAAGGGTGTAGCCACGACGCTGTATCGCGCGGATCGCAAAAAGCTCACCCCAGAGCTCTTTGACAGTGTGCTGGAAGAACTGGCAGACAAACTGTTCCTCATCATGTTTTACAACTATGGCGAGCCGCTGCTGAACCCGCGTCTTCATCAGTACATCACCAGGGCCACGGCGCATGATATTGCTACCGAGATACACTCGAATCTCTCGCTGAAACTGTCCGATGAGCGTATAGAGCAACTCCTCAGTGCCGGCGTCGGCCGACTCAGCGCCTCCATCGACGGCTTCTCGCAGCAGGCGTACGAGGTGCATCGCGTCGGTGGCGACGTGAGTCTGGTGCACGACAACCTGAAACGACTGGCACAGGCGCGCGACCGACTCGGCCTGGATACAGAGATCTTCTACAAGTTTCTAATCTTCAAGCACAATGAGCACGAGATCGAGGATGCTCGGAAATTTGCCGAGGATATCGGCGTCCAGTTTATTTCAGGCGATGCCTTTATTCATGACCAGAGTTGGTTGCCCAGCCATCGCCAGGGCGAGGTGCCGTACTACTCCAAGCATGAAACCGATGCACTGATCGAGCGCTGGAAGTCCGCTGGGGGGCGCGAGGACTACTTCTTCGAACACGAGCACCACCCCTACTGGAATATCATTCCCAAAGAGCTCGAGGCGATCCTGCCGCAAGCGTGCAGTTGGCACTATGGCTACTCAGTGGTCACCGCCGGTGGCCCTGTCGCACCTTGCTGTGCGGTGTCAAAAGATTCAGATGACTTCGGCACTGTGATACCAGGCGAAGTAAGCTTTAGCGATATTTGGAACAACGATCACTACACGAAGTCGCGCAGGGCCATGGCCGGTCAGTCAACCGACGGTTTGGCGCATGTTGATGCAGTTTGTACACGCTGCTACTTCCCCAAGGTGGTGCATCACCTTTACAACAGCCATGACTATCTCGTCGCGCAGCGCTTTGCTGAAGTATTCGGTGCATCCGAGCCCGAGATGGCCAAAGCGTTTACCTTCCTGGGGGATGGATTCGGGTCCGCTGATGCGGCTGGCTTCATCGCTCACTACGAGCAACACTTGAGCGGGAGCGGGGAGGGTGCACCACCACAGAACATCCCCGTGAAGAATATCGATACACGGCAAGCTGGATTGTCCAGTGAGGAAGCGACAGAAATTCTGAGGCAGTTTGGCGCGGTTGTATCGACGCTCAGTGGCATCGGCAGCAAGGTCTATGATGCTTCGTTGCTGCACCACCCCAAAGACGAGATCATTGCTGCGATAGTAACCGTCCTCAATACCGCAGGCCCCGGCGATCAGCAGAGTTTCGCCCGGGAAGCGGCACCTGTTCTGGCTTTCTTCCAACCCATGGTAGGGGAGGTTGCGGTTGAGGTGGATGCTTTACGCGCCGATGAAACCGCCTGGCGGCGGGATGTCGAGTCGGAGATGCAGCGTTTTCATCGAGAAATAGCTGCGCGAAGCGGAGCCTCAGGATAAGACGGGGCGAGGTGTGAGACCAGGCTGGTTGCAGAATACCTCTGAACGTTGCAGGCACAGCGGCCTTAGCTAAATGTTCAGAGGGTTTTAGAGCAATTGTGGTGTTGCTTAGCCCTGAATGCCGTATCCCAGACCGGCCAGCTTCTTGTTCAGAATTCGCATCTCTTCGTCCACGATTTCCTGCCAGGTTTCCTCACCGGGCCCCTTTTGATCAAGACTGACGCCTCCGGCTTCAATACCAGGCTGAAAGAAAGCCAGTACGGCAACCCCGGTGCGGTAGTTCGACTTGGTTTCCTGATCGTCAGTGACGCTCAGCAGTTTGATCAGGGCCGAGGCAATTTTCCCCTTGGTGTCGGGGAGAACGGAGACGTCATGCGCTGTCTGGCCGTCCATGCCAATACGGCTTAACTCTGACATATAGCTCTGCATGAGCTCTAATGATTCTTCCAGTGGCAGATCTTCAAACTCATCCAGTGCTGATGACAAAATAATCTCCTGTCTACTATTGAGGTGTAATCATTGTGAAATGTAGTCATTCCTGATGATGTTGATCGCGCGGACCGACTATTTGAGACCCAAACCACCGGGCTCCCTTTACAGTAAAATGACTGGTGTCCCAGAACAGCAGTGACCCGTCGTCAACAAAAAACTTGCACCGATCACCGGGGCAGATAATATCGAATGAAGATATGAAGTCAATCCCCAGTTCTCCGGCTGCGGCTTTCATCTGTGTATCCAGAGCTTTGGTGTCGCCCGCGATCTCCCTCGCACGCTGTTCAATGAGCGCTACAGCATTGTCCTCATCTGCCATTGAAATGGCGATTGAGTGAAAATCTGGGAATTGTGGGCGACGGCCAAGCAAGACGATGCGCGTTCCTGGCCGGGTCCTGCTTTTTACATACTCGACAAGAGGAACAAACTCTGGCGCCCAAAAATTGGGCGCCATGCTGAACACGATATAGACTTCATCGGCCAGACCCAGGTTGGTGGAGCTCTCAAGGTCTGCCAGGATGCTCGCGCAGGGTTCCTCACTCGGTGGCGATGTCGGGTCAAAGATCTGGTAGCAGAGCTGGTTGTAACGCTGTGTCTGTACCTCGGCTTCGTCGCCCAGAGTCTGTGCCAGTCCAACCAGCATATCGTCGGCAAGGCTGTCTCCAACCACCAGGATCTGGCGCTTGTCCTCATCCTGGGGAAACTCCTGCGGCGGGTTCTGCAGCAGGTAGGCCGCGCGCTCGCGCTGCAGTTTTCCGATATCGCTGAGGGCCTGGACGACTGCACCGTCGCCGTAGCGCCAGGCCCAGCCCTGATTTGCCCAGCCACTGGCACCGACAAAGCAGAAGGCCAGCGCAATCAGTGCGCAACTCAGGCCGAAGCTGGATGACGACATTGGTTTGTCGGCGTTGCGCCTGTAGCGAAATGGCCTCTCGACACAGCGGTACATCAATTCGGCGGCCACGATCGAAGCCAGCACGATCGCCCACTGCTCGGTGACGGAAAGTACTGTCTTCGTGTAGTAGGTGTAAAACACAATAATGGGCCAGTGAATGAGATACAGCGAGTAGCTGATCAGGCCCAACCTGACGACCCAGGGCAGGCTCAACACCCGCTTGCACAGTCTGGACGAGCGGCCGAAGTGGATAAGCAGGGCCGTCCCGAGGCAGGGTGGCAGTGCGAAAATCGAGGGGAAAGGCGTCCCTTCTGTATAGAAATGCACGCCGAGAAAGATCAGTCCCAAGCCCAGCAAACAGGCGATCTCCGCCACGATGGGATGACTCTGCTTGCGGCTATCGAAGAAAACCAGACTGGCGCCAATAGCAAACTCGAATATCCGGAAGGGCGCCAGATAGTAGATGGTGGCTGCCCCATCGGAAAACCAGTCACTGATGGAGGGCGCATACTTCTGCACAAATGCACTGTCGCCTTCGAAAAAGACGAGGTTCAGGTAGAGGCTGAACAGACCGGCCAGTAGCAGCGCTATGGGGACGACGTAGCGGGGCGTCTTGAGCAGCAAAAACACCAGCGTGGCCGGCCATATCAGGTAAAACTGTTCCTCAACGCTGAGTGACCAGGTGTGAAGCAGTGGCTTGATGGTCGCCGCGCTATCGAAATAGCCGCTTTCCGACCAGAAATAGAAATTTGAAAGGCTGACAACTGCGTGTACCAAGGCTCCGGAGAAACGCTCCATATCGCTGGGCGAGAAAAGCGCAAAGGCGAATACGAAACACAGTGCAAAGGTAAAGAACAGCGCAGGCGCGAGACGACGGGCACGGCGCATGTAGAAGTTGGAGAAGCTGAACGATTCTGTGCTGGTGACTTCCGCTCTGATCAGTTGCGTAATAAGAAAGCCGCTGATCACAAAAAAGACATCAACCCCTACAAATCCCCCGCCAAAATTGGAGAATCCAATATGGAAAAACAGGACACTCAATACGGCCAGGGCGCGCAATCCGTCGATATCGGGTCGGTATTGCATAGTTTACTGGAATCTCATTCGAAGGCGGTTGTGGGTGCGATGCCGTACGCGATGATATTACCCTGCGGGTTTCTGCTCATAGAACAGGCTAGCGTAGTCGAACCACTTGTCGTGATACCTGTTGATACTGGTCGCGGCATCTTTCGAGTGGCTGTGGGGCTCAGATACAGCTGAACTGCTTCCGCTATAAAACACGTTGAAGTCTCTGACCCTGGCTTTCAAGCAAAAGTCAGCGCTTGCAATTACTCGGCACTCATAGGCCTCGTCAAACCCACCAACTGCCTTCACCACCTCACGGCGAACTAGCAGCAAATTAGCCGGCAGCCACTTCGCTTCGCACGTATAGTCGAACTGCTGTGTGTCCTGCTCTCCAGCGCCCTTGGAGATAGGAAGCTGATCACTATCAAAATCGGGGTCTGCTGAAGTGATCTGTCCCGCAGCGTTCACGAGTTTGGGACCGACAACATCAGCCAACTGCTCGTGCATCACATCCAGCAATGCGTCAAGCGCGTTCGCATCTTCGATATGGGTTTCTTTATCCAGCAGGCAGATCAACGGCCTGTCAGTTTGCTGAAAGCCCTGATTGTAGCTGGCCACTGGGCCGCGATCCGAAGACGTAACAAAATGTATCGCATCCTCGGCAATACCCTGCTGTGTCAGCGCCTTCCGTTGTCGCGTGATGTGCTCGGAATCCTCTGCCTCACTCGCCAGCGGTATTATGAAGTCGATCATCGCTTTATCAGGGCGGGGAAGTGGCAGGCGTTCGTAGGTGTAAGGTGGCACGTCATTTGTCCGCTTTATGGGCAAGCCGATACGGGCGATACTTATGTCTGCGAGGCGCCTCCACATCTCATGCGCGCCCTGAACCTCCAGTGTATCGCTGGCCCGGTTTGGGTTGAGTCTGTAGTAGTAGAGAACCTCATCGATCAGTTCAATCGGGCCGTGCTCCTCCACTTTTAGAATGATGTCGCAATCTTCGCCGGCGAACATGAAGTCCTCAAATCCCGCCCAGCCTTCTGTGCGGTCGTACATGGCGCGATTGATCAGATAGGGCTGAGAGTGATTGAAAACATCAGTCACCATGCCGTGTTGATAGTGGCGCGGTTCAAACGGAAACCATTGCTCCTCGTCGACGACTCGCCCGTCTTCATCGATAAATTTGCGCAGGCCGCGCACCATTGAACACCAGGGCTTCGATTCGGCAAACGCCAGCAGTTTTTCAACCGCGTCGGCGGTGAGTACGTCGTCGTCATCCAGCGGCAGAATGTAGTCCCCCTCAGAGCGCTCGGACAGGAAATGGCGCGCATTGGCAATGCCACGGTTCTCCTCAAAATAGATGCGAATATTGGCGTGATTCTGTGCTTCCAACGCTTTCAGTACAGCATAGGATTCTTCGTCGCCCCCATCCCAAACGAGGGAGAATATCCAGTTTTTTGACGATTGGGTCAGCACTGAGTTAATGCACTTTTGTAGCCATTTACCCTTGAATACAGGGGTTTCTATCGACACGATCATGCGGGGTCCTCTTGGGATAGGTTGGGAACCTGATTCAATACAATACGCCGATCAAACTTAGCCAATACCTATGTCCAATGCAAATATTCATCGTTACAGTGGAACCTGCAGCACACTGTCATTGCTCGTGCTGGACATGCGAACGACGACGAAGCCGTATGTCCGGTAGGGGCGGCACTTTGCAGAACGGGTGCTCATCGGCGCGACACGACCCTGGTGATCCCGTTGTGGTGTCGAAATCCGGGCAACTGAGGGACGTAAATCACAGTTACGGTAAATTCACTGCCAATATACCGGGATTGGAGAACCCCGGCATTGATCGCTGCGCAGAATAGGTGCTAGCCTTTCTGAGGCTAACGGGCTCAAGCCACAAGAGTATGTAGCCATGATTTTTGCAATTAACGAAACACATTGAAACCTGACCCTATGACTAGTAGCCCAGATACTCGCAGCCCACGTCTGTTGTTTATACTCAACAACGATTACGGAGAACTTGGCCTTGCCATGTATTTTCTGCAGGGACGAAAACTGGCGAGTACTACAACGCTGTTGCTTCCCCCGCGCCTGTTCTCCAAGAACAAAGACACTTTGCCCGGCACCACGTGCAGCTATGATTCCATAGAGGATATTCTTCGCACGGTCGATGAAATCCAACCAGACATCGTATTCCTGTTCTCCGGCTATATATTGCCGCTTCACCAGATCATCTCTCTTGAGGAGACAGAAGCGCTGGTGCAATTATTGGCGGATAGAAAATGCAAAGTAGTGACAAGTGATCCTTTTTTTGGAATTTTCTCCCAGCTGGACCCCGTCGAGGCGTCTGCGCCCGAGGCTTTGCAGTTGTTTGAAACGGAGATTATCAAGGGTCAACCCTGGCCCTACAGACTCAGCACGACATTTGGCAATATGCGGATATTGAAACAGTTCGCCAGAGCCTCTCATATCATCCGAAACACCACGCATCTGTACTATACCCGCACCCATCCCGATGATGCGTCGATTGAGGTGGGTACGGATAATGTCACGTTCTTCAATCCCAGCCTCGTTCGCGATGCTGTGGTATCGGATGACCTGGATAACCTGGCCGAAAAACGTTTCGCTGAAGGTGCCGGCGACAGGCACTGGTTGTTCATTCTCGGCTCAGTGGACTATGACCTCCAGACCTCCTTTTATGGCGAGGAGAAGTTCCTCGCTATCTTGCAGAAGAAGTTGGAAGAGACGCTGCAGGCCGGCAGGCGTCCGGTGTTTCTGGCGCCCGATGAGTGTGTGCAAAAACTGCGAGCCCGCGCGCCCGTCCAAGCCCGAAAAGACTTGCTGACATTTTGTGCCTATGAAGATTTTAACGCCCGCTTGCTGAATGCAGAGTATGTGTTCTACTGGAACCTGGCGTCCTATTCTACCTTTCTACGGGTCATCAACGGCTTGCCCATGTTCATGTTCGATGAGGGGCACCTTGCGCGGCACGTTAAGCCAATGCACGAGCGTATGGTACGTTGGTACTACCAGAACTGGACGCCCCCCTGTCTCAATCAGCATCGAGCGCTGGACGCTGGCGCGCTGCAAGAGCTTGCCAAAGATTACAAGACAGAAACAGACGATATTGTGAAGAATTTGAGAGAGCTACCTCCCCCGGAAGAGGTGATTGAAGCGATATTTAGCCGGTGAGTCTCGCGTGCCGGTGACTATGAGACGCGATCAAACGACTGTAAGAAACGAGAAGACTTAGAGCATGGGCGAACAAAATCCTCAAGAGCATGCCAACGAGCTGTTCAAGCAAGAGCGCTGGGAAGAGGCAGTGACGGCCTACCTACAGGCGATCGAGGTCGATCCCGACGCGTACTGGTCGCACTATAACCTCGGACAGTCACTTTCAAAGCTGCAGCGTTGGGAAGACGCCGCTGCTGCCTATCAGCGTGGCCTCCAGATAAGTCCGCAGCAGGTATGGGCACATTATCACCTCGGTCGGGCCCTGTCTGAATTGCAGCGCTGGGAGGAGGCGACGACCGCTTATCGGCTGGCCATTGAGATCGATGCGGATAAGTTTTGGTCGCATTATCATCTGGGGCAGGCCCTGTCAGAATTGCGGCGGTGGGAGGAAGCGGCTACCGCCTACCGGCAGGCTATCCGGGTCGATCCCGGACAGTTCTGGTCGCACTATCACCTCGGCCGAGCGCTGTCTGAGTTGCAGCAATGGGAGGAGGCAGCGACTTCATATCGATTTGCGATCCAGATCGACCCCGGTGTGTTCTGGTCTCATTATCACCTCGGTCATGCGCTGCTGGAGTTGCGGCGTTGGGAAGAGGCGGTAACTGCTTATCGGCAGGCGGTGCAGATTAGAGCGGACCTTTTCTGGCCGCATTTTGAACTGGGACAGGCGCTGGTCGAACTGCAGCGCTGGGAAGAAGCAGCGGACGCCTGCAGCAAAGCCATTAAAATTGAATCCGATGAGTTCTGGCCCTATTTCCGTCTCGGGCAGTCACTGCTTGAACTGGAGCGTTGGGACGAGGCGGTAGTCGCCTTCAGGCATGCCAAACTGATTGATCCAACGTCATTCTGGCCACCATACAATCTGGGGCGAGCCCTATCAGAGCTCAAGCGCTGGGACGAGGCTGCCAGCGCCTATCAGCAGGCCATTGAGCTGAAGTCTGATTGGTATTTGCCCTTCTGTAACCTGGCCCAGGTACTGGAGCATCTTGGGCGTTCGCACGAGGCGATTATGAGCTACAGAACGGGTATTTCTCTCGAGCCAGAGAATCCGGATTGCCGTGAGCGCCTCGGGCGATTGTTTCTGCGGATGGGAAAGCTGGCGGAAGCAGCGGAAGTGTATGGGCAGTTGATCAATATGATATCTTCAGCGGAGTTGCTGATCACATTGGCCGACGCATTGTCCGAGATTGGACAGAAAGACATCGCAATACCGGCGTACTGCAGGGCCATGGAGATCGATGCCGGTATCCCGCTCATCTACAATCGCCTGGGAGCACTGCTTGAACACGTCGGCAGAGCTGACGACGCACTGATGATCTATAAGCAGGCTGTTGCAATAAGTGTCGGTGATGAAGAGACCCGCCAACGCCTGGAGAATCTTCAGGTCGAGATGTCTGGCGCGAGCTAGGATAACTGATATTGCTCGCCGCAGGTGGTCGTATCTATGCTGCGACACTTATCCATACGGTCTGCTCGGAACAAGATTGAACGACCTACAGCCGCTGTTCGATGATTCAAAAAGGCGGCTCAGCTGGAATATGGAGATTGGGCGGACATCTATGCTGTGTTACATTTTCGGGTCAAACGGTTTTTTTTACGGTGTGATCACATCCCAAGGTATTTGATGGACGTATGAAGAGGTTGTTTTTACATTTCGGTAGGCATAAGTGCGGCACTACCTCTATTCAAAAGACGCTGTATCACAACAGAAGCAAGCTTCTAGAGTCCGGTTTCTATTATCCGCTCACAGGCATCAGGGTTGCCGCGCATCACGAGATAGCGGAGGCGTTGGGCAATAAAATGCCCGCTGAGAGAGAGGGCCTGCTGGAGAAGTTATACCTGGAACTCAAGAGCGAGATTCAACTGACCAATTGCAGGAATGTGATTATCAGCAGCGAGCAACTGCAGAGCTGCAACCCCGCATTGGTAGCCAGTTTTTTCAGGGATTTTGACGTCATACCTGTCTGTTATTTGAGAGAGCAGGCGGCATACCTGCGCTCCTCCTATTTGCAGAAAGTTCACGCAACCGACTACGCGGGGTCCGTTGAGCAGTTTTACCAGGAAGGGTTTTCCACCGACTACCGGGTTTTTCTGGAAAAATGGCAGGCGGCCTTCGACAGAGACATCTCTGTCAGAGTGTTCGATAGAGGTAGCCTGACGGATGGTGACGCTGTCCGCGATTTTCTGATCGCCATTATGGGTTTAACGAAAGAAGAGTTGGAAAACCTGCAGCTAATGAGCGATGAGAACCCATCGCTGAGTCGCGAGATGCTTGCCTTCAAGCTCGAATACAACGCACGAGGCCTTCCCAATAACGGCACAGTCTATTTCGGTTTGGGCAAGCTGAGTAAAGCGAAGGGTTCAAAGTACGAAATTCCGCTGGCGATTACCGATGCTGTTCGTCAACAGTATGCTGAATCCAATCGCTGGGTAGAGGACAATGTCCTCACCGACGGACAGACTTTTTCCTATCCACTGTATGAAGGTGAGCCGCTGGAAAAAGTCTCTCCCGAGCAGTTCGACGCGATACTCGAAGACCTCAATGCCATGAAAGAACGTGAGAAGGCAGAGGAACGGGAGCGGGAGAAAAAGGCAAGGCAACTCGCCAGGCAGCAGATACGGGCGGCAAAGCGGCAGGCCGAGAAAGAAGAGAGACAGCGCAAGCGCCGTCAGCAACGCCAGACAGAACAGTTAAAGGAGAAGATGCGAGCGGAGGAAAGGGAGCGGAGAGCGAAAGTGAAGGAGGAGAAGGAAAAGCGCAAAGCAGACAAGGAGAAGCAGAAACTAGCGGGACAGAATATGGGTGGTGCTCCCCGTTTACTGGACCGGGTAGCCAGCGCCTTCAATCGCCGTACGAAGTAAGTCCCTTCAAGACTTTTGGTGCACTATCACTGTGCGCACAACTTATGCAGGCAGTTGCCGATAATCTCCAGACCCCGTTCAAACTCAGCCGGTGTAATGGTTAAAGGTGGTGAAACTCTGATGCATTGCTGTGTGTGAGACGTGATCACGCCATCCTTTAGCAGCTGTAAGTAAATATCGGGTATGCGGTTGAGCGCAGGGTCTGTGAAACCGATAGATAATAGTCCGCCCCGGCCATCGATTTTCAGGCCGTATGGGGCAAACTCTGGCTGGGAGAAATACCCGTAGAAAGCCTTTTCAAGCATCGCAGTTTTCGCCGGGAAATCCTGCTGTTCCATTAACTCCAGCACACCGCATGCCGCTGCACAGGCCAGGCTGTTACCGGCGAACGTGCTGCCGGGAAGCGCGCTATTCAAATATTTTGCCAGCGGCCGGGCGCAGGCGATGCCGGAAATGGGAAATCCATTCCCCAGACCTTTCCCGAAAACGATTACATCGGGCTTGATGTCACCCTGCACAGAACAGAAAAAGCCTTCACAGCGATGGAAGCCGGTCAGTATTTCATCGGCGATCATCACGATATTATGCCTGTCACAAAACTCGCGTACCGTTTTAAGAAACCCCGGATGCAGCAGGCGAGGACCGGAGTACCCGACAACAGGTTCGAAAATAACTGCCGCGACATCCTCCACTGGCAGGGCATTGAGATACGCTTCAATGACCGCCGGGTCATCGGATCCATCGCTGTTTATGACTGTTCGATAGGACTCGGGTACCGGGCCATAGCAATCCGGAAAATGCTGCACCAGATGCATTGTTCCAAGGGTTTTGCCGTGAAAATGGTCCTTGAAGGATACGATACGATTGCGCCCGGTTGCGGCTCTGGCAAATCGCAGTGCGAACTCAATGGCCTCGGCGCCGGTACTGTACAGCGCTGCCAGGCTAAGATCCGGCGGGAGTATGGCGTTAATTTTTGAAATGGCTTCCAGCTGGATTTCAGTTGCAAAAAAATTAGACGTCCACACAGCGCCGACCTGGGCAATCAATCGCTTGTTGATCTCCGGTACATTGTGGCCGCAGTTTACAGCGCCCATTATGGCGCTGAAATCGAGGTATGTGTTCCCGCTGACATCGGTGATGGTGCTGCCGTCTGCGGATCGTAAAACAATCGGGTATTTCAAATAGTGATCGGGTCGAAAATAGTCGCTGTCATATAATTGCTCTTTCATACTTTCTCTCGATCACTCAATGATTGAAGCCTTAATGCGCGAGAATGCAATCCTCGCTGATAATAGTCATGTGGGAACTATAACACTTGCTTGGCTGGCCGCCACAGGCGCAGGGCGCGCGAAATGTGAACCACTATGCATATCTCTCGTCACGATCCGATACTGGGGTCCTTTCATGGGTTATCATTCGGTGAGTTATAAAAGAGCGCTTGGAAGAGGCTGCTGAGTTGTTTGGTCCGAACATCGAAATCTACCCCGGTGCACCACAGGCGGTTTTATGCTCTTGTGATCGATTTCTGTGGCCCGTGTTCACAGGACAGCGTGTGAACGGCTGCCATTGCGAGGTGGGGCAGGATGACTGAATCACTGTCGCTCCTGCACCAGGGTGAGGCGTTGTTAAAGCAGGAACGCTGGGAGGACGCTGTAGAGGCTTTTCGAAAGTCCATCGCTCTGGATGCCAGTAATGCCTGGCCGCATCACCATCTGGGTGATGCCCTGGCCCGACTCGGACACTTGTCCGAGTCCATGGTTGCGTATGAGCAGGCACTGGCGCTATCGCCGAAGAGTCCCTGGACACTCAAAAATCTGGGCAACGCACTATCCAGGCTCGGGCGCTGGGAGGAGGCTGAGGCTGCCTACCGCAGCGCAATTGGTTATGACTGGACAGAGCCGATGGCATTCTTGCACCTGGGGGAAGCGCTGGCGCACCAGGGTCAGTGGCAAGAGGCGGCGCATGCATATCGCACCTCGATCCGCCTGGATGCGCAGAATGCATGGCCCCATCATCATCTGGGCGATGCACTGTGCCATCTAGGCCAGTATGCGGAGGCGGTGACCTCTTACGAACAAGCGCTTTCGCTGTCATCCGATAATTATTGGACGTTGATGAATCTGGGTCGTGCGCTGACGGAGCAGGGCGAGTGGCAGCGGGCGGAACTCGCCTATCGGAGGGCTGTCGCCGTCGATGCCACGCAACCGCAGATATTCCTGCAACTGGGTGAAACTCTCGCGAAGCAGGGCAGGTGGGAAGACGCCGTAGATGCCTACCGCAATGCCATTCATCTGGATGCCGATAATGCCTGGTGCCATCATCACCTGGGTGATGCCTTGGGTAGATTGGAGGATTTTTCCAGTGCCGTCGCTGCCTACGAAAGAGCGCTGGAGTTAGCACCTGAAAGTCCCTGGACACTGAAGAACATCGGCAATGCGCTATTGAACCTGAACCGTTGCGATGAGGCCATCGAAGCCTATCAACGCAGCCTGTCAATCGCCGCAGACGATGCCGAAGCGTATCTTAATCTCGGTACGGCTTTTTCGAAGTTGGAGCGCTGGCACGAGGCGGAGGCTGCGTATTCGCAAGCCCGGTTGGTGCTGCCTGATGATCTGCGCCTTGCCGAGGCGCTGGCCGGTGTATGGTTGAAACTGGAGCGCTGGCAGGAAGCGGCATCTGCCTATGAGCAATGCCTCGTGGCCAGTCCCGACAATGCCCAGTTACTGCGTAATCTGGGTATTGCCGTGTTCAAACTCGAGACGCAGAAAGCGTATCTGAAGGCCAATCCCGACGCAGTGTTGCACACTCCATCACCCAGTGACCAGGAATTGCCGCTGCCAGCGTTGGACTGGACGGAAGCCCGTTTTGGGCCGCGGGTTTTTGAAGTCGAACGCTGGCTCGAGAATCGTATTCCCGGGCATGCACCCTCGTCGGTAAGCCCCGATGAGGGTGGCAGTCAAGAGGCCGAGACGGCACGCATGCTGTTTATTCTCGATAACGATTTTGGCGAGCTGACCACGGTAATGTATTTGCTTCTGGGTTTGAAGCGCGCGGATCGTATCATGGTGCAGATGCCGGAGCGCCTTTACGAGGCAAACAGCGAGGCATTTCCAGGGCGCACCTTCTGCTATCAATCGGTCGCCGATCTGGAGCAGGCAGTCGAGTCGTTTTCACCGGACATTGTATTTTTATGTTCCGGTTATCTGTATTGCATGCACGATATCTGCTCGCACCAGGCGCTGGAGACGTTTGTTGATTCTCTGGTCGAGCGGGGTTGCAAACTGGTGACTGCCGACCCGTTCCTTGGCGTGCTGTCGCAGGCGCCCATCGCCAACTTGATATCGATCGATGTTCCCGATGCCTCGGATCTGGACCTGCCCGAGCATGTGTTCCAGCACCTGGAGAGCGTGAAGAAGGAGCAGGATGAGAAGATCGTAGAGCAACTGTCCGGCGCCGAACGTATTCTGCGGGAACATCTTCACCTGTATCCGGCGCATGCGAGCGCCAACGACAGTCAGGCAGACGCCCGCGACGTGGCGTTCTTTAACCCGACCCTGCTCTACAACGCACCGCTGGAACCCGATGGCGATACCAAACCGCACTGGCTGTTTGTGCTGTCATCTACAGATCTTGAAGGGCAATTGATGTTTGAGGCGGTGCACGGATTCCGCGAAATTGTTGTGCGGTTGTTGCAGCAGGCACTGGCAGCGGGTCGGCGACCAGTATTTATCGCTCCGGAAAAGTTTATTCGCGAGTTGGCGCGTGATTTGCGCGAATACGAAGACATTGAATTACTCAGTTTCTGTTCCTTTACGCGCCTTGTCTCGTTATTGTTGACTGCAGAGTACGCGTTCTACTGGAACTCGGTATCACACACCATCCTGTTGCGGTCCTTCAATGGCTTGCCCGTTATCCTGTTTGACCGCGGTCATCTGGTGCGGAATGTGGATGCACTCTATGACCGCGTGGTCCAATGGTACTATCAGGGTGTGCAACCGATATACATGGATCACCATCAGCCGCTGACACAGGAAAGGCTAGAAGCGGCAACAGCGGGCTTCGCGCAGGCCGCGATGCAGATGCGCGATGGCTTTCAGCGCGCCCCCGATA
>TARA_R110002049_G_scaffold60567_1_pt1 | contig 16034 bp, 16 predicted proteins | sample TARA_R110002049 | Tara Oceans TARA_R110002049 (sample SAMEA4396941) | marine metagenome | biome: Polar Biome; feature: [SRF] surface water layer (ENVO:00010504); material: water (ENVO:00002006), including particulate matter (ENVO:01000060) such as... | depth 5 m | reverse complement strand
AAATACGATATAGCCCTGGTCCCAGGTGCCGCCGCAGGCCGGTGGGTCGGCCATCGGGTTGGCGCTGGCGCAAATCGTAATGTTCGCTTTCGCGCGAGCGGACTCACTGCGGGCCAGGTGAAACGCGGCATGCAGGTCGTTGGCCGTCGAGGTCATGCGACTGTTACGAGTGTAGTCACCGAGACTCACAAAGCCGTAGGACATGATCACGCCGACAATGAGCATGGTGATCAGGAGTTCGTACAGCGTAAATCCCGTCTGGAGCTGTTTTCTGGAGTGCGTTTTCATGCGCGCAATATACGGTCTGCTCTGCCGGCGTCACGGAATATCCGACCAGCGGTCGAATCTCGCCGACGAGCGGTCGGTTTCTGCCTGCCGTATTTAACTTAATCCGCACAGTTGTAAGGCTCACCACGCCGGTTCTCGAAGGCGACCCTGGGCCGGCCCGTGTAGCTCACAATGAGAGCCTTCGCGGGGATGCGTCCGGCCACGTCACACACTACCAGCGTGCCGTTGGTGGCGCGCAGGAACGTAGCGCGCAAGGTAAAGCCGCGGCGGTTGGCGGTGAGGCGCATGCCGGGCTGTACAGTATGGGCCTGCAGGACAGGCTCGCCCGGATCAACCTCGGGCGGCTCGTCGCGATCCCGGTTGTCGAACATCAGCCAGCCCGCCGACCAGTCGAGTCCTGGCGTGCAAGTGCGCCCATCGTTGCTAGGGCACAGCGAAACCACCCGCTTGCGCATGATCGATTCCTTGCGCGCGAGGTGCGTGGCGTGAAACAGCGCGCTGATTTCCGCATGCTGCCGATGGCGGGCCGCGACGCGGTCGAACGAGGGCAGGCCGAAAGACAGTATCAGGGCCACGATGAGCAGCGTGATGAGTAGCTCGAACAACGAGTGCCCGCGGGTTGTTGACCTGTTGAATTGCACGGTGGACCTCCATGTCGCACACGGCTCAGTTTGGTAACTTCGCTACGCGGCGTTAAGGCCCGTTTCTGCGGCGTTCGTGCCATTAAGAAGTGAATTCGACTATACTGCGGCGACGCCCAGATGCCGGAGAAGTGCTCATGTCCCGCTCGGACATTCTTGACCTCTTGAACGAACATCATGTCTTGCCAACGCCGCAACGCATGGAGGTCGCAGAGGTTCTGTTGAGCCGGCCACAGCACTTGTCGGCCGAGCAGATACTCGAGCGCCTCAAGGCGGCCGGCAGCCGCGTATCGAAGGCAACCGTTTACAACACGTTGAACCTGTTTGGCGAACGCGGCATCGTCAAAGAGGTGGTCATCGACCCGGTACGCAAGTTTTACGATTCGACCACTCATGCGCACCACCATTTCTACAATATCGACACGGGTGAGCTGGCGGATATTCCCGATGATGCCGTGATTTTCAACCAGTTGCCGCCGCTGCCAGAAGGTACGCTCGAAGCGAGCGTCGAGGTTTTGATCAAGGTGCGCAACGCCAGGTAGGGGAGCCCGGTTGCGCTGCGGCGCTGGCCGCAACAGCACAAGCGGCCCAATTGCCTGCCGTTTTTTTGGCGGCTCGCTCTTTTACCCGGGGACCGCTGAGGCTATACTGCGCGCCGCTGGCCGCGGGCCTCGCCCCCCAGCAAGGAAACAATTGCCGGATTAGCTCAGTCGGTAGAGCACATCATTCGTAATGATGGGGTCAGGTGTTCGAATCACCTATCCGGCACCATTTTTCTCAACGGCCTATTGAGCCTTCTGATAGCTCGAAGCCACCCGCCCACTCAGAATTTGTCGGCCAGCGCGAGATACGCGCGGGGGTCTGTCAGCAGCACAAAGGCGAGCCCGGCGATGGCGCCGCATAAGTGGGCATCATGATTGATGTGCCCCTGCTGGTTCTTGCCCGCCCACCAGGAATAGGCGACGTAGGCGATGGCAAACAAAAACGCGGGTATGGGTACCGGGATCGGGAAGATGAGCAGCTTGCTCATCGGAAAATAAACAATGAAGGCGAACAAGACGGCCGAAATGGCACCCGATGCGCCAAGTGTCGCGTACTGAACATTATTGCGATGTTTTACGATTGAGCAGGCTGAACTCAGGATCAGGCCGACGACATAGAGCAGCAGAAACTTGCTCGAGCCGAGAAAGCGCTCCATCGGAAAAGCAAAAAAGAAAAACGTAAAGCCGTTGAACAACAGGTGCGGTATATCGCCGTGGACAAAGCCACTCGTGATGACGGTTTCAGTCATTTTGCCGCGCGCAACGTAGTAGGGACGCATCAGCAACCGCGCCAATAGCTCGTTCGAGCCGTAGAGGCAGTAGAGGCTTAACGCGATAGTGCAGGCAAAGATTACGCTCGCAACGGGCGTATTCAGGAAACTCGACGTCATATCAGGCATATCCCGGGCGGCAGGTCTGCAAGACTAAAGGCTTGCACGCCCCTGATCAATTGCAGCATTTCAAAGCAAAAAGAAATTAGTTGCGCAACGGGCTATCTTCTGCGCCGCCGCTCCTGTAGAGTCCGCTCGGCCTTGGCGCACTTCGGTCTGCGCCTATCACTCCGAGCGGGCTCTTCTGTCCCCGGAGTCACCTTAAAAATTACCAGCCTGGGCCGAACCATGCGCGCGTCGTCGTTGCTGTGGGTCAGGCGAGCTAAGGAAATAATCAATGTTATTCAATGAACTCGGCCTTTCGGCCGAATTGCTTCGTGCTGTTCACGAAGAGGGCTACGAAACAGCCACGCCGGTACAGGCCCAGGCGATCCCGGAAATTCTGCGCGGCCGCGATATTCTCGCTGGCGCGCAAACCGGCACCGGCAAGACGGCCGCCTTTACTTTGCCGTTGTTGCAACACCTGCAGTCGGGCAAGACGCCGTCACGCAAAGTTCGTGCGTTGGTACTGACACCGACGCGCGAACTCGCAGCCCAGGTTAGCGAAAGCGTGCGTACTTACGGACGCTATCTGCCAACCAGGGTCCTGCAAATTTTTGGCGGCGTCAGCATTCGGCCGCAGATCAGCAAATTGCGCGAGGGCGTGGACGTTGTAGTTGCAACGCCTGGCCGGCTGCTCGACCACATTAACCAGGGCACGATCGACGTTTCCAAGGTGGAAGTGCTTGTGCTTGATGAGGCGGATCGCATGCTCGATATGGGCTTTATTCGCGATATTCGCAAGATCCTGGCGGTGTTGCCGGAAGGCAGGCAAAACCTGCTGTTCTCCGCGACTTTCTCCGACGAGATCCGTCGTCTGTCACGCGATTTTCTGAATTCTCCTGCAGAGATCCAGGTCACTCCGAGAAATACGACCGTTGAACGCATTACCCAGGTAATTCATCCGGTTGACAAGCGCCGCAAACGCGAATTGTTGTCGCACCGTATTGGCAGCGGCAACTGGAAGCAGGTGCTGGTTTTTACGCGTACCAAACACGGCGCAAATCGCCTGACCGGCCAGCTGAATACTGACGGCATCAATGCAGCCGCGATCCACGGCAACAAGTCGCAGGGTGCGCGGACCAAAGCGCTGAGTGAATTCAAGTCCGGCAAGATCCGGGTGCTGGTTGCCACCGATATAGCGGCACGCGGGCTGGATATCGACAAGCTGCCGTACGTCGTGAATTACGAACTGCCGCATGTGCCTGAAGACTACGTACATCGAATCGGCCGCACAGCGCGCGCCGGCCAGGACGGCCATGCCGTATCACTCGTGTGCGTCGACGAACACCGTTTGCTGAAAGACATCGAGAAACTGCTCGGTACACGACTCGAGCAAGAAATCGTTCCCGGCTATGAACCCGATCCGAGTATTCGAGCAGAACCGATTCAGAACGGCGGCGGGTCTGCGAAACGCGGTGGCGGTCGAGGTGCCGGTAAAGGCGCGCGGCACAATAACGGCGGCGGCAAGAAACCGGCTGGCCGAAGTGGCGCACGCAAGCGGCCCCCTAACCGCAATCGTCGTACGGGTTAGTCTGTACCCGACCACTGTGCGCGCGATCTGCGCGCACAGTGGCATTGATCAATTGGCGCGTATGAACTGCGCCAGGTCCTGCTTGAACTTCCCCATTGAAGGTTCATGGATGTACATCATGTGCCCGGCTTCATAGTAGTCCAGCTCGATGTTCTCGCGCAGTGAGTCCGGGATATCGAGATGATCAATAAAATGCTCGGTGGCCAGATGTGGCGTGGCCAGATCGTAGTAGCCCTGCTGAACGAGTACCCGCATGGACGGGTTTTGCTTCATTGCGTAGGCAAGATCGATAGCAGTGTTGGGAAACGGTAACGAAAAGCCGCCAAGGTCCGGCTGCTTGTGGCTCCAGTCCCACGCGCCGAATACATTGCCGAACACCGTGTAGTTTCCGATGTCCTCGACTTTCAGTTCTTTCTGGTAGTAGTCCATGAAAGCCGCGAGGTAGCCAGGGCCAACGGCGGTTAACATCGGGTCGTATACAGCGGATTCACCAACCTGGTTGATCATATGACCGGCGAAGCGTGAGTCGACACGGCCAACCGTCGTGCCGGTCTTACGCATGAGTTCTTTGGTGTAGCGGGACTCGTCGATGCGTAAATTCGCGGCGTCCCAGTATTGCTCGGAAAGCCCCGTGTAGCGCGCCAGTTTTCTCAGAACATCCTGTCGTTGTGCCGCTGGCAGGCGACTGCCCATCAGTAGCGCCGGCGCATATTCGTTGAGTGCGAACTCACGGACTTCTGCCATAAATTCCACAAGCGATTTGTCGGAATTCGCAAGGGCACCGTGGTAGCGCGAGGTTGCTGCGAACGTTGGCAGGAACATCACATGTGGCAGGTCGATACCCAGCCCGGCAAAGCCGCTCGCCATTTCCATGAACGGCGAAACGAGGATCACACCGTTCAGGGCGATCAAATGCTTCGTCAGAAGTTCATAGGCGACGCCGCCCGAGCGCATGCCACCGTAACTTTCGCCAAGAATGTATTTAGGCGATGCCCAGCGACCATTCTCGGTCAGGTATTGTACGATGAAATTCGATACAGACTCGATGTCCTGATCGACGCCCCAGAAGTCTTCTCCCTTGCCTTTACCAACCGGCTTCGCGAAGCCAGTACCCACCGGATCGATCATGACGAGGTCAGCCTCATCAATAATGCTGTGCTCATTGCTCACCCGCTCGTACGGACCGCTGCTGCCGAAGCCGGCGTCTTTCACTACAGCGCGTTCAGGGCCGAGGATGCCCATGTGCAGCCATAACGATGCAGAGCCGGGGCCACCGTTATAGGCGAACAGGATGGGCCGGCGCGCCGGATTCTCGCCTTTCTTGACGTACGCCGTATAGCCCATCAGTGCAATGGGCTCGTCCGCGGCGTTCTTCATCAACATTGTGCCGGCTGTTGCCGTGTACTCAATGTTGCGGCCGCCTATGCGGGCCGCGTGTTCGGTCACGCTGGTTTTTGCTTCAGGTGCGGCCGCCGCGGCGTCGCCAGGAGCCGCATCTTCGGCCCCTGCCATGGCGCAAAGCAACAGCAGGGCAAAACTGGTAATCAGTCTGGTCATTGGTGTTTCCTTTTTTATTGTCCGGCTTGGCACCTGGGCAGGTGCATCCAGAGAAGCCGCAAGGATAAGCAAAGTTGACCAGAATTGCTGTATCCGCTAATTAGTGTGTTTCAAACACTTAGTAGGCTGGCAATAAGGCGCTGGAGCAGCATGACGTATAGCTACGAATACCCGCACCCTGCCGTGACGGTCGATGTCATTGTTTTCACGGTCGAGGAGGAGCGCCTCAAGGTGTTGCTGATTCGCCGCGGTCAGGAACCTTTCAAGGGGCAGTGGGCGATACCCGGCGGCTTTGTTGGTATCGACGAGAGCCTCAAACGTGCCGCCTGGCGGGAACTGAAGGAAGAAACCGGCGTGCGCGCAGCCTTGCTGCAACAGCTGGGTGCCTTCGGGCGCCCTGACCGCGACCCTCGGGAGCGTATCATCACTGTTGCATACTACGCGCTGGTTGCGCGCGAGAAACTGACATTCCGCGCTGGCAGTGACGCAGACGACGCCCGGTTGTTTGCGTTGTCGGATCTACCGGTTCTGGCTAGCGATCATGGCAAGATCCTGCAGCGTGCCGGAGAACGCCTGCGCCAGCAGCTGCAGGACGTGACCGTGCCACTGCAACTATTACCGACGGAATTTACAATGGCGCAGCTGCAGCAGCTTCATGAGTGCATACTGGGCAGGAAGCTCGATAAGCGAAATTTCCGCAAGAAGATGAAGTCCAGCGGCCTCTTCGAAGCGACCGGTGAGCAGCGACGTACCGGGTCGCATCGACCGGCGGCGCTTTATCGCGTAACGCGCTCGGCCAACGTCCTGCTACGCTGACGCGTTTTCCCGCTCGGCTTGTTCCAGCGCTTCACTGGCCTCCAGCCACGCCCACTCCAGCGCGTCAATTTCCTTGCGTGCGTCGCCCTGTTGCCGGAGCAATTCGGTCAGCTCGTCCTGGCGGGACGGATCACCGTAGATTTCGGGGCCATTCAGTATCGCCTCCAGCGACTCGAGTTCCGTTCTGCGGCGCTCAAGGTCGCGCTCAAGTGTGCGGATCCGGTCGGTGAAGGGTTTGAGTCGTTCGCGACGACGCGCTTCGATTTGCCGCTGTTCCTTGCGGCTGGTACTGCGGTTCTCCGCAGGCGGCGGCTGCACACTTTCTAGCTGTGCTGCTTCCTGCTCACGCAACCAGTCAGGGTACTCATCAAGGCTGCGCGTGAAAGCTTCAACACCACCATCACGTACGACCATGAGTTCATCACATACGCTGCGCAACAGGTGCCTGTCATGGGAGATAACGACGAGGGCACCCGTGTATTCGATCAGCGCCACACTCAATGCCTGGCGCATATCGAGGTCCAGGTGATTGGTCGGTTCATCGAGTAGCAACAGGTTGGGTTTTTGCCTGATCATCAACGCGAGTACGAGGCGCGCTTTCTCGCCGCCCGAAAAGGGCTGCACTGGTTCAAAAATGCGCTCTCCGGCGAAGCCGAAGCGACCGAGATAATTACGCATGTCCTGCTCTCGGTCATCGGGGGCAATGCGCCGGAGGTGGTCGATGGGGCTGTCGTCTGGCGTCAGCAATTCAAGCTGGTGTTGTGCAAAATAGCCAATCCTGGTGTCTTTGCTGATAACCCGTTCGCCGCTCAGGACTGTGCTGCCGCTGGCGAGTGCCTTCACCAGGGTCGACTTGCCCGCACCGTTTACGCCCAACAGGCCAACCCGGTCGCCTGCGGCAAGTGCAAGATTGATATCGGCGAGAACCGTGCCTGTTGCCGTGTCGCCGTAGCCGACGGATACATCAAGCAAACCCAGCAAGTGCTGCGGCTGCTTGTCGGGTTCGAGAAAATGGAAACGAAACTCAGAATCGGCGTGTGCCGGAGCGATTTTCTGCATTCTTTCGAGCATCTTTAGCCGGCTTTGTGCCTGACGGGCTTTCGAGGCCTTGTAGCGAAAGCGATCTACATAGCTCTGGATATGCGCAATGTCTTTTTGCTGTCGTTCGTGCAGTGCCTGTTGCTGCGCCAACTGTTCGGCGCGCTGGCTTTCAAACTGGCTGTAGTTGCCTGTATACAGGCGCATGCCCTGTTGCTCAATATGCGCAATGCGTGTGCACACAACGTCCAGAAAGTCACGATCGTGCGAGATGATCAGCAAGATGCCGCTGTACTGCAGCAACCAGCGCTCAAGCCAGAGGATGGCAGGCAGATCGAGATGGTTCGTGGGCTCATCGAGTAGCAGGATGTCAGATCGGCACATCAGGGCACGAGCCAGATTCAGGCGCATGCGCCAGCCGCCCGAGAACGACTGCACCGGATTGCGAATTGCGGTATCGGCAAACCCGAGTCCGTGCAGTAAGCGTGCTGCACGGGCTTCTGCGGTATAGCCATCGATCGTTTCCATGCGCTCGTACAGCGTGTGCAGGCGCGTGTCGTCGTGGGAATCGAGCGCAACGTCGGTGTCGCGTTGCAGGCAGCGCAGTTCCTGGTCGCCGTCGACAACGTAGTCGATTGCGGCGCCACTACCCGACGGGCTTTCTTGAGCGACGTGCGCGATCACATCGTCGGCATGCACGTGAAATTCGCCACCATCGTGTTCCAGTTCGCCGAGGAGCATCGCAAATAAGGACGACTTGCCGCTGCCATTAGCGCCAATCAGGCCCAGCCGCTGGCCGGGATGCAACTGAAAACTGGCATTCTCGAAAAGGACTTTGCGGCCACGCCGCAAGCCGACATTTTGCAGGCTCAACATGCGCGCTTACTTCAGCAGGTCATGTCCGGGTGGCAACTTGTGGCTTACCCATTTGGCAAGCCGGTGCTTCATTGCGGGCAGACCAAGCTGATTCGCGGGCAGTGGCGCTATTTCCTTGTCGTGCACCAGTAGCCGGTATGCATACTCGATCTTGAGGTTTTGCGAATCCGTTGCTTCGAATTCGACCACGCCACGTTTCGTCGCATCGTCGATAACGATTCGCAAAGCTTCCTTTAGCAGGGCATTTTCATTTTTGAGCTTCTTTGCCATTCACTCTCTCGATCGGGCGGTCTGCAGGGCGGCAAATTGCGCCCCGGGAGCCGCCGTAGAGCCTGAGTCTATCAGCCGCAGGCGCCCGGATGCGGATTTTGCCGCCGGGCTTTTTGCCGTACCTTGCTTGCCGTTGCAGCCGGCATGCCCTGCGCGTTGCGGCGCGAAGCGCCCCTTGTTTCACCGCCTCGAATCCGACACAGTACGGCGCTGGCCGGCAAAGCTTGTGAGGGCGCGACATTGTTACCGGAACTTGACGAGAAAGAAGCACGCATTATTGGCTGCCTGATAGAAAAGTCGGTCGTCACTCCCGATCAGTATCCGCTGACACTGAATGCCCTGACAAACGCCTGCAACCAGAAGTCGAGCCGTGATCCGGTCATGTCGCTTAGCCCGGGTGAAGTGCAACACAGCATTCGCGCGCTCGAGTCGAAACATCTTGTCCGGACCGAAGAGAATTTCAAGAGCCGGGTCGAGAAATACCTGCAACGGTTTTGCAATACCCGCTATAGCGACTACCAGTTTAGTGAAGCCGAGCGGGCCGTTATCACCGTGCTATTGCTGCGCGGGCCGCAGACGCCTGGCGAACTCCGGGCGCATAGCGGCCGCCTGCACAGTTTTGCCGACAACGACGAAGTGTCGGCAACGTTGGCGGGTCTGACAGAGCGCGAAGGCGGCGCACTGGTTGTCAAATTGCCACGCGCACCTGGCCGCAAAGACTCTGCTTATATGCACCTGTTTTGCGGCCCGGTGGATGTGGCTGCTTACGAAGCTAGCAGCAGCCAGGCTTCTCAGAAAGCTGGAACCGGGCGTCTGTCGGTTCAGGATCTTGCCGAGCGAATCGAGCAACTGGAGCAAGAAGTTGCCGTGTTGAAACAGCGCCTTGATGAACGTGGCGCAAGTGAGGAAAAGTGATGATTGGTGCACTGCCAGATCGGGCAATGCGCAAGCGTATGCGTGCACATATACGCGAGATCACATCCTGATATAGGAGAACGCATGCTGACCCTGCATCATCTTGAAAACTCACGTTCGCAACGAATTCTGTGGCTGCTTGAGGAACTTGGCGTTGAATATCGGTTGCAGCGTTACGCGCGTGACCCGAAGACGAGTCTTGCGCCGCCTGAGCTGACGAACATTCACCCGCTCGGCAAGTCGCCGGTGGTTATTGAAGGCGACGTTACAATCGCTGAATCAGGTGCGATTATCGAGTACCTGGTGGAGCGCTATGATGACGGGGCACTCCGGCCGCCGGCGGGTACGCCTGAGCGACTGCAATACAACTACTGGCTGCACTATGCGGAAGGTTCTTTTATGCCGCTGATGATCATTTCGCTGATTGTCGGGCGTATTGAAACGGCACCCATGCCGTTTTTCGTTAAACCGGTCGCACGTGGCATTGTCGCAAAAGTTCGCGACGGCTACCTGGATCCAAATGTGCAGCGCCACCTTGCTTTCATGAACGAAGCGGTGGCAGACGGCCAGTGGTTTTGCGGTAACGCGATTACAGCGGCCGATATCCAGATGAGTTTTGCGCTGGAAGCGGCCGAGGTCCGGACAAACCTGAACAGCGACTTTCCAAACCTTGCGGACACACTGGCGCGCATGCGCGCTCGTCCTGCGTACCAGCGGGCATTGGAAAAAGGCGGTCCGTACGAGTTGCTCGGCGCGGGTAACAGGAAATGAAGGAGAGCAAAGTATGATGTCAAGATTGACGGCCACAGCAGCCCTGTTGTGCAGCTTTATTCTTGTATCGACGTCGGCCGCCGGGTCTGAGAAAGATGTGCTCCACGCGCTGCTGAACGCGTTTCTCGAGGGTGTCGACACGATTGAGGCGCACGAACGATTCTGGGCGGATGACCTGGTCTATACCTCGTCGAACGGATCTCGTACAGACAAGGGTGAAATCCTGGCCGGAATGCGCGCGGCAGTTGGGCAGAACGAGGCTGGCGACGCGCCGACTTACTCAGCCGAGGACGTCGATATTCGTCTCTACGGGACGACCGCTATCGTCGCCTTTCGGCTGGTTGCGAGTGCCCCCGGTGACGACGAGACCGCAAGCAATTACCTGAACACCGGCACGTTTCTGAAACGCAATGGTCAATGGCAGGTCGTCGCCTGGCAAGCTACCCGCGTTCCTGTGGAATCAGAGCTTCCCTGATCTTGTGCAAGGCTTATACGGGGCTGGGCAGTACGAAAAAGTACACGCTTACGAAGTGACACGCACTGCCGAACAAAACAAAAAAGTGAAATATGGCGTGGCCGTATGGCAATTTGCGAATGCTGTAGAACACGGCGCCCAGCGTATAGGCCAGGCCGCCAATAATGAGCCAGATCAGGCCGCTGGACGATAACGCCGTGGCCAGCGGCTTGATTGCGAAGACAATCACCCAGCCCATGAATACATACATGAGCGTGGATACGAGGTCATAGCGACCCGTGAAAAACAACTTGAGCGTGATGCCCACGGCAGCCATTCCCCAGGTTATGCCAAAGAGTGTCCAGCCGACCACGCCCTGCAATGTGATTAGCGTAAAAGGGGTGTAGGTGCCGGCGATCAAGACGTAGATTGCGGCGTGATCAAGCGTGCGCAGCCGCGCGCGCCTGAGTTCATCCTTGCTGCTGTGGTAGATCGTTGACGCGGCGTAAAGTGCTACCAGGCTGCCACCGAAGATGCCGAAACTCGCCACGTGCCAGGCATTGCCGAGGCTACTCGCCCGCAGGAGGAGGAAAACGAACCCGACGGCTCCGAGAACCAGTCCGGCCGCATGCGAAAGTACGTTCAGGCGCTCCTCGAGCGGGTGATACGCGTGCTGCTTTACGGCCGTCGATTGCTTGCTCATGGCTTTCAGACTGCCCGGTTTTGGCGAGGGCCGCAACTGGCAGCGCCTGCGATTTCAGGCTGTTTGCAGAAGAAGCGGTGCTAAACTGAGCCTTCCTCTTGACCGGCTTGCAGGAGTAGCCATGAAACTCACCACCGCGCAGGGCATAACGCTCAGCAATACCGAAACCATTCCAGGGAAACAGATCGTCGAGTTTTACGGCGTGGTGACTGGTAATACTGTCCGGGCCAAGCACATCGGCAAAGACATCCTGGCGGGTCTGAAGAACATAGTCGGCGGCGAATTAAAAGCCTATACGGAACTGCTGCAGGATTCTCGGCTTGAGGCAACCGAACGGATGGTTAAGCAAGCTGAATCGATGGGTGCGAATGCCGTCGTCAATGTTCGATTCGCAACCAGTTCAATAGCGCAGGGTGCATCGGAGCTGTTTGCGTACGGCACGGCTGTGCGTGTGCGCTAGGTTGGCGACGCGCTTAATTCCTGCAGGACACAAAAAATGTTCATAGAACTTGGTTTAACGTTGCTGTTGCTGGTCGCCGCTTACCTCGTGGGCAGCTACCTGGAACGACGCCATTTTGCCAGTATCCGGGAACGCGAGAAGTCGATGCGTGCTTATCCGGTAACAACTTTTGAAACCTTGCCTGAGAATTGGCAGGTTGACGCATCCGAGCTGGTATCCGGCAATGTCGTGGTATCGCTCGATTACTTCAAACGTGTCATTGCAGGGCTGCGTTCATTAGTCGGTGGACGAGTAAAAACCTATGAGCCCCTGCTTGACAGGGCGCGCCGCGAGGCTGTTCTGCGCATGCTGACGCAAGCACGCGAACGCGGTTATGACGCCGTGGTGAATGTTCGACTCGAAACTTCACGACTGGCTAACGCCCGCGGCAATGGTGAGGGCACGGCGGGTGTAGAAATGCTCGCTTTCGGCACCGCCATCAAGCTGGACAAGCACTAGTTCCTGTTTACGAGCTGTCGTCTTGCGATGAAATACGTAGCCCGCACCCCTCGAGATGACGTCAATGTCAGCAAGGAGCATCCGCTGGTAGAGGCTGGCACGCTCGTGTTTGGGCTCGGGCTGCTATTTGCAACTGTCGTGGTGGTCCTTATTTTGCTGGTCGACCTGGTCTTGTATTTCGTACCCGCAGAACGTGAAGTTGCACTATTCAGTTCGTGGCTGCCGGAGGACATCGTAACCATTGGTGTAGACGATCCGCGATTGGCGACGGTCGAGCAATTGAGCGAGCGACTTGCGGAGCATTGGCCGGATACGACCTATACGTTTCGGGTGGAAGTTGACGATAACGACGTTGCGAACGCGTTCGCGTTGCCAGGTGGTCTGATAGTCGTAACGACCGGGCTGCTGGACGAGGTCGAGTCCGAGAATGAACTGGCCTTTGTACTCGCACATGAGCTGGGCCATTTTCGCAATCGCGATCACATTCGCGGTCTGGGCCGCGGCGTTGCCATCGGCATACTGGTGACAGCGGTTTCAGGCGGTAAGTTGGGCGACGGACTTGGCGCAACGATCGCCGGGGCGGCGCTGACCAGTTTCAGTCGTCGCCAGGAACAGTCCGCCGACGAGTTCGCGCTCGAACTGGTGCAGCGTGAATACGGTCACGTTGCCGATGCGTGGCGTTTCTTTGCACGAAGGCGAGATAGACAGAGTGACTTGTTATCCGGCATTGCGGGTTACATGAGCACACACCCGGCTCCGTACGATCGTATCGAACACCTGAAAAAAACGGCGGCCGAAAATGCCTGGACGCTCACGGGCGAGACGCGCCCCATTGGCTGGGCTACGCCCTGAAAGTCTGTTCCTGACAAGGCCCTGGCCATTGTGCGGACCCGGCACTGGCGCAATTCGCCTTCCTGCGTGACTCTCTTGCATATTACGCAAAAATTACAGTAACTTAGCTTGTATTCTTGTCACCACGTGTCAGAATGCGATAGCAATGACATCGACGCCTGAAAGCAAGCTCAACACGGGCATCCGGCAACGCAGACCGCGTGCCGGCACGCGGACCCGCGGCAGTGTTGACGCCTTACAAACCAAGATTGCGGTCAATCTGCAAAGCCTTGATCGCGAACAGCGCGACGCGCAACTGAGCGCAAATATCAGTGAGCTCCCTGAAGCGGCCGGTGTTGATTGTGCATTCTTCTGCATGCTCGACAAGGACGGCAGCCGCGTCGAGTCGGTTTTCAGTCACCGCGCAGGGTTTGCGCAATCCAGTCCGGAAGTGCTCAGAGATGAAAACCTGGGCGACTGGCCATGGCTGATGCAACGGCTGGCAGAAGGGCGTGTGATTGAAGTTGCCGATACACTGGACGTGTCCAAAAAAGCGCGCAACGAATTTGCACGGCTCAACGAAATTCATATCGGCTCGGTGCTGGTTATTGGTATCAGCGTGCGCGGCGAGCTGGCAGGCTTTCTAGCGTTGGCCAACGAGCAACCGGTCGAATCATGGGACGCGAACCTCAACTTGCTGATCAAGCTGATTGGCGCCTCGCTGGCATCCGGTTTGCAGCGCTTGCATGACAGTGCCGTGCTCGAAGAGTTCGAACAGCGCTACGACCTCATGTCGCAGACCGCAAATGACGGTATCTGGGACTTCAATGGTCTGAACAAGCACCTGGAGCTGTCGCCGCGCTGGCGAAGAATGTTGGGCTACGACGCCAATGACGAGGACGTCATGCTGGACTGGTACCACCTGGTACACCCTGATGACATGGCACGTGTGCAGTCAAGGATGCGAGAACACCTCGAGGGTCGCTTGCCATTCTTCGAATCTGTGCATCGCATGAAGCATCAAAATGGCGACTGGCGCTGGATGTCGAGCCGCGCCAAAGCCGTGATCGACCCGAACGGGCGCCTGCTGCGTCTGCTTGGAGTCGAAGTGGATATCACCGAGCGCAAGCTCTACGAAGAAGCGCTGTTTCGGGAAAAGGAGAGCGCCCAGATCACGCTGCAGTCTATCGGCGATGGCGTCATAACAACTGATGCTGATTACGTGGTGGAGTACGTGAACCCTGTCGCCGAAGATCTGACAGGCTGGAAGGTTGACGACGCCAGCGGACGTCCTATCGATGAAATATTCAGAGCGTTCCATGAAGAAACCTGTGAGCCGCTGGAAAATCCGCTCGCCGTGTCCATTCGGCGTGACCGTTCGATCAAGTCGGTTCGTCCCACGCTGTTAATTCGTCGGGACGGCAATGAGTTGTACATCGAAAGCACAGCATCACCGATTCGCGACGGGCGCGGCAATGTAACCGGTGGCGTATTGGTTTTCCACGACGTTAGCGAGTCACGCGAGCTGAATCGTCGCCTCAGTTATCACGCGAGTCACGACATTCTTACCGGGCTTGTGAATCGTCGCGAATTTGAGAACCGGCTTGAGCGTGCGCTCAAGAGCGCCCGGGCGCGGGAAACTTCGTATGCTTTGCTGTATCTGGATCTGGATCAGTTCAAGATCGTCAATGATTCCTGTGGCCACAGTGCCGGCGATGCGTTGCTGGGGCAACTGGGTGCGCTGCTCAAATCCAAGATTCGCTGGCGCGATACATTAGCGCGACTGGGCGGTGATGAATTCGGTGTGCTACTGGAAAGTTGCAGTCTTGACGAAGCAATGCAAACAGCCGAGGCACTGCGTATTGCTATCGGTGATTACAAATTTACCTGGGACGAACGCGCGTTCCGTCTTGGTGTGAGTGTCGGTGTCGTGCCGATCACCGCGGAGAATGAGGATGTCGCCGCCTTGATGAGTGCAGCCGACAGTGCCTGTGCCGCCGCGAAAGAGTCTGGTCGCAATCGTATTCATAGCTTCCAGGAAAACGATATTGATTTGATGCGCCGTCGCAGAGAGATGCAGTGGGCGGCACGTATCAACAATGCGCTTGAAGAAAACCGTTTCGAGCTGTTCCGCCAGACCATCCAGCCATTGCAGGTTGAAGAAGAGGGCGCTCACTACGAAATTTTGTTGCGCATGCGCGATGAGAACGGCGGCATCATTTCACCGGGCTTGTTTATTGAAGCGGCAGAGCGCTATGGCATCACCCCGAATATTGATCGTTGGGTAATTCGCAGCGCGTTCCGCTGGCTGGTTTCCGAAGCTGATGAGCGCGAGCGCCTGGCACTCTGTTCAATTAACCTGTCGGGCCAAAGCCTTGGCGACGAGAAGTTTCTGCCGTTTGTGGTGGATCAGTTTCAGATGAGCGGCATCGACGCGACCAAGATTTGCTTTGAGATTACCGAGACGGCGGCTATCGCTTCGTATTCGCAGGCCAATCGCTTCATTAATGCGCTCAAGGAACTTGGCTGCAAGTTCGCGCTTGACGACTTTGGCACCGGGCTGTCGTCATTCGGCTACCTCAAGCATTTCCCTGTGGACTTTCTCAAGATTGATGGCAGCTTCGTCAAAGAGATTCTGCATGACCCGATCGACCGGGAGATGGTGCGGTCAATTAATGAGATTGGTCACCTGACCGGCAAGCGAACAATCGCTGAATTTGCCGAGAATGAAGAGATAATTACAATGCTGCGTGGCATGGGGATCGACTACGCGCAGGGCTATGGAGTCTCCGAGCCGAAGCGTGTTACACGTGCGGTCGCCTAATCTATCCTGAACAGCATTGAAAGATCGGCGGCCCGGATGTTCTTGGTGATAGCACCGGTTGAGATGTAGTCGACTCCGGTCTCCGCA
>TARA_R110002049_G_scaffold295089_1_pt1 | contig 16080 bp, 13 predicted proteins | sample TARA_R110002049 | Tara Oceans TARA_R110002049 (sample SAMEA4396941) | marine metagenome | biome: Polar Biome; feature: [SRF] surface water layer (ENVO:00010504); material: water (ENVO:00002006), including particulate matter (ENVO:01000060) such as... | depth 5 m | reverse complement strand
TCGGGTTCGCTGATCCCGGCGTCCCATACGGTGGCGCATGCTCAATTGGCTGATATCGGTGTGGCTGACGATCATCACACGCATGACGATAACCCCCGCAGCGGCGATCCTGCAGACTACCAGAGACACTCGGGTGACCACGGTGCCGAGTTACACTTTACGGCGCTTGAGGTCCCACAAATCGAAACGGCAGTGCCGCTTCCTGCCGGTGAACTGAGATCGGTTTATAGCGACTTCCAGTATCCGGCACCATTGCTTCCTCCTGATCCAGACCCAGATCGCGCCTGACCCTGAGCGTCACTGGCTTGCCTGATGGCATGCCAGATAATTGTTCTTGGTCAGGAGTTATAGGTTTCATGTCATCGAAATTTCTCGGTCTCGCACTCGCGATGACCTTGTCTGTCGCACACGCGCAGGCACAATCCGATCTTTGTGGGTCAGCGCCAGACAACGGAGAAGTCGTCTCTCTTTCGCAAGCGACGCAGCGAGCGACCATGGCCGATCTCCGTCCGGAGCTGGCGACTGCTGAAGTCCGGGCTGCAAGGACCGAGCGTGCGATCGCAGCGCTACGGCCCGCCGATACGGTCTCTCTGGAAATTGAGGATTTCCCAGGTACGGGTATCGCGAGCAATATCGACAGCCTTCAGGTTACGGGCAGCTTTTCGCGGGTCTGGGAACGCGGCGGCAAGCGTGAGGCACGAGAAGCGGTTGCCAATACCGCCGTAGATGTCGCCCAGACCAGCTTTGCTGCGGTTCAGTATGCTATCCGAGAAGAGGTCGAAACGCTCTATGCCGAAGCGGCGCTCGCTGAGCGCAGAGTGGCACTGGCCTGCGACCGGGTCGCCCTTTCCAGCGATCTCGAGACTGCCGTCAAGAAGCGCGTCGAGGCTGCACGTGATCCGTTGCTGGCTGGCGCCAGGGCCTCATCTGATCGCTTGCAGGCGGAAGCCGATGCCCGCCGCAACAGCGTCCAGGCGCGCAACCTACGCGCAGCTCTTGGTGCTTACTGGCAAGCTGAAGGTGATTTCCAACTAGACCCCAACTTTCTGAACGAACCTTTAGAACCGCGCGAAGTGGATTTTTCGGAACTCTACGCGCCAGAACTGGATCGCCTAGAAGCGCAGCGGGTGCGTTCGTCAGCACAGATCGAGCTAGAGCGCAGCCAGGCCATCCCTGACGTGACGTGGAGTGTTGGCGTCCGTAAATTCGGCATCGAAGATGATCTGGCGGTAGTCGGCGGCGCATCCATTCCACTCGGGTCCGCAAACCGCAGCAAAGCTTCCGTCACCAGAGCGCGAGCAGATCAGCGCCGGATCGACATTGAGCGCGAAGTTCTACGGCAGAAATTGCTCCGTCGTGCAGTCGGCTATCAGCGATCAGCGGCCAGCGCTCTTGATGGAATCGAGGAGATCGACACGATCCTTTTACCTTCTGCGACAGGGGCCGTGGACCTCGCACGTGATGGGTATGTTCGAGGGGCGTTCTCGTATCTCGATATAGTCGATGCTCAACGCACCGTTGCGATCCTGCGCGAAGATCGCCTCACACATCTCAGAACCTATATTTTGAACGAAGCTGCACTGGCCCGTCTGACTCCGCCTGTCGACCTGCCTGTCACTCGAACGGAGACCCCGGAATGACAAACTTCATAAACCGACTTTTTGGGCCGGTGGCGGCCATATTCATCCTCTGCCTGCTTGGCGCATGCGGTAATGCATCAACTTCCACGACATCAGGCTCGGGACACGGAGCAGACGTGGAAACTGTAGAAGAGGATTATACGCGTGGACCAAATGGCGGGCGCCTGCTTGAGGATGGAACATTCGCCCTCGAAATGACGATCTTCGAGACCGGAGTCCTCCCACAATACCGCATCTATCCCTACCAGGATGGCGAGCCAGTCGATCCAGCGTCACTTGAGCTGACCGTCCGGCTGCATCGTCTTGGCGATATCGTCGACACGTTCAACTTCACGCCTCGCCAAGATTATCTTATGGGTGATGGCGTGGTCACCGAGCCTCACTCTTTTGAGGTCGAGACTGAAGCACGGTTTGAAGGCAAAACCTATTCGTGGCGCTATGATTCCTTTGAGGGACGCACAGTCATACCCGATGATGTGGCGACTGAGGCAGGCGTTATGGTCGAAGCCGCTGGTCCTGCCATCGTCCAGGATGTCCTGACACTCTCCGGCGAAGTCACGCTTGCCCCGTCGGCAACGTCCTCGGTCAGGGCGACCTATCCTGGACCGGTCCGGACAGTCAGCGTGAATGTCGGTGACACCGTACAGCGCGGTCAGCCGCTCGCCCGGATCGAATCCTCAAGCAGCTTGCAGGAATACACAGTCACTGCACCCAAATCGGGGACCATTCTCGAGCGCCATACAAACGCCGGGGATGTTGCCGGCAGCGATCCGCTATTTGTGATCGCCGACTTTGGCCAGATGGATGCCTATCTTCACGTCTTTCCCCGCGATGCAGCAGGGGTTCGCACCGGCCAGACTGTTCGGCTCGGCGTAGCGAGCGGTGAGATGAGCGTTGCGACCACAATCTCGCGCTTCTTGCCCATGGCAGGCGCCAACTCCCAAACGCGTATTGCGGTCGCAAAGGTTCCTGCCGATTCAGGGCTTCAGCCAGGCATGCGGCTGACGGCAGAGGTCGTGATCGCAGAAAACGAAGTGCCGTTGGGCGTGAAAGAAACCGGACTGCAGAGCTTCCGGGACTTCACTGTAGTCTATGCAAAAGTCGACGAAACCTACGAGGTCCGCATGCTCGACCTCGGACGGCGCGATGGCAAAATAGTAGAAGTGTTGGGCGGACTCAGTCCTGGCGAGATTTACGTCACCGATAATTCCTTCCTCATAAAAGCCGACATCGACAAGTCCGGCGCCAGCCACGATCATTAGGGGGCTGATATGCTCGAACGTATAATCGAATTCTCAATTCGCCAGCGCTGGCTCGTCATGGCCATCGTGCTGGGGCTCGCGGGGCTCGGAATCTGGAACTTCAATCGGTTGCCGATCGACGCCGTGCCTGACATCACGAATGTCCAGGTCCAGATCAATACGGAAGCGCCGGGGTTCTCACCGCTCGAAACTGAACAGCGCATCACCTTTCCCGTTGAAACTGCCATCTCCGGGCTTCCCGGCCTGGATTATACGCGCTCCGTCTCACGCTATGGTCTGAGCCAGGTCACGGTCGTTTTTGACGATGGCACCGATGTCTATCGCGCCCGCCAACTCGTCTCCGAGCGTATCCAATCCGTACAAGCGGTCCTGCCGCAAGGCATCACCCCACAACCAGGACCAATTTCGACCGGACTGGGCGAAATTTATATGTACATTCTTGCCGCCACGCCGGGAGCCATGAAGGAGAATGGAACGCCATGGACTCCAATGGACTTGCGGACGTTGAATGACTGGGTCGTCCTTCCTCAATTGCGCACTGTCGAGGGTGTGACAGAGGTCAACACGATTGGCGGGTTCAAGAAGGAAATCCACATCTTGCCCGATCCTGCCGCGATGGCGGGTTTCGCGATCTCCCTCGATGACATCATGTCCGCTGTAGAGCGCAACAATGCCAATACAGGCGCTGGCTATATCGAACGCAATGGCGAACAGAACCTGATCCGCGTGCCGGGTCAGGCGACGAGTCTCGATGATCTGCGTGCGATCACGGTGAAAGATACGGGTATTGTCAGTGTCCGTCTCGGCGATGTAGCAGACATCCGCGAAGGCGAAGAATTACGCACAGGCGCGGCAACGCAGAATGGCGAAGAAGTGGTGCTTGGCACTGCCTTCATGCTGATCGGTGAGAACAGCCGGATCGTCTCGATCGCTGTCGATGCCAAGGTCGATATCATCCGTCCCGGTCTCCCGGACGGCATCACGATCACGCCCGTCTACAACCGGACAAACCTCGTCGATGCCACGATCAAGACGGTCGAAAAAAACCTCGCCGAAGGGGCACTTCTGGTGATTGTGGTACTCTTTCTTTTGCTCGGAAACTTCCGGGCCGCCCTGCTGACCGCTGCCGTGATTCCGCTTGCCATGCTGATGACGGTGACAGGAATGGTCGAGAATAAGGTGTCAGGTAATCTGATGAGCCTTGGCGCGCTCGACTTTGGTCTGATCGTCGATGGGGCCGTTATCATCGTGGAAAACTGTCTCAGGCGGTTCGGAGAAGCGCAGCATAAGCTTGGACGGTTGTTGACCCGCGAAGAACGCTTCTCACTTGCTGCTTCTGCGTCCAGCGAGGTGATAAAGCCATCAATTTTTGGTGTCATCATTATCACAGTTGTCTACCTGCCGATCTTTGCCCTGACTGGCATTGAAGGAAAGATGTTCCACCCGATGGCGTTCACCGTGGTGATCGCGCTGACATCTGCTCTAATCCTCTCGCTGACCTTCGTCCCGGCGGCGGTTGCGCTGTTTGTGCGCGGAAAGGTGACAGAAAGAGAGAGCTGGATCATGCGCGGTGCCAATTCCGCCTATCGTCCTGCGCTGCGCTTTGCGCTCAAGGCCAGGTACGCCATTGTCATCGCCGCTCTTGTGCTTGTCAGTTTTGCCGGATGGGGCGCAACGAAACTCGGATCGGAATTCATCCCGAATCTGGATGAAGGTGACATTGCGCTTCACGCTTTGCGCATACCCGGAACCAGCCTGACGCAAGCCATCGACATGCAGGAAATGCTGGAGCGACGCATCAAACAGCTCCCGGAAGTCGAACGGGTGTTCGCCAAGATCGGTACGCCCGAGATTGCAACCGACCCGGTACCACCAAGCGTTGCCGATACGTTTATTATACTCAAACCCCGAAAGGACTGGCCAGACCCGCGCAAATCCAAACCGATATTTGTGGCTGAGTTGCAAGCAGCCGTCGAAGAAATCCCCGGCAGCAAGTATGAGATCACGCAGCCGATCGAGATGCGGTTCAATGAATTGATTTCGGGTGTACGAGCGGATGTGGCTATAAAAATTTATGGCGACGATCTCGACACTTTGGCGGAACTCGCCGAAATGGTTGAGGGCATTGTCTCAAGCGTTCCTGGCTCTGCTGACGTCCAGTATGAACAAGTGACCGGTTTGCCCATTCTGTCTATCCATCCTGACCGGGATGCACTGGCGCGCTACGGCCTCGACATCGGGGATGTTCAACGCGTCGCCGGAATCGCCCTTGGCGGTGAAGTGGCAGGACGCTATTTCGAAGGTGACCGACGGTTCGATATTGTCGTTCGCTTCCCGGAATATCTGCGCACGGATGTGTCCGCTATTGAACGCCTGCCACTTCCTTTGCCGGAAAACCGTCGGAGCGGAAACGGTCCGATGTTTGTTCCGCTTTCTGAAGTCGCTCGTGTTGAAATAGCGCCTGGACCCAATCAAATCAGCCGCGAGAATGGCAAGCGCAAACTGACGGTCACCGCAAACGTCAGAGACCGCGACCTCGGCTCCTTCATCTCCGAGCTTCAGGTTCGTATGGCGCAGGATGCGGAATTGCCGCCTGGCTACTGGGTCGAATATGGTGGCACGTGGGAACAATTAGTGTCGGCAAGTCAGCGCCTGACGATTGTGGTGCCGATTGCCCTCTTGACCATATTCGGGCTTCTGCTCATGCTGTTCGGCTCGTTCCGGGATGCGGGCATCGTGTTTACCGGCGTTCCACTGGCATTGACCGGCGGGGTGGCCGCGCTCGCCCTGCGTGATCTTCCGTTGTCGATATCAGCGGGTGTCGGCTTCATCGCTCTCTCCGGGATCGCGGTGCTCAATGGCGTCGTGATGCTGAGCTTCATCCGGCAACGACGCGAGGCGGGGGAATCGCTGGAAGAGGCGATCTTTGATGGTGCCCTGCAACGTCTGCGACCGGTGCTCATGACGGCGCTCGTCGCGAGCCTTGGGTTTGTGCCAATGGCGCTGAATGTCGGTCTCGGTAGCGAAGTCCAGCGCCCACTTGCGACCGTCGTGATTGGCGGCATCGTCTCGGCGACCTTGCTGACGCTTTTGGTCCTGCCAGCGCTCTACCGGATCATCCATGCTGGAGAGCGACGGATCGCACCGCCGCCTGACGCTCCGATACCAGTTCCGGCGGAGTAGTTTGATGGCCTATTTGCTACTCAAAGCTGCGCTGTCGGGTGCTCTCATTGCCATCATTTCAGAGGTCGCCCGGCGCTATCCCAGCTTTGGCGGCCTGGTTGCGTCGCTTCCGCTGATCTCGCTTTTGGCGATCATGTGGTTGTGGCGTGACACCGGCGGCGATGTTTCTCAGGTCGCTGCACATGCGCGGGCAACGCTCTGGTACGTCGTGCCGAGCCTGCCCTTCTTTTTGATCCTCCCTGCGCTAATGGAGCGGGGCACCAATTTCTGGTTTTCACTTGCCGTCGCTAGCGTCATCACCATCTGTCTCTACCTTGCTGCGATCTGGCTCGCTGGTCGGTTCGGCATCACTTTCGACCAAGGACAATAGAAATGCGGGTATTCCCACCATTGCTGAGCGTGCATGTTTCGGAGGAGATGTGCTATGCATCATAGGCCATTACTCCATTTGCGGGGCGCGTTGGCAAACCGGGCTTTCATCATCATACTGATGCTGGTGATGAGTGCTTTTACGTTCTCTGGCGAGGCCTTCGCTCACGCCGTTGCGGAAGGCGACAAAGGCTACATCCAGGAAATCTCGGGCGTTAAGTTGACTTCGTTTCTCTATCTCGGCGCCAAGCATATGGTGACCGGATACGACCATATTCTCTTCCTGTTGGGGGTCATCTTCTTCCTCTACAGGATGAAGGACATCGGCATCTATGTGAGCCTTTTCGCCATTGGGCACTCGGCGACGATGCTAGCAGGCGTCTACTTCAATTTCGGTATCAACAGCTACTTGATCGACGCGATCATTGGCCTGTCGATCGTCTATAAGGCGCTCGACAATATGGGCGCGTATCAACGCTGGTTCGGATTTCAACCCAGTACAAAAGCTGCGACCTTGATCTTTGGTTTCTTCCACGGCTTGGGGCTGTCTTCTAAAATTCTCGATTACAACATCTCGCCAGATGGCCTGCTGCCCAACCTGCTCGCGTTCAATGTCGGAGTTGAGGTCGGACAATTGCTTGCCCTTGGCGCGATCCTGATCGTTATGGGCTTCTGGCGCACGACACCCAGCTTTCTCAAACACGCCTATACCGCAAACATGGTGATGATGGCCGCAGGCTTCTTGCTGATCGGCTATCAACTCACCGGCTATTTCGTCTCCTAAGAGGACACCTGATATGTATAATACCGACATGCCCACCCGTGCAGAGCTGCCGACTAATCGCCAGCTTTTTCGCTCCACGCTGATTGCCATCGTGACAGCTGCTGCCCTTCTCGTGACCGTGGTCCTGCCTGCCGAATATGCTATCGACCCGACCGGCATTGGTAAGGTTCTGGGCCTCGCCGAGATGGGTGAAATAAAAGTGCAACTCGCAGAGGAAGCTGAGCGCGACGCCAAAATTGAGGTCAGCATAGACGACGCCATGTCACCGGCTGCGCCTAATGCGCAAATAGGGACGCTCACAGAATCCGTGACAGAACCCTCTGTTCAAGATGTCTGGCAAGACACGATAGTCCTTACGCTCAAACCGGGTGAGGCCGCTGAGATCAAGCTCGAGATGAACCGAAACGACCCAGTTATATACGAATGGACGACGAGCCGGGGCCATCTAAATTCAGACCTTCACGCGGACGGTACGGCCGGTGAGTTCACCAGCTACCGTAAAGGACGAAAGGAAGTGTCCGACGCCGGACGACTCACGGCAGCCTTTGATGGAGCCCACGGCTGGTTCTGGCGAAACCGAAGCAGCGTCGACGTAGAGGTCACTCTCCAGGTCAAAGGTACATATGGCGAGATCAGGCGCGTAGTTTAGTTTAAGAGAATCTGCCTGCCGTTCGGACGGTGGTGTCATGTGTGGACCACCCCGCGCTCTCCTTGTCTGGGTCTAGTGGTCCATCATGCCATCAAGGCAATCTTCGCCATCTGTGCCGGTATTGCAGATCGCCATGATGCGATAGGAATTGTCCCGGCCCTTCTTGACCATGAACGCGACTTCGTCGCCGTCGGCGAAACCTGACAGATCGACATCGCCCATTATATCAAAGCCCATCGTCATGCCGTCCATGCCAATGCCATCAATCGGACCATGATCAATGGTCAGGAAATCGCCCTTCGCACCGACAGCTTTGATGATGCCTGCGCCATGGCCGATCGAGCCGTCGCCCATGTCGTGACCCGAATGGTCCATCATGGCACCGTTTGCCATGTCCATGGGCGCGTTTGCAGCAGTGCTCGTGGTCGGCGCTTTGCCTTCAGATCCCCCGCAGGCAGCGAGCGTCAGGGCGAAGGCACTGGCAGCGAAAAGAATGAGAGGTTTCATTGTGTGGGGTCTCCTTGAGGTAGGTTGAGAGGGATGAGCGCGTCTTGGTTGTCGGATCCGGCGCGCGCGGAAAGGGTTCTGCCAACCCAGATATAGTAGATTGCCGGGATCACAATCAGGGTCAGCAAAAGAGTTGAAACCATGCCGCCCAGCATGGGCAGAGCAATGCGGCGCATAACATCTGCGCCAAGACCATCAGTTAGAAAGACCGGCGCAAGACCGACGAGAATTGTCAGAACAGTCATCAATTTGGGCCGCACACGCATCGCCGCGCCGCGGCTGATTGCGCCAAACAGGTCTTCCCGATTGGTCGGGTTTTCAGTGCGCACCTGACCATCTATATAAAGCAGCATGATGACGGCCGTTTCGACGGCGATACCGCCAAGCGCGATAAAGCCAACAGCCACAGCAACCGAAAGGTTGTAACCCGCGAGCCACACTGCCCAGAGCCCGCCGATCAGACCGAAAGGCAGCGACAGCATGATAATCGCGGTGCGGTCGAGGCGGCCAAAATGTAGCATCAAGAGCAGGAAGATCAGGCCTATAGCCGCCGGGATAGCGATCTGCAGGCGCTCGCTTGCTGCTTCCATTTGTTCATACTGTCCCGAGAACTCAACTGCATAGCCAGCAGGCAGGCTGACCGCATCGGCGACCACTTGTCTGGCTTCGCTGACATAGCTGCCCATGTCTCGTCCCGCGATGTCGACAAACACCCAGCCGGTCAGGCGTGCATTCTCCGAGCGGATCATGGGCGGACCCTCAGTGTAGGCTATGGTGGCGAGCTCGCCGAGCGGGATGTGCGCCCCGGTCGGTGTCGGGACAAGGATATTGCCAAGGTCTTCGGGTGTTTCGCGAAAGGGCCTGTCATAGCGCAGCATGATGTCATAACGCTCCCGGCCTTCGACCGACTGGGAGAGACGCATGCCGCCAAGCGCGGTCTGAACCACGGTCTGGAAGACGCCCATATCGATATTGCGCCGGGCGAGCTCGGCCCGGTCCGGCGTGATTTCCAGATACTTACCGCCGAGCACGCGGTCGGCGAAGGCTGAGCGCGTGCCGGGTACATCCGCAACGGCTGTTTCAACATCGCGTGCGATGCGTTCGATTTCGATAAGATTATCGCCGGTGACCTTGATACCGACCGGCGTGCGCACGCCGGTCGACACCATGTCCATACGAATCTTGATCGGATAGCCCCAGGAATTGACGAGGCCCGGCATTTGTAACTTCGCGTCCAGCTCAGCGGTGATGTCATCGACTGTGATACCTGGTCGCCATTCGCTTTTCGGTTTCAGCTTGATCCATGTCTCGATCATGGTCAGCGGCGCGGGGTCCGTCGCGGTGTCGGCCCGGCCCGCCTTACCAAAGACGCGTTCGACCTCAGGCACAGTCATCATCACCCGATTGGTCTGGCCAAGGATTTCTCGCATCTTGGTGGCGGAAACGCCCGGCAGCGTGGTCGGCATATAGAGCAGTTCGCCTTCATAGAGGGCGGGCATGAATTCTGATCCGACGCGCTGCAACGGGATTATCACACTTGCAGTTAAAGCGACTGCTATTGCCACAGTTACCCATTTGAACCGCAGCGCGGCGTGCAGGATCGGCTTGTAAGCCCAGATGAAGAACGCGTTGAGCGGGTTGGCCTCCTCACGGCGGAACTTGCCCCGCATCAGATACAACATCAGCACAGGCACCAGCGTGACAGAGAGAATCGCCGCGAACGCCATCGCATAGGTTTTGGTGAAGGCAAGCGGGCTGAACAGGCGGTAGCTTTCACCGGTCAGTGCAAACACTGGCAGGAACGAGACGGTGATGATCAGCAGGGAGAAGAAGATGCCGGGGCCGACTTCCTGAGCCGCTGCGATAACGGTGCGTCGCCGCTCCGCCGCGCTTGGCTTATCGCCAATCTCCGACAGTTTGCGGCTTGCATTTTCAACCAGCACAATGGAGGCGTCCACCATCGCCCCGATAGCAATGGCGATACCGCCAAGGCTCATAATATTTGCCGTAACCCCCTGGAATGACATAATCAGAAACGCGCCCAGAACGCCAAGTGGCAGCGTGATGATTGCGACAAGTGATGAGCGCACATGCAGGAGGAAGATCAGAATGACCAGCGCCACCGCGATGCCTTCTTCCAACAGCTTTTCTTCCAAGTATTTCACCGCGCCTTCGATAAGCGGCGCGCGGTCATACACTGTGACGATCTCAACCCCTTCAGGCAGGCCGCGCTGGAGGTCAGCAAGTTTGGCTTTGACCCGCTGAATAACGGTCAGTGCATTCTCGCCGTCGCGCATGATCACGATCCCGGCAACCGCTTCGCCCTCGCCATTCAGCTCCACGACACCCCGGCGAAGCGCGGGGCCTTCAATGATCCGCGCCACGGCCGATAGCAGGACGGGCGAGCCATCGGCGGCATAAAGTACGACCTGTTCGAGATCGGCTTTTTCCTCGACATAGCCTGACGAGCGGATCACGAATTCGCTTTCGCTCTGTTCGAGAACACGGCCGCCGACTTCGCTGGACGCCGCCTTGACCGCTTCCGCCACCCGCCGGAGCGGGATATCGTAGGAGCGCAAGAGGTTCGGGTCGATCAGGATCTGGTATTCGCGGACAAAGCCGCCAACCGAAGCGACTTCCGAAACGCCCTCCACCCCCGAGAGTTCAAGCTTCAGGAACCAATCCTGCAGCGAGCGCAGCTCTGCGAGGTCAGTCCCGCCGGTCTTGTCGAGCAGCGCATACTGGTAAACCCAGCCAACGCCGGTCGCATCGGGGCCCATCTGCGGCACAGCGCCATCCGGCAAGGTATTTCCAAGCCGCGAAAGCGCTTCCAGAACTCGCGACCGCGCCCAATACAGATCCACATCATCTTCGAAAATGACATAGACAAAGCTGGTGCCGAACATGGATGAGCCGCGTACATCCTTGGTTTTTGGTAGGCCAAGAAGATTGGTCGACAAAGGATAAGTAACCAGGTCCTCGACGATCTGCGGGCTCTGGCCCGGAAAGTCCGTGCGAATAATGACCTGCGTATCCGTAAGGTCGGGCACGGCATCCAGCGGCGTGTTCTGAACAGCCATCCACCCGGCGACGGCGAGCGCCGCGCAGAGCACCAGGATGATTAGCTGGTTAGTTATCGACCAGGAAATCAGACCAGCAACCCAGGACTTGGAGGGGTCGCGTCCGGCAAGATGGTCAGGCGTGTGAGGGGTTTGATCTGACATCACGGTTTCCTAGCGATGCCCTGCATGGGGATCGATTTGAGGGCGCTCACCGGTACTGATCGCCATACCCGCCATCGGATCGGGCCAGGACACCGTTTCGGCTTTGCCATCGCCATACGGGTTGCTCGGCACGGGCCCTTCCTGAAGCCAGAGACGGTCGGTGCCTGCCTCGCGGAAAAGTGTCAGGCCCGCATCGCGATAATGGACTGGCGCGCCCTCCAGCAACCACGGTTCAAGCGCCTCCATCAGCCGTACAAGTTCGACCTTGAGGGCTTCACCTTCGCGCGCCTCTTTTGCCGCGCGGAGCGCGATTTCGGCGCGCTCAAGAATAGTGATCAGCTTTGTGTCCGCGAACCGCGCTCGCAGGGTTTCACCCAGACCCAAGGCCGGATCGACGAAGTAGGGATCGATCTTGTAGCCGTCCGTCAGCGCCTCGTGAAAATAGAGCGCCATGTCCGTGAAATGGTCGATCTCCGTGAGCGTGCTGGCATCAACAGGAAGCTGTGCCAGCGGCGTGTCGGGACCGGATGCAACGGCAACTGGCGCCTGAAGCTTGGAAAAGCCCTCGCGCAGGTTCACCTCACTGTCGAGCATGAACTGACCGCTCGCAACGACCAGGTCACCAGACTGCAAGCCGGTAATGATTTCCGTCTGGCCATTGGCGGCAATTCCGGTCTGAACGCTGCGCCCGGCAAACCGGCCTTGCCCGAGGGCCACAATCACATGTGCGCCGCGGCTGTCTCGAAGGATCGCCTCGGTTGGAGCAGACAGGCGCGCTTCGCCGCCAAGATCCATCGAGATGTCTGCATAGGCGCCAGGGCGCAGATATCCAGCTGCATTGTTGACTTCAATCCGCACTTCCCCGGTCCGCGTTCGAGGATCGATGGTGGGGTAGATGTAATTGATCCGCCCTTCGGCAGGCGCGCCAGGCGCGCTCGGAAACTCAAGTCGGACGGCTAGCCCGGTATCGATCAGCGCCAGGTCTTGCTCGGGGACGCGGGCAATGATCCAGACGCCGGCATAAGATTGCAGGCGCAGGATTGGCGTGCCTGGTTTGATATAGTCGCCTTCGCTAACCTGAAGCTCTGCAACAGTTCCACCGGATTCCGCATAGACTGGAACACGCTCTATTAGGCTGCGCGTCTCAGTCAGACGCTCAATAGCCGCATTCTGCATGCCAATGGAGCGAAGCCGCTGGCGAACCGCTGCGATACGGTTCTCATTCCCGATTGAGAGTGAGGCGAGATAGTCCTTTTGTGCCGCGATAAGGTCCGGGCTGTACACGCGGTACAGCAATGCGCCCGGACGAACGGTGTCGCCCTCGGCCCGCACGCGCAAGTCATCGATCCAGCCTTCAAGCCGCGAGACGCTGACATTCTCCAACCGCTCATTTGTTTCAACGGTGCCGAAGGCGCGCAATGATCGCCCGAAATTTGTCACGTCAACGAGCGCGGTCCTGATGCCAATGGTCTGGATCATTTCAGGTGCAACCGCGATCGCGCCGTCACCGGGCGTGGCGCTTGTGTTTGCGCTGACCGGCACGAGGTCCATGCCGCAAATCGGACAGGAGCCGTTCGGATCGGTCGAGATGTAATGGGGGTGCATCGGACACGTGTATTGGGTCGCTTCAGCTGACGATGCCGACGACGCGGACATAGCGCCTGAACTTGAACTGATGGCTGCGGGTTCGCTGCAGGCTGTTAAAAGGGCTGCGCAGGCAGCCAGGAGGATGAAGGACTGTTTCATGATTGCACCAGGAGCGCGTTCATGCGGGCGATCGCGGCGGCCATGCGGGCCGCCTCAGTGGCAATGTCAGAACGCAGTTTGAGGATGGCGATTTCGCCGTCGATAATCGGCGCATAGTCACCGACACCGGATTCATAAGTCGTCAGTTGCGCGGCAATTTCGTCTTGGACGGCAGCGATATTGCGCTCCAGAACGGCGATATTGTCCTGTGCTGCGCGCCAGGCCGCCGCCTCGCTGGCAAAGCGGGCAGCCGACGTGCGCGCCGATGCCTGGTAGCGCATTTCAGCGCTGGCGCGATCTGCTTTTGCGGCGCGAAGACGCGGTGCCTGGCTGCGCTCTGCCCAAAGCGGAACACTGAAGGTGACCATGCCGGAGACCCAGTCGTCCCCGGCGAAATTCGCGCCGGACTCCCGCTGCTGATAGGTCAGCTGAGCCCCCCAGTTAGGCCGCCATGCCGCCTTTGCGCCATCAACTGACATGTCCGCCACACGGATACTGGCTTCCGCGACGCGCACGGCATGAAAATCCATGGCTGCGCCAGACCAATCCGACGGGACAACCGGCGGCGCTGGGGTGGCCGGGACCAGGCCGACAAGGTCGATCAGGCGGGCGTTAATCTGTGTGATTTCGCGATCAAGATCGACCAGGATGCGAGAGACGCCAGTGCGCTCGGACTCAATCTCGGCAAGTCGAAAGACCGCCGGTCGGCCGGCATTGATTTCGGTTTCCACCACTTGGGTCAGTTCGTCATATTTTGCATTGCGGCGCTCGGCGAGCGTGCGCTGCTTTTCGATGCGGACTTTTTCGTGAAGCAGCGCGATGAGTTCGCCGCGCAAGGCGGCGAGTTGCGCTGAACGGACAAGGTCCGATTGGGCTGCGAGGGTGCGCGCTTCACCCGCGCGCGCCTCGCGGCCGGCACGATTTGGAAATTCCTGTCGCACACCAATCGCCTTGTTGGTGGGCAGGAAGTCGGAAAACGATGGGTCGAAGATCGGAAAGTTATTGATGCCGACCGAGACGACCGGGTCCGGCAGTGCCGTGGCGGCCTGACCGCGTTCCCGGTTGGCTTCCGCCTGATAGGTGAGCGCGGCAAGACTTGGATGGTCGCCGAGGCGCGACTCAAGCTCATCCATGGACTGGGCAGCGACGGGCATCACCATGAAAGGCGCTACCAGGATGGCACACAAGAGTGCGAAGTTTCGTAAGGAGGGCATAGGTCAGCACCGGGTTGATTGAAACGAGCAGCGAAAACCGCGCAACATCGCGCGGCGCTCCCGGATCAGATCAACAGGCGCTGTTTCAGTGAGATAGGTGTCAGCCTGAAGGGCGGGGGATTGCCAGGCGGGCCGGCCGAAAGAGCCACTGAACTGTGTTCAAAACCTTCAAAACGCGCCGTCAGCACGGCGATCGGAATTTCCGACGGCGAAGTCGCCAGCACCACGCCTTCATCCAACGTCTGCGCTTGCAAAATGGCACTGTCGCAATCGAAACAGCCAGGGCATTCCATTGGGTCTTGCATCTGATCAGGCATCTCACCTGATGCATCTGATGATGCATGCTCCTTGCTATCGCCAGCGTCATGGCAAGAAGGTGCATCTATAGACTGAACAGTAGACTGGGCCCCGGTGTGGCCCGTGATACAACACGCCATGACCGGTCGCGCCGCCATGAAGGCCACGGCGAGCAAAAGCATAAGGCGCGTCAGTTTCAACATATGTCCGTCAGGTTATCTCAATACAGCTTAACACGTTCTACTCCCTAAGGGGTATATTGGAACGTCACTTCTTTCGGCCGCCAAGAACGGCGACCAATTCCTCGACTTTCTCGCGGCGAGTATCGACGTCTTCACTCGTCAACGCGTTTTCGACACACGTTTCCAGATGATCGTCGAGAACCACTTTCTCCAATCCAGACAGGGCAGCTTTGACCGCCTGGACCTGCCGGACCACATCGATGCAGTAGCGATCTTCGGAAATCATCTTCGAAACACCGCGCACCTGCCCCTCGATCCGGGCAAGGCGCTTGAGCGCAGATTCTTTTGTATCAGTTTTCACTAGCAATACCCTCTACTGGGTATACGATATAGCAATTGTCTTACCAAACGCTAGAGGCGCTCATGAAATTCCTTAGAAGCTTGATTGCGACCCTCGTGGTCTTATCGGGAACGGCCGTGCCAGCATTCGCCCACACAAGCATTGTGTCGTCAAACATTGAAGAAGGGTCGCAGATCGAGGTTGCACCGGCGTCTTTCGACTTTTCGTTCGGCGCAGACATTGGTCTCGCCAGGTTGGAACTTGAGAGGTGCTGTCAGTCTAATGCGAACCAGTCTCCATTATTCGCGAACAAGCAGGTGCTAGGCGACGAGAAGGTCGCGCCACTCGCGAAGAGCGACGTCTCGTTTCTGTTTGAACCTTGCTCGGGAGTTGATGTGCCTTTCGAAGTTGAAGTGATTGTACACTGACGAATGGATCGAGACGAATTTCTGCAAACTTCGCATGCGCCGGAAACGAGACATCGCCCGCTCTCGTCTTCGGAAGGGCAGGTGTGAATTCTCTGCGCGGTTATTCAGATGGCGACCAGTTTCCTGGCGCGCCTCATTACCGATGATCTTCATTGCGGCCCGATAAGACGGACATCTATCAGTCACGACGACGTCTGGATTGCCATACCTCTTCATTGCTTTCCTTAGGAATTTCAACGCAGCAACCTTATCCCG
>TARA_R110002049_G_scaffold260510_1_pt1 | contig 16097 bp, 11 predicted proteins | sample TARA_R110002049 | Tara Oceans TARA_R110002049 (sample SAMEA4396941) | marine metagenome | biome: Polar Biome; feature: [SRF] surface water layer (ENVO:00010504); material: water (ENVO:00002006), including particulate matter (ENVO:01000060) such as... | depth 5 m | reverse complement strand
TGTTTCCTAAGTCAAATAACTATTGATAGACAGAATTTGATTCTGATTAATTCTATCAGGATTTCCGTCTACGATCAATTATTGATTGCCACTATGTGGAATTGTTGAGGGAAGGCCTACATGACAGTAGATGTTGATCCTCTCCTCTCTATCAGGATCACGCAGCATGACGACTTCCTTCATCGATCCCCCCAAACTACTTGATCAAAGTGATGCGAAACCGTTTGGTGGTGCTTTATCTTTACTGTACTGCAAACGACGAGTTTCGCGGACAAAATCGATTCAAGGCCGCGTGCGACCTGCTCCGGATCGGTTCTGTTGTAAGACTACGCAGCAGCAACTGTCCCCGCTGACTAAAGCTGGCGCCACAAGGCAGTACGGCGCATTCGGTTACCCCTGAATCAAGTTTCGTCCATTCATTTGAGACAACCCTCTCGCTAGAAAGAAATACGGGGGTCTGGGAAGACTCAGTCGGTGACGGGGCAGGAGCGGAAAGTGTTTGCCTTGTCTCCATCAGATGCCATATCTAGGCCTGTCTGCTAACCTCCGGGAGGCATGTCAGGAAAACGGGGATCAAAACTGCGTTCTTCTATTGACCCATTTTCCAGAATGTGACGGGTCTGTTCCAGGTGTTGCTCCAGTCGTGTCTCGTAGTAACTTGGTTGCAGTCTTGAATCCTGCATGACCTTCGGCAGACAGTCGCGTGCAGCGCGCAGGAGTTCCTGCTTGATCCGGTTTTCCGAGCTGGCGTTTTCTTCCAGATAACTGACCAGGGGCTGAAGTTCTGTTTCGGTCTGCTGGACGAGCGAATTCCATTGTTCGGGTGAGGCCCCTTCCTGACGATAGGTCTGGATGGTATCCAGCTTTGCCTGTAAAGTATGGTAGATCTCAGCATCAGACCTGTCAGAAAACCAGAGAGCTTTCAGGCCCCAGACAATCAAAATCAGGCAGACGATCAGAATGAGGCGTCCTGAAAAAAGTTTCTCTTTGAACTGAGTCAGTACCGCCATGTCAAAACTGATTCGCGGGTGCGGTTCTTCCTCGCGGGGACTCGAAAATGTTTTTCGTTTGAGTTTGGGAGGGCCATCATATTTCCGAGAGGGACTTTGAAGCTGGTACGACGAACCCCCGGAGGCATTCAGTTCGACTTCGACATTCTCTTCCAGGGCATTCTCGATTTCCGCATCGAATTCATCGTCTTCGAATAATTGGGGATCTTCGACTTTGGGAGATGTGTCTGGTGCCGGAGGGGGGGCGATTGCGAGATCATCCAGTTTCAGATCATCCGGTTGCTGTTTCGTGCCGTCAGGTTCGGAGATGGGGACCTCGAACTTCGAACTTCCATATCTGATAAAGCCCATGTACTGGAATCTATAGATTCCAATTCGAACCATATCTCCAGCAGCCAGTTTTTTGAATCTCACCTTACGTTGATTGACATACACTCCGTTTCTGCTCCCCAGATCGCAGAGGCATAGAGCGTCACGTGAAAAAAAAACAGCACAATGGATTTTCGAGACTGAACCATGCGATAAAATCAGATGACATTTATTCTTACTACGACCAAACAGAGTGGGTGAGTACTCAAAAAAGAATAACGTATCCGTGCTCGTCTGTCTGAAAACAAACTGTTCAGCCGGCCTGGTTATCTGGTTGTGGGTCTGCTGGTACATGGTGCTGTTCAATCACATCTGAGGAGGTCAACTCCCTCTTGCCAGCCGTGTTTCATCTTCCAAAAGAAATAGTTTCTGATACAGCGAGCCAACAGATTTCGACCGGGCAGGTATTAGACTGTGTCCCGTTTTACAGTAGCGTCTTCAGGTCGATTTGGACCGAGTTTAATTGATCGATAGACGCTATGGTTAAATGTGATGCGCTCTAGTATTCCCCTGCAGTCTGGCCATCTGAAATATTGGCAATTTTTTGAAAGATTCCCATATACACTCCTGTGGGAGCCGGATTTCCCGGGTTCGATTCCATATTCTCACTGATGAACCGCACATGACCATCGGCGAACACAAAGTGGGCTCCGCCCTGGTGTTCGCTGCTGAATTTCGCAGAATGGACCGAATTGATATTCACCCCTGCGGTTCCCAGAATATCCATGAGCCAGTTATCGGGAGTGCCGGCCCAGTAGGCATCACCAAATTTCGGGATTCCTGGTGAATAAAAACCAGCCCAGCGTCGTTCACCGACCAGTAAGGTCGAAGATGTTCCATCTCTGATATCTCGAATGCGGACAGAACTGTTTCTGCTGAATACTCCGCCACCCGGTCCTGTATCACTCGCGTTATCTGCTACCACTTTGTCACCAAAGCAGGCGACATAACTCGTCGTTGCCTGGTTTTGTATTGTGACAGGATCAAGTGAGCCTAAATTATTATGCCGCGCTGGTCCTGCATCGGAGGGGCAGCGAAATACAGGGATAACTTGTGTTGCCACCAGTGTCTCATTATTCTCGATGACGGTTGTAGAAGGGTTACGATCTGGCTCCAGATAGAGAGGAGCAGTGAAACGTATCTGGCTGTATAAATTCCCCTGGTCCAGTTGGGGAAGAATGAACGCAGCCCAGCTAAAACCATTCTCTGGTGGTCTGGTGGGAATATTACCCGAGGCTTCAACCCAGCCGGGTGGGAACATTCGGTGAGAATCATGGTAACTGTGAAACGCAATTCCCATCTGCTTCAGGTTATTTTTGCACTGTGTACGGCGGGCTGCCTCACGTGCCTGCTGTACGGCAGGTAACAGTAGAGAGACCAGAATGGCGATAATGGAGATGACAACCAGCAGTTCGATCAAAGTAAATCCGTTTTTCTTAGCTTGAACCTGATGTTTCCTGCAGAACTCTCGTTTGCAAACCAAGTGATTGGGATCAAATCTCATTTCATTTACCTTTCATGGAACTAGCTAAATATCAATAAAGTCATGCTAGAACTCACCAATCACTTCATTGTTCTGAATCGTGATTAATGGTCGTACTATGAAATCTGAATTAGCGTTTTCACTAAGAAATCGAACACGTCCATCTCCCATGAGAATCTGCACACCTCCCTCATGGTCGCTCCCCGCCCTCCAGGGAAGCCCTCCTCCCGCTGAATCGGTCTCGTTGATCCGGTAAGTTGCCGGGGCTACCCAGAAAGATCGTCTGAAATGGCTCCAATAGGGGCCCGTTGAGGGACTGCCTTTTTTTAAGACAGTTTCGCACATCAGCATCGTATTGCTCGTACCATCAGTTATGTCACGGAAACGCGCTGCGCCATTTTGTCCCCACGCAGTTATGCCGGTGTATGGATCGGTTGTGTAGTTTTTACTTACCCCGGACGTGTATTGAACGAAACCGTAGCTGACTCGGTGTGCGCGGTTCAGCCCTTGCGAAAAGTTGGTACTAGGTTCCTGTGGAGAAGCCGAAGGGCAAAGGTATACTGGAATATCGTGGTCAGTTGCATTAAGTTGCCATGTCATAGTCGCTGGTGGAGAACAGTTAAAATATGTCTCCGCATCCAACCCGGTTGGCTCAGAAAAGTCGAACTCGTTATAGATCGCTGACTGGTCGAGAAAAGGGAGAATGAACATATAACCTGTGTGATTTCGGATTTCGCCAGCAGGAAATCTCTCGTCACAGCTCCCGTATCCTGTGTTGATCGTTGCTGCTGGCAAGATCCGGTGAGTGTCATGGTAATTGTGAAACGCAATTCCGATTTGCTTCAGATTATTTTTGCACTGCGAGCGACGTGCCGCCTCGCGAGCCTGCTGTACGGCAGGCAGCAGCAAGGCAACTAGAATCGCAATGATCGCAATGACCACCAATAATTCAATCAAAGAAAATCCGTGATGAGATTTCCTGTCTATCAACTTCTGTCTGGAATATTCTCTGGTAATACACGCAGTTAACTTACATCTCATTTTCGCGTTCCTTTTATGAATTCTTCTGAAAGACATTTCTATCAGACAGAAATTTGTAGACCGCAGCGCGCAAAATCAGAACGCCAGTGTCAAATATTCTTTCAATCCCCCAACCAAAGGGCACATGCAAACGAAACCCGTCCCGATGGGTACAGCATCAAAGGAACGTGACCTGAGTTGGTCTGCTTCGTTGTGTTGTAAAGGCCCGATGAATCTGGTTGGTCTGGACTGGTATTAGCACGCGATTACAAAAGTGCTCATATCAACCGTCGTAAATAAAGAATCTTTAACTCGGCTGATTCCGGAACAATATTTTTCAAAAAACTGAAAAATGTGAATTTTCATCCAAACTCTTTGGTTTCGAAGCTTAAAAAATAGATTTCTGAAACAAGGGGGCCAGATTTTGTTGCTGTCTTTAGAGGATTGTGGGTACGATTCTCTAGTGTCACTGCATTTCTGCAAATGAGCGTAAGTGTCAGACTGTTGATTTCACAATTTACAACAATTGGTGATGGAATGAACGATGAGTCGGAGATCCCCTTGAGTGACGATGAATTCCTGGAATTAATCCAGAAATGTCAAGCCGGGGATCCAATGGCGGGAGAAGAGTTTTTTCGCCGATACAATCCTCATCTTAAGCGGTGTATCCGTCGGTATTTGACAAGCCCGGCACTGCGAGTAATTTATGATTCCAATGACATCATGAATTCAGTCCTGCGGAGGTTTTGGGGAAGGAAAGAGGATATTACGTTCTCCAATTTTCTCGAATTCCAAGCCTATATGAGTCAAATTGTTCAAAATCGCATTAAGCAGGCGAATATAAAACTGTGCAACGAACTCTCAGCAAGAAGAAAATTAAATGGGGCTGGCGATGAGCTGAGAGATATTTCTGAAAATGAGCTGGCACAAGAACTCATCATACGTGTGAGAGAAAATTTAACGGAAGAGGAATGGAAACTGTTTGAAGAGGTCAAACTGAAAAATAAATCGTTCGTCGAAATTGCAGCAAAGTCAGAGGTGGGGGAAGATGCAATCAGAAAACGATTTAACAAGATTTACGAGAAGATCAAAATTCGTGTTGGAGTGGACGATCTATTGTGAAGAGTAAGAGCAGATCCCCGTTTGATCAAAATCCCGCCATCAAATTATGGCAACTATGGGAACAGGGGGAGCGACCCGATGTCAAATTGTATGTGGAAATGGCAGAAATCGAGTCAGTTGATCTGCTGGTAGAAATCTTACAGGTGGATCAGACACAACGTTGGGGTAATGGTGATCAGATTCAGTGCGAGGAATACATTGATCAATTCCCCATCCTGGATCAACCAGAAACGGCATCACAACTGCTTGACTTGATCTATTCTGAAATCTGCCTGAGGGAAGATTCAGGCGAATCCCCGGTAATTGAAGAGTATTTGACGCGATTCCCCTCTCTTTCCAATGATCTAAAGAATCAATTTCAAATTCATTGTCAGTTTGGTCGCCAGGCTTTGTCAGAGTCTCTGTCGGTTTCCATCAGATCTCATCTGCTTTCTCAAACGTCCCCAACCCGTGGCGATACTAAATTACACGGGCGGCAAGATTTTCAATTGCACTTACCTCAAATCCCCGGTTATGAAGTTCTTGAACTTCTCAATCGGGGAGGAATGGGTATCGTTTTTAAAGCCCGTCAGAAGAACCTGAATCGATTGGTTGCAATCAAAATGATTCTGGCAGGAGCTTTTTCGTCTGAAAGTGATCATACCCGCTTCAGTCAGGAAGCCGAGATGATTGCCAATTTGCACCACCCGAATATTGTAGCAGTCCATGAAATAGGTTCGCTGGAATTCAGCCAGTATTTCTCGATGGATTATGTGGATGGTGTCACACTTGATGCATTATTTGACTCGCATGGAATGGAGCCGAAAAAAGCGGCTCAGTTATTGATGGTCATTGCGCGCGCACTCGATTATGCCCATCAACAGGGAGTCGTGCATCGCGATTTGAAACCAGCAAACATTATGATCGATCAAAAAGGTGAACCAAGAATTCTTGACTTTGGACTCTCCATCAAAGTGGGTTCTTCCAGGAAATTATCTCATACCGGAATGATTGTCGGCACGCTGACCCACATGTCTCCTGAGCAGGCGAAAGGCGACCGGGCTGTTGTTCGTCCTACCTCTGACATATATTCGCTGGGAAGTATTTTCTATGAAATGCTGACGGGGCAACTACCTTTTAATGAATCTTCTCCCGTGGTGCTTCTCCAGCAGATCATGGAACAGGAACCCAGAAATCCCAAGGCAATAATACCCTCTATCCCCAAAGATCTGGATACGATTTGCCTGAAATGTCTCGCAAAAGACCCCGCGCATCGATTTGCTTCCGCCGCAGAACTGGCTGATGAATTAGAGCGTTTTTTAAAGGATGAACCAATCTTCTCCCGTCCGATTTCTGCCGCCGCTCGAACACGGCGCTGGATACGACGCAACCCCGTCATCTCTGGCCTGATGACTCTGGTCATTGTCTTATTAACAGTGGGGACAACCGTTTCCACCTATTTTGCGTTTGAATCGCTCAACAAGGCGGAAGAAGCATCAAAGGCGTTAAGTGATCTGAAATATGAACAACAACGTGTTGTTGCTGCTCAGGAAAAAGCAGTAGAGGAATCATTGTCATCTCGTCGAAGCCTGTACGCGAACCAAATGGTCCTTGCACTTCAGGCAATTGAAACGGGAAATCTCAATCGGGCGATCAATTTACTCAATAGGCAATGGCCTGTGCCTGGAGAAAAAGATCTGCGTGGTTTCGACTGGTACTGTTTATGGCAGTTTTTATTGAGTGAAAAAACAGCATTTAAATCAAAGTTACCTAGAATACATAGCTTGGCGTACTCCCCGAACGGTGACAACCTGTTAGGAGCAGGTGAAGACTTTAGTTCTGTTCTGTGGAACGCTCACTCTGGTGAGTTGTTAAAAACATTCACCACACCCCAAAAACATACTAATAAAGTGATCGGGTTTACTTACGATAGAAAATACATCATCACGGGCTATTTTCGCTTTTTCGTATGGGATACGACTACTGGTAATCTGGTGAGACAATTTCAGGGAAGCGGGGGTGCAAATGCAATCGCCTTCAGTCCTGATGCGCCTCTCTTCGCAACATCGCAAGGAGGGCTTGAGGAAGCAGAAGAAATAAAAGAAATCAGATTATGGAACTACGAGACAGGGAAACTGATTCGACAAATTGGTGAATCATACACAAAAGAAAAATGGATTGAAGACATTCGCTTCACGCCAGATGGAAAACAGCTTGTTTCCTGCAGTCGTGATAAGAAAATTAAATTCTGGAACCCAACAGATGGACAAATTATTAAAGTGCTGGAAGGGCATGAAGATGTTGTCAGCGAATTAGCCTTCTTTCCTGATGGGAAAACGCTTGTTAGTAGTAGTTGGGATGGCACCGTAAAATTATGGGATATTACAACCTGGACTTGCATCGCAACTTTGAAGGGGCATCGAGGAATCGTCCGTTCTGTTGATGTTTCCCCTGACGGCAAAAACATTGCTACTGCAGGTCAAGATAAAGAAATAGTATTATGGGATGTGAATACTCTCAAAGAGCAGGCTCGATTGAAAGGTCACCCCCAGATGGTTTGGAGGGTTCGTTTTAGCCCAGACGGTCAAACATTGGCAAGTTGCAGTGATGCTGTGCGGGTGAAAGGGGATAGATCATCCACAGGTGCCGGAAGCGATGTGAGGTTGTGGGATGTCAAGACAGGACGCGAAAAAAAGCCACAGCCCAGTTGGAAACGCCGATCTTTTCACTCCTGGACGCGTGATACATGGGTGACGCATTTTGTCTATCATCAACAGCGCAATGTTCTGGTTTCTGCTCATGATAATAATCGCATCAATTTATGGAATCCCGATTCTGGAGAACTTCTTTCCACGATCGACACAAAGGTACCCATCAAAGACATCGAAATCTCGCCTGATGAAGAATCAATCGTCGCAGCCTGTAATGACGGTTCACTTCGTCTGTATGAACTCGATTCGTATCAAGAAACCAAACTGAAAATTCCCAGCCAGTCAAAGATTAATGCCATTGACTATCACCCTGTGGAATCTGTAATCGCTGTTGCTGGTAATACATCAGTCTGTTTATGCGACTTTCACGGAAAGATACTCTACCAGCTCCCTGAAACCCCAGAGGCAATTTCGCTCGAATTTTCACCGGATGGCAACGAACTGGCGGTTGTGATTGGAGAATGTGTGCAATTGTGGGATTGGAGAAACAGGAAACATCGCAAGAGTTCAATGTCACAACAATACGGTTTTCTTGCAGTTCGATATTCTCCCGATGGGAAATATCTTTTATCGGTCGGAAACAACAAAAATGCTTCTGTGTGGAATGCGCAAACGCTTGAGACCCACGTAACGTTAACGGGGCATGTCTCAGGAGTCATTAATGGTATCTTTTCTTCCGATGGTCGTCGTATTGCCACAGGAGCCCAGGATGGTACATGTCGAATCTGGGACGCCTTAACCGGGGCTGAACTGCTCACTTTGCGTGGAACGGATGAAGAGATTCATGCTCTCTGTTTTTCCCCGGACGGCAAGTCATTATTTAACGGGTTACGAGGGTGGAAGGGAGAAAAATATGGAGAAATCCGTGTCTGGCGTAGCAGCAATGAGGATTCGATTCTGAAATATCTGGAGAAACAATATCAAGATGATCCCAGTCAAATCGAATTGCAAATCGCACTCGCTCTCACCAATTTTAACATCGCACAAAATTCGGGATTATCGTCCCAACAGCGAAAACAATATATAAAAACCAGCAAAATGATTTCCGCTCAACTCATCAAATCGGAAAGGTTGACAGCTCAACTAAAAGAACGGATTCCATTTAATGAGTCAGTTTTAACCGGCAATTGAGTCTGTGGAATGCCGCGTTTCAAGAAGTGTTCTGAGATTGAAGTCATTCAGGAACACATTGCAACTGGTTTTGAGTTCCTGAGCTTATCCCACATCACCGCTGGAAATCTCCCAACACCAAAAGAATCTTGAGGAATCAGTCAACCGCTTGCTACGAAACGATTGATCGAACTGTCGAAGTTTAGCCCCAGAATCTCAAGCCATTTTCCACTTGAACAAGCTGATCTGGAAATTGTATCTGCTCAGAGAGCGATTCCAGGAAAACGTATGAGTTTGCGGTACACAAACGACGTCCGTTTTATTATTCGTTTTAAATGACTGTCCTGCATTCAGCGAGTTTCGCGAACAATATGGAGCAGTTGGACTGGCGTGGAGCAATCCCAGACCAGATCGAAGTGACTTAAAACCGTTTAACGGGGGTTTTGCAGTTTGGTTTCAGAAACAGGGGGGCTGACGGCTTAAATTTTATGTTAGCTCAATCGGATAGAATATTGGACATCGGAACCGGGGGGCCTGCCAAACGAAATTATGGGTGGTCGATTTAAGGGACGACAACCGGAGTTCGTGACTACTGACAATAAAGAAATTGTTTTTGGGGAAAATAAGATATAATTAAATTTCTTACTTGAGGTTGAATACCTCATTTTCTACCCTCACGTTTTGTTTTTGCATAATTCTACCATACTGAGTTAGATGCAGAACTTACTTCGCCTGATTGTATCGATCATTTCTCTTATCAAGTTCTATAAAAAAAGCCCAGAGATGAAAACCGTTGAATTGTCATTGAAATCTGCACAACGTTTGATGGTGTCTAGTCAGGGGCTAACAGGGCCAGCTTTAGAACCCGTTCAAATCATTGAGCATCTAGGGTACGTTCAGATTGATACTATCTCTGTCGTGGAACGAGCTCATCATCATGTGCTCTGGAGTCGAAATCAAAAATATAGTCCCGAAGATCTGTCCAGCCTTATTGATTCACGAGACGTGTTTGAATACTGGAGCCATGCTGCTTCTTACCTTCCGATGAAAGATTACCGATTTTCTTTACCACTGAAAAAGGAGTTTCAAAAACGCGAGTCTTCCTGGTATCCCAAAGACTTGAAAATGATGAAGCAGGTTTTATCCAGAATACGCAAAGAAGGTCCACTTCGATCAAAAGACTTTGAGATGACAAAGCAGGGGAAATCGGGGTGGTGGGATTGGAAACCAGCAAAAAAAGCGTTAGAGAGACTTTTTCTTGAGGGCAAGCTGGAAATTACCCGCCGTGATGGATTCCAAAAAATCTACGATATCCCAGAGAATGTGATTCCCAGCACTGTTGACACCACACTGCCAACCGAAACAGAATATGCTCGATACCTGATTCAAAGAACGCTTCAGCATCATGGACTAGCCACAGCAAACGAAATTGCCTACATGCGCAAAGCTCGAACGAAGACAGCAGTTTTGGCTACCCTCAACGAAATGGTTGCTGCTGGAGAGATATCCAAAGTCTCCGTAGAAGAAGTTAATCAGCCTTATTATGCTCTACAAAAATCATTAGAAAACATCCCAAAAGTCGGCTTCAAAATTCATATTCTATCCCCTTTTGACAATTTGATCATTCAAAGAAAAAAACTGGTCACTTTTTTTGATTTTGATTACAAAATTGAATGCTACGTTCCTGCACCAAAAAGAAAGTATGGATATTTTTCGCTGCCTGTTCTCCAGGGCAGTCGATTTGTTGCCCGGATTGATTGCAAAGCAGATCGAATCAATCACCAGCTTATCATTCAATCCATTCACTACGAAAAAAACGTTGATCAAAATTTATTACAGGAAAAAATGGGATCAAAATTGTTGGCATTCGCCAAATTCAATGGGTGTAATGTGTTGGCATTCAACATGAAATGAGACATAAGCGATATGAAAAACTACGAGATCTAAATCAATATTATTCAAATAAGTTTAGTAGTTCCGTCAGGAATTGATTTCAGAATCGATTAGTCTCTCCTCAGCCGATTGGCTGTGAGCCTCTGCGCCGCTTCGTGGTTGTTCTCTACCACCGGGCACATCTATGAATCTGTTCTTAATATCCATGCTATCTGTCGCCTCGAATGCCGATAGTGAGCTTCGCACGCGTCCAATTCTCCGGGAGGGGGGGAGGCCATGGTATATCGCGCTTCGTGTCCATATCCACCACGATTAGGAGTCCAGGAATTGGTTCGTTTTCATTTACTATGTAGCAAACGACAAGTTTCGCGGACAAAATACAGCGATCGGACTGACATGAATCAAATCCAGATCAGATCGAAGTGGCATGAAACCGTTTAACGGCGGTTTGCGGAGGGACCGGACGAAACGTCTGAAAGTACTGGAAAAGGAAAATACCCGACTCCAAAAGCTGTTGGGCGAGTCTGAACTGGATCAAGCAATCCATAGAGAAGCTGCCTCGGGAAACAACTGAGCCCGTCGAAACGGAGTAAGGCGGTGAATTTCATAAGTGTTTCCCTGGGGCAATCCCGTTCCACGCAACTGAGGCAGCGTGTGACCCCTTTCGATGAACCCCGGCTGGTCCGGAGATCGTCGATCTGACGATTCAGTATGGCGTTATGGTTAGCAAATAAAGATAAGACTGATGTGTTGTGTTGAAAACACATTTTAAATTTCGCTGCAAAAGATTGTCATTTTGCTATCTTGACAAAAAACATGTTGTAGTATATCGTTAATCGACGATAGTAAATAAAGCGAGTCTGGATTTGACAGGCAAAGGTCAATAACGATGGTCAAGACGAAAGCAAATTCCGAAAAATGCTGCCCCCCAGATGAAAAGCTGAAATTGCCGGATGTCACCTGGGCAGAGGATCTGGCCAAACTTTCCTGGGCTCTGGCTCATCCGGCGCGCGTGCGCATCGTTCGATTACTGCTCAACCGTACTGCATGCATGTGCGGTGAGATCGTCGAAGAGATGCCGTTGGCTCAGTCAACAGTTTCTCAACACTTGAAAATTTTGAAGGAAACGGGCCTGGTGCAGGGCGAAATTGATGGCCCACGCGTTTGCTACTGCATCAACCAGCAAATGATGACAAAACTGAAGAAACTGATCGCAGATCTGTAAATGAATTAAGAAACGCCTGCGGGCGCCGGGCATTTACCGGCAAAAAATTTTAACCACGCCTATCGTTATTCGGCGATAAGCGATTTAATCCTGAGGAGTATACAATGTCAGAGCGTAAGATGATCAATGACGTACGAGACCAGTATGCGGGTGTGGCACGAGGCGAACTCTCCAACGAGTCGACCGCCGTGCGTTCCATCGCTAACGCCTTCGGTTACTCGGAGGAAGAATTAAACCAGTTGCCATCCGAGGCCAACATGGGGTTATCCTGTGGAAATCCATTGGCACTGGCTGGGATTCGCGAAGGGGAAGTGGTTGTCGATCTCGGTTGTGGCGGCGGTATGGACGTGTTTCTGTCCGCTCGAAAAGTGGGGCCATCGGGTCGGGTCATTGGCATCGATATGACGGCGGAGATGCTGGAGCGGGCCCGTGCTGGTCAACAGAAGCTGGGATTGAGCAACGTCGAGTTCCATCAATCAACCATCGATCGTATACCACTACCAGATAACTCAGTCGACTGTGTAATCAGCAACTGCGTCATTAATTTAGTACCCGACAAGCTGGCAGTCTTTCGCGAGATCCTGCGCGTTCTCAAGCCCGGTGGTCGAGTCGCTCTGAGTGATATCGCTTTGAAGCAGGAATTGCCGGCTGAGGTGAAGCAGAGTGTTGAAGCCTATGTTGGTTGTATCTCTGGAGCGATTCTGATCGACGAGTATCGACGCTTACTGGAGCAGGCAGGTTTAGTTTCCGTGGTCGTAACAGACACGGGAGCAGACCTGAATGCGTATGCGATGGCAAGCGATGACGGATGCTGTGGCGGTAGCTCTTGTGGTTCTGATGCCGGGCAGAAGTCTCTGCACGACGGTCTCGCCTCTGTCATGCAATCGTTCGATGCAAACGCATTTGCTGCAAGTGTACGGGTACACGCACTTAAGCAATCTTCAACACAGCCTGTGAATACCGTTCCCGATTCGAGTATTCAACCAGGTTCAAAGGAGAAGACCATGAAAACTGTGCAAATCTATGACAAACCGATGTGCTGCTCCACCGGCGTGTGTGGTCCCGATGTTGATCCTGTGCTGCCCACGTTTGCAGCAGATCTGGACTGGCTCAAGAGCCAGGGCCATCACGTAGAGCGATTCAACCTCGCCCAGCAGCCACAGGCATTTATCGAGAACAAGGAGATTCACCAGCTATTGAGTACCACTGGAACAGACTGCCTGCCTGTCGTGGTTGTCGATGGAAAGATCGTCAGTCAAAAAAATATCCCTCGCGCGACAATCTGGCAGGCCTGGTGGAAGGATCACCGACCAGGCAATCGTTGCCCCTTGCCGAACCGGAGGACGGGTGCTGCGGAACGAGTGGATGTTGCTGATGTCGACCAGCGAAGATTCGCGGGATGAAATCTCGACGCTGACGCGCTACCAATTAATTAATACAAACAAGGAACGTAAATCATGAAATTTTTAGATCATCCAACCCGCAACCTGTTCTTCACAGGGAAAGGGGGCGTGGGAAAAACTTCGGTGGCCTGTGCGACCGCGGTGAAGCTGGCTGATGCAGGCAAAAAGGTGCTGCTCGTTTCCACAGATCCCGCCTCCAATCTCGATGAGGTGTTAGGCGTTGCTCTGGGAAACCATCCGACAGTAATCCCAGAGATCCCAACTCTGTCCGCCATGAATCTCGATCCCGCCTCCTGAACTGCAAGCGCGCCCATCCTCTTTGCCAATGACTGACCGTTGGTTTTCTGGCAGTAGTAAGCCGAGTGTGCACCTATGGACGACTCCTGGTATGCCATCGACAGCCGTAACGAGGCGGCCGTCATAAACTTCAATTTCATAAACCGCGTTATCGGCCTCGAATCGCCAACATCTTTTTCGAACAGTTGCGTCAATTTGTCAACAAGCCGTTTTCGGTTTGGGCCATCCTTGGGTTCTTTGCGGCAGCCGTCGACCAGCGGTTTCAATTCGTCGCGGACGTCGTACAGATTCAAAAGGCTGTAAGCAGCCCGAGCAGTGAAATGTTCTGAATCGCGGACGACCGAAAGCATATGATTGACCGCATCATTATGATAGCGTTCTGATTCGAGGAGTTGATCGGCCGCATCCAGCGCATCCCAAAACTGACCATTTGTCATTGCCGCGTGATAGGCATCTTCGGATTCGGCAATCTTGCCTTGTTTGAGATACCAACGAGCCGCAACGAGTTTTGCTTCGGATGTGGGTGACGCGAGGATAAGATCCAGCAGTTTCTGGCGATAGTCGGGTGACAATGATTCTTGATTTCGGAGCGAGACCCAAATCCGCACTTCCGGCCATGGGACAGAATCGATGTTTTGACTCGCGAATTGGGAGTATTCAGTTGATTGATTGGTGATAAGCATCCATGCAAGTTGGAAACGCAAGCCTGATTCAAGGTTGCTTTTGTATGCGGCGAACAAATCGATGCCGAGTTCTTCCGCTCGATCATGTGCGGCATTCTCTTGTTCCTCGTGTGGCTCACTGATCATTGAAGTGCTGAAGCCGACAAGATGCAGATCTCGCAGGAATTGGGCCTTGCGGTATTCAGCGTATGCGTACCAACCGAGGAAACACGCGACGGCGGCGAGCAGTGGAACGATGATGAGCAGTCGTCTTCGGTGGTGAATCATGAGAGAACGTTGGTCAACCCGCTAGTGTTTGAGATCACCGAGTGCCCGCGATCGATGATCAATTCAAAAAACGCGCACCAGCGGGCACTTCGGTGCATCGATTTGTTATCCGCCGTTTCATTGTCATCCAAGTGTATTGAAGCCGCCACATTCCCGAAGGAACTGGACGAATTGTAGCAGCCAATCTCGGTCCGCACTGTAATTCTTGGCGAGATCATCGCGATGAAATGTTCCATCATCTGGTTCTGACGTCGTTTTTCCATCCAGACCGATTCGAGACCCCTCGTCCAAGTCCTTCAGGAAATTGTTTTCGAACCAATCCGCAAGTTTCAGGCAACTGTCCATTTTCGCAAACACCATTCTGTCACCGAAAATCTCAACATCGGGTTCGAGAATGTTGCTCTCCTGAATTAACGGGACTGTCGCACCCCACCGCCAAGAATTTACGGTTAGATCCTCAATATCATTCTCAGCGCAAAGCCAGTAACCCATTTGTATTCTGCTTTGGATTCCCTCAAAGGCGATAACGACAAAACTCAGTTGCCCGCTCGCCTGAGCAGGGTTGAAGGCCAGTATACCGCGACCGAAGCGAACGAGCCAAAACAACCAAGAACCTGTGGGTCAACTGCACCAACTGGTTAGCTGCCTGCAGTTGCGATGGTCATTTTTCTGGTTTGTCTGCTTGAATCCATTCTTTCAAATCTAATACGCTCTTCTTCTTTTTTTTCCTGGCTTTGACGTAGAGGTTGTAGCGGACCATGAGCACGTTGGCACTCGCGTGGATCGCTCGCCATTCCGCGTCGAGCTTCTTTGGCTTGAATTTAAAGGATTTCTCGAAAATCTCGATGAATTGACGGATGATTTTCTTCTTCACGACTTCCCTCTTTCAGTGTCCTGCTCTCGCCATCCTTATTGCAGCTAACTATTGATAGGCAGAATTTGATTCTGCCTATCTCTATCAGGATTTCTGTCTATTATCAACTCACACTATATGATCTTGCATCCACAATCAGAATTATTCAGGGAAGACCAACATGACAGCGGATGTTGATCCTCTCCTCTCTATCAGGATCATGTAACATGACAGCTGCCACTCATCGATCGCCCATACTCCTTAAACTAACCGGCGCGACTTTTCGGTGTTTGCTTCGTGCACGCGGTTGCATCAACTTTTGCAGTTTGAAGGTCGATGTGAACTCGCTTCAGTGAAACGAACGACGCGTCAAACCAACCAAAAGTGATTTCCGAGAAAACGTCTGGCATCTCAGGACACTTGTAGTATCCATTTTATTATTCGTTTTAGTGAAAGTCTACTAAATTACTCAATACTCATCGTGATCTGCCCAAAGTGAATTCGTGATTGTCGTGTTCGAAATCAAAATCACTTATTCCCATGAGTGGTGAGAATAATCGGTGTAGATTTGAACTTCGCTAAAGCACTGCCACGAGGATGCCGGTGCATTGGTGGCATCCTTGAAAAACGGCTACATCAAATCCTTCAACAGAAAACTGAGAGATGAATTGC
>TARA_R110002049_G_scaffold627_1_pt1 | contig 16098 bp, 22 predicted proteins | sample TARA_R110002049 | Tara Oceans TARA_R110002049 (sample SAMEA4396941) | marine metagenome | biome: Polar Biome; feature: [SRF] surface water layer (ENVO:00010504); material: water (ENVO:00002006), including particulate matter (ENVO:01000060) such as... | depth 5 m | reverse complement strand
ATCTTTTACCACCAATAGGTTGTTCTGTTCCTTTACCATCTTGTGAAGCATTAAATGTTTTTTGAGCCACTTGTTCTGGAGTTTCTACTAAAGCAGGTGGTTTAGATGAAGGTAAAGTTGCACCCATAGGAGCTCCTGGTTCTGCACCTACAGGACCTGTTAGTCCGCCATCAATAGTTGATCCGCTGTCCGTTTGCATTGCTACGGTTTGTGGCTCTATAGTTTCTTTTAAAATCTCACCACGTTTATTTTTTACTAATTTATTTAGATCAGCAATGTTTTCACTACCAACTACAGTTTCATTTTGAGGAGCAGTTAAATTATCAGGAATTAAACCTAATTCAGATCCTTCTGCTTTAGCAATTCTTTCTCTTTCTTTTTTTGCTTTTTCAATGGCACCTCTACCTCTAGGTTTAGTTGTATCAATCGGACCTAAAACATTTAAAGGTTCACCCATATCCATTGTTAAAGCTTCTTGAGTAGTTCCTATTGGCTGTCCAGAAAATTTATCGTAAAGTGCGCCAAGACCTGCTCTACCCGCTCTTAATCCTGAGTAAGCTAATCCAGCAGCTCTAACCTGAGGAATTAAACTTAATGCTGCGGCTCCTCCAAAATCTACAATATTTTTCATAGTACCAGGTTTCATTCCTAGTTTATCAGTTGTATTAGAAACACCTTGGTAAATACCTTCGTATCCTAAAAGTCTCCCTAAGCCTCCTCCTAAACCAAAAGGCACTCTAGTTTTTGGATTCATAACCTGACTACCAAAAGATCCTGGAAGATTTTTTATATCTTTACCTAATGTTTTAAAATAAGGTTGACCTGGCTGCACACCAAAAACACCTTGTCTAGCTCTTTGCATCAAAGGTCTTACATTTCTTCCAAAAAAACCTTGTTGGTTTAGAGCCATAGGATAATTTCTAGCTATCTGTCCTGTAATATTTTGAGTTGGTGCACCCATCATCATTCCTATTCTAGCTTTAACAGGTTTAAGATTACCTTTTCGCAAAGCTGCTTGTCTGAATAATGGTCTATTTAAAACTTTACTTAGGGACATTATCTCCCTCCCTGCATACCTTGAAATGCTTGGAATGCTCCTATACCCGTACCTACTGATTGGGCTAAAGGACTTGTTGTAGGTGCTGTTGTCGAACCAATCGATGATTGTGATTTAGGACCAGCTGCATAAATATTAGATAAGAACTCTGCTCTTTGATATGGTTCGTAAGCTTGTTGTAATTGTGATTGTCTAGAAGCGTCTGTAGTTGCTTGTGCAAGTTGTCTTTGCAATCCACCAGCTTGCATTAATTGATTTATATCTGCTTGTGCCATTTGTTGTTGACCTTGACCAATGTTTGCTAATTGACTTCCTATAGTGCCTTGCATTTGTTGTTGGTTTTGTGCGGCTCCTAAAGCTGTATTGAATCCTTGTTGTTGTGCCATACCAACTTGTCTTAATCTTGCGTTCTCTAACTCTGCTTGTTGAACTCCTTCTCTACCGCCACCGAAAGCACCTTGCATAACTGCTTGTGCACTTAATTTATTTTGTGCAATACCTGCTTGTCTATTAATTTCATCCGTAACATAGGATTGATATGGATTGTAAAATTGTGAAATATTTGGTGTTTGAGCAGCAAGTAATTGTCCGATGCCCGATGTTACCGTGGGAGCACCCGCTCCTGTTTGGCCTGCCGCTGTTATACCTTGTTGCTCTAAAGCTCCAAGACCAGCAACTTGCATTGCAGGAATCTTAATAGGTTGTCCAGCAACTCCTCTTGCTAGATCCATAAGTTCTATTTTACGTTCTTCAACTCCTGGTGCCTCTCTTATAACTGATGTATTAAAAGATGTTCCGCTCGATGATGCAGGAGCAGGAGCAGATCCACCGCCACCTCCGCCAAATATACTACTTACTATTGATCCCATTAGACTTCTCTCTCCATTTGAATATGTTTAGCTTTCCAACCCCATTTTTTAGATACTCTAGACCAACCTGGTCTTACCCAAAAGCTTAGTTTTTTGCATCCATTTAGTTTAGCAAATTTTGTAACTGTTTTCACTATCTTGTCCTCCCATAAATGTCTTTTCTTTCCTGTACAAATAATTGCTTCAAGTTGAGAGTAGGCAGGTAAAGCTGCTATTCGAGTTACAAATAATCCAAACACTTGGTTTAATTCTTCTTCATCGCTTCCAAACACTAAGAATAATTGAGCTTCATCTTTTTTAAGTAAATCTTTTATATCTTTAGAAGTAGCAAAACCACCAGAGTAGTGTAAAGCTTCGGTTACCATAAATTCACATAACGCCCAAAATTTATCTATGTATTGAGGCTCTACTGCTAAAATTGAAATATCTGGTTTAGCTAATTTTTGTTTGTGCATTTTTGCCCTTCTGTAATAAATCAAAAACTCTTTTGTATCGAGCTTGTTGGTCATAGAAGTATTTTGCACCTTTTTCTCTCATGTCTTTCATGCTACTAGGGTTTCCTCCAGCTATGATTCCAGCGCCTAATACTCCATCGGCTCTTGTTACAAACTCTCCGTCTGCTAATTGAGCTAACATTGTATCTTCGTCTTTATCTCCTGTGCCTGACCCATCTTCAACGTATCCTGATGCTCTAACATAATTTACAGAATCGTCTTCATCATGAGTTCTTTTACTTGGAAGATAGTTAATACCACCTTCATTAAATCTAGCTATCTCTGCTAAGCCACCTTTGTTATATCTGTCTGCCTCTATTGCGTATGGACCTTGTCTAAAATCTCCTTGATTTTTAGGATCAGCTTCAGGTATATAAGGTTGTTCAAATACTTTTTCTTGTCCAGTTTCAGGATCTATATATTTAAATCCTCCTCGTTGTCTTTGTAAATCTGCTACTGCTAAATTATAGGTAGGTGTAAAAACATCTTGTGGTTTAGGATCGAATGCACCTGAAAAATATGATCCTGCTCCTACTGCTAATGCAGCTTTCATAGGACTTATTTGTAGTTCACCTGTGAAGTCACCTGCTTCGTTTAATCTTTGTTGTGTAAATAATTTTTGTAAAAAGTTTTGTTCAGCTCTTGTGCCTCCAGGTCCACCTGCTGAAGCTGCTGCACCTGCACCTGCACCTCCAAAAGTTAAACCACTTGGACCTCCTTGAGCAAGGTCTCCTAAATTTCCAATTGTACTTGCTTGAGTTCCGCCAAGACCAATCATTTGCCCAACCTGTGTTTGACCTAAAGATTGTATTGGTCCTAATGAAGTGAATGGTGTAAATCCAGTTTGCGCTGCAGAAAAACCAGGTACGCCCATTGCTGAACCTCCAGCTAAGGCACCTTTACCACCGTAGTATCCAGCTGCTGCTCCTGTAGCTCCTGCCAATATTCTTTGAAGTCCTGACCCACCAGCGTCTTTGGATCCTTTGTAACCTTTGTATCCTCCGTAGGCTGCTAGTGCGTAGGGTAAAAATTGTAACATATTATATGTAGTCCTTAAAATTAGCTAATCGCTTAATATTACCATTTTAAGAGCTCTTTGACAACTCATCGGCAAAGCACCCTCTATATTGGTGTTCTCCCACATGGCTAATCTTCTCTGTTATTAGAGCATGACATTTACCACCTAAGTTCTTCCATCGTTTGCAGAAAGCAAAGTCTTCTCCCAAATAGGTTTTAGTTTCAGAATCAAAATCAGTGTCAAAAAGATTATATAAATAGGGTTTTGTTTCCATTTTACCGTTAATAATAGTTTTTTGTATTATCTCTTTTTCAGGGTAAGCTTTAATCATCTTCTCAATTACTTCTCTTTTTATAAGCATACATCCAGTCGGTGAATGAGTAACTTCAATAACACCATCCTTGTCTACTTTTATATCTGTTGAATTAGATACTTTCATAGGATACTGGTAGAAACCTTTATATTTAAGTTCTTCAGCATTTTTTATTGTTCCATCTTTAACTTTGCTAAAACCTTTATCCCAATTAAATGTTTTTAATGGGTAAGGTACGGATATAACATCTTTATTTGTATCTGCCATTTTGAATATGGACTCACTATCAAAATCTATATCTGAATCAATAAATAATAAATGTGTACTATCTGTTTCCATAAAACTAGACACACATAAGTTTCTACCTTGTGTCACTAAAGAAGACTTCATTACTTGAAAACAACTTAAAATATTTTTCTTTATGCATTGTTTTTGAAATGATAAACAAGCTTGAAAGTAATGTATAGACACTTCGTTATGAACAGGGGTAGCTACAAAAAAGCTATATTTACTTTTTGTTTTTACTTTAGGTTTAGTTTCTTCACCAAACCAAATAGGTTTACTTGGATCTTGCATTTAATAAAACCCCTTGTAAGAACCCAGTCCAATGACCCGCTATAAGCTGCCAATTATAGAATTTGTCAAAAAACTTTTGTTGAAATTTTAAATGTTCATGAATACCTTTTTCGTTTATCTGTTCAGGTATTTGATCAATTACTGCTGCAAATTGTCTAGCTAAATTTTTCCAATCATTATCCATAGGAATATAAATAGGAAACTCAGAACATGTTTCATATAATGCTCCGTTGTCCGTTGTTGCTACATACAATCCACAAGCCAAAGCCTCTATTGCAGATACACAAGAAGTCTCTTCCCAAATATTAGGATAAACAAACGCATCATATGTATGTAGATTTTCTAAAATGTAATCATTAGTTTTATATCCAATGTAATTTACATTTGGTAACTTCTCACATTGATCATATAGATCTTGGTATATATGGTCATTCTTTTCCTTAAACTCATTCCCATAAACTTTTGTACTACTATACACGTCTAAAACTGTATTTGGATTATTAACTAATTGCATTGCACCCAATAATACAGATAACCCTCTCCAAGGTGTTGGATGATAGATTAATCTTATTTTTTCTCTTTTAGGTTCAGGATCTCTCTTCTTAATATTAGGTATACCATTTTTAATTACTGTACATAGATGTTCAGGCAACGAAAAAGTTTTTCTAAACTGCTCATAATTCCAATGACTATTAAAAATATAGTAATCATATTGTTTAATTTTTTCAGGGTCTTTAAAAAATTCTTGAAAGTGTGGCTGATCAGGTGCCATCTTTTGCCAAAGTATATTTATTTTATCTTTAGACAAAGGAATCTTATGTGGTACCGAAGTACATATTTGGAACTTATCTAATAAGTCTTTGGGTAAATGTTTTTGTAAAAAACCAAGCTGTAGTTCTGTTGCACCTGCTGGATTCATTGGGTACTACCAAATAGAGGAAGATCAGGTACTTCAACCACTACATCTGTGGCTAGATCTTCTTTAGGATTTTCTTCTAAAAATTCCTTCTCACTGTTGTATTTCTTTCCTGTTTTGATGCTTCTATAAACTGTATTAGTCTTACATTTAATTTTTTGATATACGGTCATTATATTTAATTACAATATATTAATGTCCCTGTCCAACATATTTCTTACGTCTTCTAGCTTTTGGTCCTACTTTTTTAGATATTCTACCTTTACGTTTTTTAGGTGTACGTTTGTGGTAGTTAGATACACCATATAAATTACCTTTTTTCTTAGCCATTTTGTTGAGATCTGTCTAACAGAGCATAATTTATAGTACCCTGAATTTTGTTACTGCCTGTGGCTGCTGTTACTGTTATTGAATCACCTGCTTCTAAGTTTAAACCTTGTGGTGTTGCATTAACTTGTGCTTTAGCTGCAACATCGTCTCTAAAAAATTCATATTCAGCACTAGAGTCAGAAGAATCTACAAAGTTCATGTTAACTAAAATAGCGGATGAAGCATCATTGTTAGCAACATAAACACTTTTAATTATGATGGTTGCATTAGTTGGACATGTAAGCACTGTTGTCTTACCTGTGCTTGCTTGTTTATATCCTTCGTTTTTATATTGTATAGTCATTAGGATAAAAAATAATTAAATGTATTAATATCGTTTTTTATATCACTTTCATATGAGAAGTTCAACTGAGACTGCAATGTTCTCAATGCTTGTTGTATTTGTCTTTGATCCTCTTGTGAATATTCATTTTTGGGTTCAGGTATTTGTATAGTAATTTTAGCCATTATCTTCTTCCATCAACTCTAACATCAAATCTAAATGTACCATATCTCCAGCTCTCATCTACATTTTCATTTTCAATTTGCACAGCTGCTAACCTTGCCCTTGCTCTTGTATCTATTTTTGACGTACTAGAAGAAACTGTAAAAGGACCCAAAGGACTAGAAACTTGAGTTGTCCCTTGAGGAAACTCATTTAAAAATATAGTTACTTTTGCATTACCACTTATACGTTTAAAATCTGGTAAAAATCTTTTAATACTCATTAAAAACTCACCATCTCCTGGTACACCTGCATTACCATTTAAATCAAACTCTCCTGATTTAATAAAAGATGCTATTGCTGTTGAAGATCCATCTCCGTTTAATTGATTAACACCTACTTCATGTTCATAGTAAATAGATGCTCCGTTAGTAACACCATTTACTACTGGGAAAGTTGGTGTATCTGAAGCATTAAAATCTGTAGCGTAAGGTTGTTCGTATACTGTAGATCCAACCCAAGTGGTTCTATCTAAAGTTCCTGTTGTCCAAACTTGTTCGTCAAAATTATAAGTTACAACTTTATCAATTACTGTAGAGCCTGAAGAACAATAGAACCAATTTATTTCAGAGTATAATTCATTTATACCACCAAAAACTAATTGTCCTGAAGTATAATTAATGCCTGGGTTATTACCATCAGTTGTAAATACAAAATCTTCTACTAAGCAAGGTAATGATTTTACAGTACCATCGTAAACATAGAATCCTCCTGTTTTACCCATCCAATAAACAGCACCATTTGCAAACACTCCTGCATTCTGCCCCATCAATCCATTATTAGAACCAACTTTTCTTATTGAGAAAGTAAAAGGAGGACCTACAAATTGCATTTCGTATGCAGCAGTATCTGTTAAAACTAAAATATAATCTTTACCTTTAATAGCTCCAACTATTCTTGTGCCATCATCTAGTCTAAATGTGCCAGCAGTATTTGTTGAAGTTGGTTGGTAGTCAGATAAACTTTCTTGATCGGAAAATCTAATAAACATTTTATCTTGTGTAGTTTTAGTACCAATTGTAGTTTCTGTTCCTAAGTGAAACAAATGCCTGTCTCTGTCTGATACTATAGTCATTACTGATGCTGTTGGCATTCCAGTTCCTACCACAGCTCTTGTGTTTAAACCTCCTGTTGGATTCCAAGTGTAGGTTTTTCCATTATGAATTGTTGCTATTAAAATGTCACCAAAATTATCCATAGACCACATTGCAGGATCAATAGTTACTGTGCTTGAAGATGAAGCATCGCCCCATCCAATGTAACTAGATATGTCAGTTACTGTTGTTCCATTCGCATGTTCAGCAGCAGTTGTTCCGTTAATACCTCTAGTAATCCCACTTAATGTTTTTGTAACAGTGTTATTTCCAGTGTAAGACATGTCTTCAGATCCAATTCTTATTGAACCCGTTGCTGGAAATGAAGATGTAGCTGTAAGAACTACACTGGTAGCGCCTACTAACATGACACCGCTGTTATTTATTGTTGTTGTGGTTTGGGTGATGGTTCTTCCGCCAAATAAATAAGTACCCCAACCATATCCATAAGTTTGATTTAAAGGTCCCACGGGTTGATAAGGATTGACATCTAGTGTTCCGTTGTTCGTTGTTCCTGAACCCGACTCAACTGACGGCATTAAAATTGTAAATGTTGTAGATGAAGGCGTTGTTTGTACTTCAAAAACTAAATCATCAAAACTTGCAGCTGTGTAACCTGTTTGCCCCGCATTAAAAGATCCTGCATTAGCAAAGGTAGTTAGTTCACCTACCTCTAGGTTATGTGAACCGCTAGTCGTTATTGTTACTATCGCTGATCCGTTAGTCGTTGTAATGTTTGCACCAGTAGAAAAATTGTCTGTTTCCAAAGGTGTTATATCATAAAGAACACCTTCGTAATAAATTGTTAAAACTTTATTCGTGCCTATTGCTGCATATCTCTTGCCCGTTGTATCAGCCCAAACATGTTGTTGTCTTGCAGCTCCAACTATTTTGTCGTTACATAAAGCAGACCAACCACCTATCTTTTCTGGCTCACCATATCTAAAACGTACATTGTCACCATCTACCCAACGACCTTCTGCGTCTGCTGGCGTAGATTGTTTATCGAACCCTGGTGCTATATTTACTTTTGCTAAAGGCATGCTGAATTATACCACAAGCTATTTAGCTAAGAAAGTTGTCCATTCTAGGTGTTTAATTAAATCATTTATATAGACTTTCATTTTCTTGTCTTTTCTTATGTATTTATGAAGCTCTTCTAAATCAAAGATAAGCCATTCTTTATTAGATTCTAAAACCATCTTTTGAGCTTGAGTATTAAGTTTTCCATTTTGAGCTAGTGTTCCATTAGACAATTTGAACATATTTCTTACATCAAATCTATAAAAAGCGTTTTGACCTTTTATAATACCAGCAACATTCCAGGACGTTTTTTCTTTAGGATATTCTACACTTGTTAGGTATTTACTAAATTTTTTTACAATATCCATAAACTATTAAAAATAATTTATGTTTATATTAAGTCTACATTTAGTATCTGTTGTGGAAGTACTACTGTGTTTTTTATGTGCTTCAAACAATAATAATCTATTGGCTACAGACTTTACTTTTGATCCATCATGTAAAATAGTTGTACCATTATTTGTGTTTATATAATAAATAGCTGCCTTATGTTTGTAAGGAAAATCAATATGCGCCTTATGTACTTCTAATTTTTGGGTTCTAGGATAAAGGTTAAGCTTTACCCTTATAAAACATCTTGCTTTTAGTTTGACCAATAATTTGCGAAAAGGGTCAGCGTATTTACTATATCCTGAATTTCTATCAAAAACATGATGTATAAAATAAGACTCTAGATTTTTTTCTTTGTACTGGTCATTTATTTCTGAAACAAAGTACCAAGGAAAGCTTTGAGAAATTACAAGGTTACTAATGATTTTAAAATCATCTTCAGGTAAAAAATTATCTATTATCTTTACCATACCCAAGAAACCACAGAATAACGCGTGCCTTTTTTTACTGGGTTAACTCTATGGGGATATAAAAAATTAGAAGGAAATATTAACAAGTCTCCCGCTTTAAATTTATATTCTACATTTTTAAACATAACAAATTCACCACCTTCATAGTCATCATTTAAAACAATTAATAAACTTAGTATTGGAATACCTTTTCCATCAAACAAAGTATTTATATGATCACAATGCTCTGCCATTTTTTTATTTAAATTATATTTATTATAACGTATTAAAGAATAACCTTGCCAACCTTTAAACCATGGAAAATTAAGGCTAGATATGTAATCTTGTATTTCAAACCAAAGTTTTTTCATAATAATTTCAACATTAGGATCTTTTTGTTTGCCGTAGGAAACATCTAATTCTTTATTGCCAGACTCTTTAACGTAATTTTTACCTTTGTAAAATGTGTGTGTATCCCAATTATAATTACTTAAAGATTTTATAACTTGATTACAAAATTTTTTATTTAAAAACTTCTTTTTGTGTTTAACATATTTTTTAAGATTGAGGTTCATTGTTTTTTATGTAGTTAAATGAAATAGATATACGATCTTGATTAGAATTGTTGGGTTCAACATAATGATCAAAATAAGCAGGAAATAAAATTAACATATTTTCTTCTGGTTTAATTAATTCAGTAGATTTGTATACATGAATATTTCTATAAAAAGCAAAGTTACCAGAGTTGTAAGGAGTTTTTACATAGAATACTCCAGAAAAAATACAACAAGGATGGCTGTGGGGTACATTAAAATGTGTTTTCTTATTAATATTAATCCAAAAGTTATCAAGACGAAGAGGCAAAGATAATTCATTTTGTCTATGTAAGTTTGCAATTTTTTTTGTAATTGTGGAAAACAAATTCCACATTGGTTTATTTTTATCTAAAGTAGGGTGAAATAAAGATGAGCTTTGATAACCACCGCTATTAGATTTTATTACAGACGGAAAGTTTTTTTGAGTTTGATTACAGAACTTTGTAATACCTTTTAGGTCTTCATCTAAAATATCTATAGAAGCAAACTCTGCAAATGGCTGAAACATTTTAGTCATAAAATTCTCCCACATATTTTATAGATATCCTTGGATGGTTTGGTTTATTAAATGACATTCCTGCATGTAGAGAATCTGCAGGGAATTGAATTAACCTTCCATGTTTAAAAGAAATTTTTTTATTTTTGGGTTTATATATAAATTCTCCACCAATGTTTTTAGGTAAGTCTTCATCACACAATGTAAGAATAAAAGCTATTTGTTTTGAACTACCGTCTGTGTGAGGAGAACCGTTCATACCCTTAAATTGTAAATTAGAGCAAATCTCTAGTAATTTTAAATTCAAACCTGAAAAATTTAAAATATGTTTAAAACTTTCAATTAAAGTTTTATTTAAAGATTTGTTTTCTCCGTACTCAATAAAATTATCATCGGCTCTTCTAAAATGAACCATGCCCAATAATCTATGGGTTCCTGAAGTTTTGTGTGGCCATGTAGTTCTATTTGCTACGTTATTAGCTTTCCACCCTTCTTTGTTTAACAGAATATGATTTAGCTCCGACAACCAAAATTTATCAAATTTATTATCATATATTTTAAGCATAAAATTTTTCTTTGTGATAATCGTAAATACTTGTTTTATTTTTAATTGCTTTCTCCCATAGAAAAACTTTTTTATTTAATTTTTCTACAACAGGTAAATACTTTTGTTTAAATTCTTTTTCATTCAACTGACTAAAATATTTTATAGTGTTTACTTCTGTTGGGTACCAATCCATGCCAAAGGCTATACAAGGTAATCCAAAAAAATGATTAAAGTGGTAAGCATGAGTTCTATCGTCAGCAGCTTTTAAAAAACCATTGTGTAAAATAGGATTTAAATTTACTAAAGATTCTTCCCATGATTTATTAGATATGTCTTTCCAATATTGAGTATCGTTTCGGTTAGACAAAGCATAGTGCAGTGCAACAAACTCTGCAAAATTTCTAAACAAAGTTTTACATTGATAAGTAAAATTATCTTTATCCCACTGTGTAATTTTATCTCTTTGCATATTTCTAACAAGCCTAATCAAAAACTCATGAACAGAAAATAAACCATTACTTTCAAGAGGTTCTATAAAACCTGCAGACAAACCAATTGCAGCTACGTTTTTTACCCAAAGTCTTTTTTGTATTCCTACTCTCATTTTAATTTTATTAAATTCTAATTCAGAGTTATACATACCCTTATCCATTAAATGTTTTTTAAATTCTTCTAAAGCTAATTTATCGTCAACATACTTATCTGAATATACATATCCAGTTCCAATTCTTGACCACAAAGGTATTGTCCAAACCCAACCAGCATTCATAGCTTCACAATTAGTATACCCATTTAATTGTTTTTTTTTATTTTTATATGGAACTTTTGTAGCCCATGCAGAATTATTAGGAAGAATATCGCTGTATGATTCAAACGGTTCTTTTAAAGTTTTATTTAGTAACAAAGATTTAAAACCAGTGCAGTCTATAAATAAATCAGCGGCATACTTATTGTTCAATGATTTAATTCCTCTTTGTCCCGTTTGTATTGAATCAATATTTTCTTTAATATGTTTTACACCTTTTGGAAGACAATATTTATCTCTTAAAAATAATCCAAATTTAGCTGCATCGAAATGATACGCAGTGTCTCTTTTAAAATTAAAAGGAATATCATTATTTTCATTATCAAATAGTTTATTCTTATTTACTAAAGCCATCTGTGGATACATGGAGTTTGCAAAATCTGATCTGTGTGTTTTAGGGTATAAGTATTTTTTAAATATCCAATCATTTAATTTAGCATGATTGCCGTCTAAATTAGCATCACCAAAAGGATAATGAAAACCACCATCTTGTTTATTATAAAAATTTTCAAATCTAATACTTAATTTATATGTAGCATCTGTTGCTTTAAAAAATTCTTTGTCTTCTATGCCTAAATATCTTGTCCAATTTTTTATTCCACCAATTGTGCTTTCACCCACGCCAACTGTTTTAATATTTGGAGATTCAATAAGAGTTATTTGTTTTTTAGGAAAAGTTTTAATTAAAGTAGCGGCAGTCATCCACCCAGCGCTACCGCCTCCTACTACTAATATTGTTTCTACTTTCATTTAATTTTTATTATAGTTTGTATAATGTTTCTTAGTCTTGCGTTTTCTTTAATAAGAGTATCATTTAGTTTACTTAACAACTCTACTGCAATTTCTTTTTCTTGATTAGCAAGAGTCTTCTCTTTATTTAAAACTACTTCGCTTCTTTTAACTATTTTTTCAGTGCTAAGTTGTTCTTCTAAATCTTTAATTATTTTATCTTTTGTATCCATTATTTTGGTATCCCTAAATGTTTTCTACCATCATATAAGTAACGTTTATTTTTTTGTTTATCTTCGTTGTAATGTAGAAAAACTTGTAAACAAATAGATCCTTCAAAAGGATTTCTCCAGTGTTCTAAATCTGATCCTCTATAAATTAACATATCCCCTTGTTTTAAATCAATTTTTATTTTTTTACCTTTTGTATTTTTTATAAATATAGGCCATGGGTCACCTCCTAAATTTAATGTGGTAGATATCTCACAACTTTTTCTATCTTTATGTTTTTTTAAAATATCTCCTTTTTCATATATTCTGGCATAAGAATAAGTTGGTATGAGTTTATGTTTAGTGTGGTGTTCCAAAACAGGTTTAATTAATTCTAATAATGTATCAAAAGCCGTGTCTCCGTAAGTAACAAAACAATTAGTTTTTATTTGCTCATCTCCGAACTGACCTAATAAATGCCTATACGATTTGGACATTGGATCATTTTTAGTTTGTAATTCTTTACACACCGATCTTTTTAGTAAGAAATAAAAATATAAAAAATTACCCATAGTGTTTGGTAAAGCATTTCTAATTATCTTGTATTTATTTTTTTTAAAACTCATTATATTCTTTCAACTTTAAGCTAGAGAGTTTACCTTTAAACATAATATTAAAAGCAATACTTATTCTAGGTTCTTTTTCATTATTCTCATGAACACAATGTTGCAGCCATGAAGGAAACAATATTAACCTATTTTTCGTAGAAGGCAACCACCAGAAACTTGAATTTAATTTTGTGTAGTTATTTACCGCAGGTCTTATCACAGAAGCTTGAGGCCTAGGGTCAAAGAAATGTATTTCTGTGTTTTTAGTTTCAACATAGTAAACACCGCTTAAATAATTATTTGCATGAACGTGGGAGTGAAAATTTTCTTTTGTTTTTAACAAGTTCGCCCACATCGAGGTAATTTCAAATTTTTCATATTTTAGATCTTGTTCTTTAAATATTTCAGAAGATGCTTTAGTTATTTGACTACATAAACTTTTATATTTATTTTTTAACTGTAAATTACTTTTTGATTGCCATTTGGGATGAACTGTTTTTTTCCATTCTTTTAATAAATCTTTTTTTATAATATTGTTGTCTTTTTCAGGAAGAACATTATCTAAAGTATATACACAAGTTGAAAATAAATTATCTCTGATCATTTAAATTTCGGTCCATTTAACCAAGCCACTAAAGAATGTCTATTGCCTTTTGTGACTGGAGTAACTCTATGAAAATTATAACTTGGAAAAACTACAACTGTCCCTTGCTCTTTCTTATCAAAAAGAGTTTCCCGTCTTAAATTTGGAGCCCAATGATAAAATTCAAAATCTCCTCCATTATATTTTTTAGGGTCTGAAAGTTGTATGATACAAGATAGTTTTCTATTTAAACCTTCTTTATTAACAGTAGGCCAACAATCTTGATGCCAATCATAATGGTTTGTTTTTTTGTAAGAAGTAAATTGAACTGGTTCAATTTTTGTTAAATCAAAATTCCAGCCAGCATTAATATTTGCGGTATTTACAAATTTTCTAATAATGTCCCATATCCATTCTTCTTTAAAAAAATAAACATTGGAATCTCTTAGTTTTAAATTTTTTTTAGAATCCTTGTTTCCATATTTCCCACCAACAACACCTTTTTTACTTTCTTTGGATTTACCTAATTTAATTATTTTTTCACAGGTTTTTTTATCTATGGCTTTATCGAAATACCAATACAATTCTTTACTATTGCCTATAAAACTTGTCATAATTTATATCTTTAATAAAAGACATATAACAAATTTATTAATTAAAGTAAATAATTAAGCTGCGTCCCAAACAGAAGTGTTTGGATTCCAATGGTAAAGAGTGCCGTCAAAAGAAAAACCATACCATCTTTGGTTGTCTTCATCCCAATCAGTAGATCTCACTGTTTCAGTAATAGCTGGTTCAGCTACAGGGGCTTCCCATTGTTGATTAGAATTTAAAGTCCATGAATTAAATGGTTTTGGTTTTATAAATTTCTGTGTAGATGAATCATATGTTCCATCTTTCGAAGCATTTGTGCCGTTGCTTGGGGATAAAACATATTCGTTACCAGACATTGAGTCTGCAACCATTATGTTTACAACTTTATTATCATTATCTAATTTTGCGTATACTGCCATTGTTATGCTTTATTAATTGTTATAGTTCCGCTTTGTGTAAAATCAGCCATTGAATCTCCACCTGGATGATCTGTTGTTGGAATACTTGGTGGTGTAGCTGTAATAGCAAAATCACTTGGTGTTCTTATAACTATTCTTCCTGCTGAACCGCTTCCACCTTGAGCGTGTTGAGAAGATGGACCGCCGCCTCCGCCGCCACCACCAGAGCCGTGTGAACTTGCTGGTTGTCCTCCAGTACTTTCTCCGCCGCCACTTCCGCCTCCACCACTTGGGGGCGCACTTCCACCGCTTGAAAATGGACCGTGTGCTCCACCACCACCGCCACCAGCGGCTGCAAATGGTGAACCTGTTATTGTAAAAGTTGTACCTACTCCGCCAGTACCTCCGTTAGCTCCTGGAGCTGAGTTAGAACCAACTGCTGCTGAACCGCCGCCTCCTCCTCCAAAATTTGTACCTGGAACAAAATCTGTGCCTGGTCCGAAAGATGAAGGATCTGGTGATCCACCAGGATTACCTTCTACAGGACTAAAACCGCCTTCATTACCTCTATGAGCACCTGCTCCTGATCCACCAACGCCATTAGCAGCTTGACCTGAACCTGAGCCTCCACCACCGCCACCGTTATTAGTTAAATAATCAACTAAAATTGAATTTCCGCCAGCAGCATTTACACCTGGACCTCCTGAAGCTCCTGCTCCTACTGTAACTGTAACTGCTTCACCTAGGGGAAGATCAACTTTAGTTCCGCCTGGAAAAGATGTTCTTGCGCCTCCTGCGCCTCCACCTTGGCCACGCTGACCTCCGCCTGCTCCACCACCTGCAATAATTAAATAATCAGCAGAAACTATTGCTGCACCTGATCCTAGACCAAATGCTCTTGCGGAAGCTGCTCCAAATGTACTAATTAATGGCATCTTTATCCTATCCTCTTATTACGCGAACTGTGTTTGAGCTGCTAATACTGTAAATGCAGCATTACCAGTTTTAAAAATAGTGTACGTGTAAACATCAATAGAGTTAGCGTTACCTGCTGAAGGTGCTCCACCACCTTGCCATTCAGGAGTTTTACTTGATCCATCAATTGTAACAGCGTTATTGTAGTAAGCTGAGCCTGTATTTGTTACTAAAAAAGCAACAGTAACTGATTCGCCTGTATCCATAATGTTGTTTAATGTAGTTGAACCATCTCCTCTGAAATTGACTGTAAAGTTACCACTCGCTGCAGTTGTGTAATATAAAACTGCTTGTGTTCTAACATCATAGTTAATTGTTCCAGTTGCTGCTGTTGCAGATATTGTAGCTTTTTCAGTTAAGTTTTGAATAGCACCAGCGCCTAAAACTACTCTTCCTGTTCCTTTCGGAGTGATGTTAAGATCAACATTTGTTTCTCCACTTGCTCCAAGGATTGGACCATTACCTGTTGCCGCATTTGTAACTTC
>TARA_R110002049_G_scaffold291474_3_pt1 | contig 16100 bp, 17 predicted proteins | sample TARA_R110002049 | Tara Oceans TARA_R110002049 (sample SAMEA4396941) | marine metagenome | biome: Polar Biome; feature: [SRF] surface water layer (ENVO:00010504); material: water (ENVO:00002006), including particulate matter (ENVO:01000060) such as... | depth 5 m | reverse complement strand
ATTGGTAACAATAAGGCTCTTTTTAGGCATCAACCAGTGCCAAATTGAACTTGACGTGTATCCTAATTGAAGAACTATGTCGACATTTTTTTTTCGGGCATCTAGAATACAGTTTAAATCATATACAAATTGGCCGACGGTGCCAATTTTATATTCTGGGTCATAACAATGAATAATATTTATGCCCTTGAAACATTTTTCTTGATAAGGATGATCATGGGAATTATAAACATACACCTGATGTCCTTTTTCAGCCAAATATACTGAGAAATACTCCGCGAATTGTTCAAAACCTCCGTGGTTGTTAGGTACTCCGCGTGTTCCTAGGATGATAATTTTCATTTTATTGGAGGTTCTTAATATTGTTAAATCTCGATTTTATCATCTTCCTTTAAGGGTTTGACTAAACTTATGCCTACAAAAAAAGCAAAAAGAAATAAACCCCATTGCCTTTGAAAAAGTGACTCGGTTAGCATAGTACCGATTAGGCAAACATATGCAAAGATGTAAGTTATTTGTCTATTTTGATAGAGGTTGTATCCAGTATTAATTATTATTGCCAGTAGCAATAACAGGCCAATTAACCCTGAATCCAGAGAAGTTTGTATAAACTGATTATGACTATGGTATCTGTTTCTGATAGCAGCTCTAAACCTTTTACGTTCAAACTGATCAATCAATTTTTCATTTGTGTTTTGCATCCCATGACCAATAAGGGGAGATTCTTTAAAAACCTCAAATGAATTCTCCCAAATTTTTTTTCTTAATTCAACTCCAGAGTAATTGGTGGTTTTGGAGTTTATGGTCTTGATTCGTTCTCTTAAAATAGGATTAAATAACAATGCCGAAATAAATAAAATCAGGCTAATGAACCCAAGTATAAAAAAGTCTTTTTTGTTGGCAATTTTAATATACATGAAAGCCGGAATGATTATTAATGATATGAAAATAGTCATTCTCGATGCTAAAAAAAATATACTGAGCCATAAAATGAGTAAGTATATATAACCCAATTTTAATTTTTTTTTATGTTTAATTATGAACAGGCAACCGATTAAATAAAATAACGATAAATAGTAAGCTTGAATTCCAAATACAGATCCTAAATAATCATATGACAAAAAGTAATAATTTATTCCAGTTGGGAGAATAATACCTCGATAGATTCCATAGACTAGATTCAGGACTGCACTTAATAAACAAGTGACTAAAAACGCAAGTTCTAATTTTGGGTATAAACTATTGTTAAGCTTTTTGCTATTTAAGAAAAAACTAATCACAATTAATAATAATGGTACAAAAGTAAATAATTCTGAAAGGGATGCTTTTAAATCCGTATTAAAAGTAAAAATGAGCGTGATTTCGTAGAAGACAAAAAATATAAGTAACCATAACAATTTGTTATTAAGTGGTGGCAAGGAATTTGATTTCCAACTGCCTAAAACTGAGAACGTAAATAAGACTATAAGACTAGTTGTATTTAAAAAAATACCAAGCAGTAGAGAACATAAAAAAAAAATCGTTGTGTATGGGAGTATTTTACCAATCTCCATATTTGTATACAGGGTTTTTATAATAATTCCCATCGCTAGTCCTTTTTTAATCTTAAAAAGCGATTCTTGATTGTAGAGTTTACACCATTTAAATGAGTTTCAGTTGAATATATAAGTATAGATTTATTTCTTTTGACGTTGACCATGCCACCGTATGTGAATCTTGTACTATCCTTGTAAATCCCGGTAAGTCTTTTCCAAGTAAGGCCTTTATCATGAGAAACCGCAATTGTACCAGTTTGATATTTGCCTTCCCTGTAAAGTAAATACATTTGATTATTATCTGGATAAAATGCTATATCTGGACGTGATTGTACATATCCTGGAAAAGAAACATTTTCCGGATTGGACCATGTTCTTCCCAAATCGTGGGATTCAGAACGATACAATGCATTTTCCGTAACATTCCGATAGAAATATAGTAGCTGCCAATGATTATTACCAAATAGAATAACTGACTCATTATTGTCTGATATTTTTCTAGAAACTTCATAATAAGTCCAATTTACTAAATCGCGAGAAATCATAACTCCAGCATACATATTGTTGGAAATCAAACTCTTCTTAACAAATACGGGTAAAATATAATCTCCATTAATCTCAATCATTCGCCCCTCAACCCCAATAAAATTAGTAATAGTATTCTTATCAAGAACTTCTTTTCGTTCCCCCCAAGTAAGACCTTGGTCTTCTGATATTTTATAATACGTATTTCCTTTAGGGTAGTCATTAATCCAAAAGGTAGCCAATAACCTACCGTCATTCAATTCATTTATAATTAAATTTCTTATTCCATGCTTTGTGTTTATAAAGTCATTTCCATTTTCAATAATTAATTCATTCTGGAAACTTTTCCCGTTATCATTCGAAGTTTTATATACTGCAGAAGCCACTGGACTAAGATGTCCTTTACCTTTTCGATAGGATACCAATACTTGGCCTTCCTCAAGTTTTACAACAGAAGGAAAAGAATTATGATAATTGTCACTGGTAATAATTTGCTCTTTATCTAGCGCAATCGTTGTTCCGTTTTGGGTAAACACCAAAGTATGCCATAGAAAGATTAGAATTAACCCAATTTTGCCCTTTTTATTGATTTTTAGCTGTACCACTTCCAAAAAATTTGTTCTTTATCTTTACCGCGGTATCATAGTTTTTGGCAATAAATTTTTTCATTGGGGATGAATTTGTATCGGGAAACCAATCGGTAGTCCTCGGTTTTTCCATTAATTTATTATGCAATGTATAAGCATATGTTGCAATTGAAGTTCTATAATTTCCTTGTGGAAAAGAAGTCATATCATAGCCGTGTAGAGTGTATGTACCACATTCTTGAATTACCAACCTGTTAAAAGGCACGGCAATCTCTTTTTTCTCTCCAGATCTAAGATCCTCAATTTTAAGATGCCCCCCAAACTCTTCTTTCCAGCCCTCATTTAAATAGAGCAACAGGTTCATTTGCCTAAACCAATTTTTTTGAAGGGGGTGATAATTAAAATCTAAATGCATATCCAAAAAGCTATTTTTCTTTCCTTGATGTAATCCTCCTCCATGATTTTTGGGGTCTACAAAGATTTTTTTTGCGGAAATAAAAGATAAAAACTCATTAAATCTTTCCGATTTAAGGTCCTCATATATTTCATTGAATAAAGGCCCTAATTCCTTATAATTAGATTTTTCAAATTTATTATTCGCGAACATGTAATCCCTACTTTTATTGTCAAGTTCAGGTATCTGTGCCCTTAATTCTTTTAATTTGTCCTGATCGCAAAAATCATCTATTATCAAATGTGAAAAAGGCTGGTTGGAAAGGTACTCTAACCTAAGTTTTTCTTTGTTAGCCTCCAAGTATTCGAATTTTATCATAACTTAATTATTTAATTCAGATTGTATAAATCCATTTTTGTAGTCCTGGTTCAATTGTAATAAAACACATAAGCAAAATATTAGTACGGCTGCCACCTGATGCTTAAAGAAACCTGCATTGGACATTGCAGCTAATCCCATAGTAATATTTACAACATATAAAAATTTTAATTTACCATTATCTTTCTTTTTAATATTAAGAAATAAAAAAAAGGGATATGCAAATATAATTATTGCAAATAAAAGACCTAAAATTATTCCGTATTGTGACATTAATGCAAGATAGTCATTATGAGGGTCCAAAAGGACTTTAACAATGTTGCTATGTGTGCTGTAATTGTTTTTATACCTATTCCATCTTCCTACGCCTATTCCGGTTAAGGGGTTTTCAAAAATCATATTAATGGACGAATCAAATAAATCCACTCGTGATTTGATAGAACTTGTTTCCTTGGTTCTTTGAACTTGAACCATATCCGCAAAGTTTTCTTTAGAAAAATCAATATTAATTTTTTGCGCTATTACTTCATAAGAATATCTTTCCGGGATATATCCTTTATTGGATAATTCTACATAAGTGATTGAAATTAATATAACAGCTAATATTATCTTAATTATGTTAATACCAAGTCTTCTAAGATTTGATAAAAGATATAAAAAAAAGAATGATATAATTAAAGTTAAAATAGCACCTCTCGTACCGGAACCTAATAATATAAATGATACTATAGTAAATATTGCAATTCCTTTACTTTTATTTATTAAATTATTCTTATACAAATAGGTTATATAGACTAAAATGGCCGCTGAAATATTGGCAAAGGTATTTAGGCTTAGGCTTCCACTAGTCAATCTATCCAAGCCTTTCATATATGTGTTTAGTTGGGCTTCTACATAGAGAAATATAATACTTATAACAAAACTTAATACTATTTCTTGTTCATATTTCCTTATATCATAAAGTGATAGTAGTATTAAAAGGAGTATAAAATATCTTATATGAAAAGAATATGCAATAAATTGATTTAGGTCAATTATATCACTAGAGGTATAAAAATTTAGTAGAAAAACAATTGTAAAGCTTATTAAAAAAAGTTTAATGATTAAATTAAACTGAATGGTATTCAATTTCAATTTGTTTTTTAAAATACCTATAATGATCCCTAAAAGTAAATAAATATCTACCCTTGTAATTAGTGGAAAGGCTACTTGTATTTTATCATCCGGATTGGTAATGTACACACTTGGAAATATGTCGTCTATTGGAGATGGAAAAGCAAGTATTACAAATATTAAAAAAATAAAATAAAATTTTCTCTTCCATATACTAAGAGTGCAAATAAAAATAAAAAGGATTACAGAAGGGATGGTTAGGGAACCTAGGTCCATTGGGGCAATTTCGCCAAATCTACCAAAAAGTGAAATTCCAAATGTGTAAATGTATATAGCCGTCAAAAACACAATGCTCATTACTGTGAAAAAAGTGTTCTCACCAATATTGCTTACGGTTGTACTACTTGCTTTCATTTAATAGAGGCTAGTGCTTAATTAAATTTAATCTTATTTGAAAATGCTGAAAGATTTTTTCCAATTCTCCCGCTAGTTTAGGTCCTTCCGAAATATAGCATTTGATGTCACATCTATTTCCAGAAATTAATTTTAAATTTATTAAAGCTGATGAGTAATAGGAATAAATCTCACTAGGGTTTACATCATCTATTAATTTTTCTATTGGTAACTGTTCTGTTATTTCTATATATTCAACTCCAAATTCTTTAGCTATAGCATAAAAGACTTCTTTAAAATGTTCATTATGAGTGTGGAAAGAGGCATGGCCTTTATAATATATTTTAGGCGGGGAAATGGATTTTTGTAAAATTTCCTCCAAGCTTTTTTTGTAGAATTCATTGATATAATCTACTGGCCCACCTAATATTAGATAAATATTTTTATTTTCGATAATATACTTTTCCAATGGAAGGAAAGGAATCTCTTTGACTTTTTCTTTTGGGCCTTTAGTGTACTCTTTTAAGGGGGTGTATATGTGTTTTACTTTATCGGAGTTATATGGTAATATGGTTTTACAGTATCTATAACGATAACCTAGAAATAAGGAAATAATATATCTAGTAAAATGAAAAAACTGCAATTTTTCTTGGAAATCGTAAAAATATAAGACCCCTTCATAATATAAATTGAAGGAGATTTTGGTCTTTTTCTGAAAATGTTTACTAAAGTATAAATAATTTGCAAGTAGTCCGCCAATGTGAGGGACGTAAAAGTCCAATTCTTGATTATCTTTTTTCCCGATTAGTTTATCAACTAATTTCTTTATTTTTTTGAGTTGAATGAGATTCTCCAATTTTGAAGAACTACTATTGAAATTTAAGAAAGATACATTCGGCATCCATTCTTCATTGGAGATATAAAGCCCGGAATGTATAATTATGAAATTTAATGCCTTTGGGGATTCTTCATTGAAAAAATGAACTAACCTATTGGTGTAATACAGCTGAAATGGCGTTTGACAAATGAATATCTTCATTTACTAATTATTTTCTTAAATTTTTTCCAAAAATACACCTTAACAACAAAAAGAATAAAAAAGGAAACTAATTGGGAAATAGCTGCACCCATCACGCCAAATGTAGGAATTAATAGAAAGTTAAAGGCAACATTAAATAAGGCTCCTATTAAAGTCGCCTGTAAAATTTTCCAATCATGGTTATAACTGTATAAGGCATAATGTGGTATAAAAGATAAACTAAAAATAGCAGTTGAGATTAATAGTAGTATATAAGAAAAAATACTATCGAAAAGAATAGTCTTATTAAGGAATGCGAGCAATGGATAAATACCTAGCAAGGACAGAACTATTCCTATTGTGGAAAATTTTATAGTTTGTTTTTCGAAAGTTCTCAGATTGTTCAAAAAGACGGCATAACTTTTATTTTTGCTTTCGATCAAGGATGGATATAGTTCAATAATAACAATGGTTTGAACAAAAACAAACATAACATTTGCTATACTGGAGAAAAATGTATAAACACCTACTTCTGCTGATGTAAAATAAAAGTTTAAAAAATACCTACCCGAGAACTCCATCATTTTATAAAGGATTGTTCCAATAAAGAATGGAAAGGCTACTATAAGACCCTCTTTAATCCAGCCTTTATCAACACCTTGTATCCACTTGAAATCTAAATAATAGAAGCCAATTATAACGGATAGTGCAGCTCCCAATAACCATAGGTACAGCAAGGATTCTAGGCTTGATGGTATGAAATTGTTTTTCCAAAGTAAATATGTCAAAATTATCCATAAACCGGATCTTAAAAACAAGACAAGGGTTGCAACGACTGTTTTTTTTAATATTATCAGTATTCGATAAATTTCTTGGGAGAGATGTTCGGAGACCAGAATAATTATAAATAAATATATAAATTCCTTCTGAATAATATTCCACAACACCAGAAAATAGCAGAAAGGTAAAATTAAAATATACGCTATAGTATGAAAAATAATCTGATGCTTTATATAGTAGCTAAATTCTTTTGATTCCAACTTTAAAATTTCCCTGGCAGTAAATGTATAGAAGTCAAGCCCTAAAAAAAAGGTCATGATAATTACAGTACTTTGGAATAGCCCAAAAACGCCAAATTCCGCTATTCCAAGACTTTTGATGAGCATTAAGGAGAGTACAAACTTTAAGGCAATTGTTAAGGTCCTTAAAAAAAGATTTATTGTCCTACCTGAAAAAATATATTTAGCATATTTCAATTCTTTATTGTTTAATATACGACCAATCCAAAGGCGTTCCTTTAGGAATATTTTGATTAAACTGATCTCCTATTATTTCTTCATAGTATTTTGGGTGGAGGCCATATCCTGGTCTTATGGAACGAACATTATCCTGGGTAATTAACTCACCGGCATTAACATCTTTTACAACAAATAGAGAACGACAAAATTCTCGGCTTTTTTCCTTCTTTTGCGTCATTTCATAATCAATATGGCCCAATAACTTTTCTGTTAACCTAACGGCATCGACCATTTGTTTAAATTCATTTTCGTCCAAAGAGAAATGTGCATCAGCACCTCCTATTGATTTATCCAAAATAAAATGTTTTTCAATAACTTGTGCTCCTAAAGCAACCGCGATCATTGGCGCTTCAATACCCATTGTATGATCGGACAAACCTGATTTTACACCAAAACGTTCCGCTATATCAGGAATGGTTAATAAATTAGCGTCTTCTGGGGAAGCTGGATATGCAGAAGTACATTTTAAAATAGTGATATCATTATTTCCTGCTTTTTCACAGGTTTCAATCGCCAATTCTATATCTTCAATAGTAGCAATTCCTGTCGAAATGATCATGGGTTTTTGTTTTGATGCCATGTATTCAATCAATGGGATATCTGTTATTTCAAAAGAAGCTACCTTGTAAATAGGGGTATTCAAATCCTCCAAAAAATCTACCGCTGTGAAATCAAAAGGTGATGAAAAACAAACCAATCCTTCTTCCTTAGCAGTTTCATACAATTCTTTGTGCCACTCCCAAGGTAAAGATGCCTCTTTATATAAATCGTATAAATACTGACCATCCCAATGTGTTCCTTGAGTGATTTTAAAATGATCTTGCCGACTATCAATGGTTATGGTATCTGCGGTATAAGTTTGTAATTTTATGGCATCAGCTCCTGCTCTCTTTGCTGCTCTGATCGTTTCTTTGGCTATATCTATACTGCCACCATGATTTGCCGATAGTTCAGCTATAATGAAAGTCTTATTCAACTTAGAGAACATATTCTATAATTTTTCTTGATTTTTCTTTAATATTATTGGCCCAATTATCTGCATAAAACTCTAATGATTTATAGTCATTAGAAATTTCATCTTTTGAATCATTTTCATTTGAAATTACTGCACCAAATAGTTTATTAATGCGGATAGCATTTATATTATCCTTTTTAACGATAGCTTTTACTTTTCTACACTTTATTTTCTCGAAGGCTATAAAATGCATATAATAATTAACTACGGCTCCAAAGCCACCTCCTATCATTTTTGGAGCAATAAAATTACCGCCAATAAAAGATAAGTCTGCTTCATTAAATTCTACTAAAGAGATTGAACCAAGGATTTCATTTTGTCTTTTTAAAGCCCAATAACCAACATCTTGATTTGGCAAGTTTAATAAAAAATGTAAATGATTTTCTTCACTAATCAAATCGGAATTTACCATTCGTGTCCTTATAGAAGGATTATTCCTGATAGCCAATAGTTTTAAAGATTCTTGTTGACTAAGATTACAATAATTTATTAATTGATACCCGTCTTTTTCTAATACATAATCTACTTTTAAGGCTTGTAAATCAACTTTTTGCATTTATGTTAAATTTCCTGCCCCAACAAAATTTATTAAATCTTTTATTTGTTTCAGTTCTTTTATTTGCTCTTGGGATATACTTTTTGAAAAATTTTCATCCAAAAAGGCAATTAACAAAAGACTGGCCATGGAGTCAATTTCAATATTTGTTTCAGGACTAATGTTTTGTTCTTTTAAAAGTAATATTTCTTTAATCTCTTCTAAAAAATGTTTTTTTTCCATAATAGTTTTTATAATTCAATAATAGTTGCTCCCCATGATAATCCAACTCCAAACCCTGCGAGTAATACCTTATCTCCTTTTTTTATCTTCTTGTCTTCAATGGCTTGATGTAAAGCTATAGGGATAGTAGAGGATACCGTATTACCTGTTGTTTCTAAATTTAGGTGAAATTTATCTATTGGAACACCTATTTTTCTTCTTAAAAAATCCAACATAAATTTATTGGCCTGATGGAAAACAAAATAATCTATATCTTCTTTTTTTAATTCGTTCACTTCTAAAGTATCCTCTATTAATTTAGGGATGTTATTTATGGTGAAATTAAATATGTCTGGGCCATTCATATAAATGCAGTTATCTGTATATTCATTACCATCGCCGTAATTTTTAATTTCTGCTTTTTGATTAAATACATTTTCCCCCCCCCCATTTTTAATAATCAGTTTATCAAACCCAGAGCCATCAGTCCCCAATTTAAACTTCCCTAATTTATCTTTTTGGTCAAAAGTTACAATAGAGGCAGTTGCTCCATCTCCAAATATTGATCTGTTTCCCTTGTCATTCTCATGAATATATTTAGAGTAAGTATCTGCGGTTACAAAAAGGATACAAGTTGCAATTCTGGCCTCTAAGAGCCCTTTACACATAGCCAAACCATAAACATATCCAGAACATCCTAAGTTGAAATCCAAGGCTCCTGTTGAAGTAGGGAGACCTAAGCGGTCTTGCAGAATGCATGCTCCTGTTGGCAAAATATAATCGGGAGTTTGAGAACAAAGAATTATAAAATCAATATCTTTTTCACTAGAATTCTTAATCACATTTAGGGATGCATTATAGGCTAAATCTAAACTGGTAACCCCTTTTCCTGCAATATGTCTTGATTTAATTCCAACCTTATTTTCTATCTTGTCCAAATCAAAATCTGGAAATAATTTTTTTAATCCCGCAGAATCCAATTTTCCTTCTGGAAGATAGTAGGCTATTTTTTCGATTTTAGCTCCCATCTTTACTTAAATTTTTCATTAATTTTAAAAACCTACTTTTTTGATTTCCATCTATCAAATGCTGTTGGGATTTAATTTGTGTACTAATATCAGTTTGTACAACATTTAATAAATGATTCTTTAGAAAATTAAATTTATATTTATTAATATCACCAATTCCTTCGAAAACATTTCTTTTAACCAATTCATAATAACCCATTTTTTGATTCTCTACATAGTATCCTGACACAAGATACATATTAACGGAAATTAATTCAAACAAAATAGTACTTGTAGGTGCTATTGCAAAATTACAAGTATTCATTAAAGTATATAGACTTTCCTCATCCAAATTTTTGAATATTTTAACCTTGTCGTTTTTATTTCCTAATTCAAAGATGTTTGAAAAGTTGTAGGCACCACCAATTACAACGTTTATTCTTTTAATTTGGGCAATATTTAATAATTCTAATACGAATTTATAAGTAAAATTGTGTTTATCCGCACCTCCGAAACTAACAAATGCAATGTTAGGAATAGTAATTTCTCTTTTGGCTTGGGGTTTCTTTAAAAAACTTGGCCTTAAAATTGCATAGTTCGTTCCTAAAGCAAACTTTGTGTAATTTTCGCTATTATATTGCTCTATTGTGGCATGAGGTGAATGATTTATTACCAAATCTGCGTACATATGTTCATGAGTTAAATCATCTATATATACTAATCTGTAGCCATTATTTTTTATTTTTTTCTGATAATAACTATTAAATTGATAGCCATCCAATACAAGCACATATTCTATTGCAGGATAGTGTTTGGAGAACCAATAGGCTTCGTCTTGAATACACACTTCTTCAGGAATAATAGCAATATTGTATTTTTCAGGTATTACCGTTAATAATGTAGATGAATTGGTAACCAAAACATACTCGTATTCCTCTTTAAATATTTCGATTAAAGCAAAAAGTCGAAAAAGATGACCTAAACCTGTATCCGAATTACCATCTCCTCTAAAGATTATTTTTTTGGCCATTGAGCATCATTTTAAATTTAATTTCAGCCAATTTCCAGTCGGTTTTTGTATCAATATCTTGTGCTTCAAGGGATGAAATTATTATGGCACTTGAGTTCCCATTTAAAATTTTTTGTTCCTTTAAAAATGAGTTTGTATTAATCCAATAAAACTGTCCGGCATCATGATATCGAGGTTCAAGGTCTTGTGATCGGGTGTTTAAATGTTCTGGCCAAACCATAGAGACATTATCATTTTCAATTTTTAAGGATCTTTGAATTGGAAATGAATATTCTATTATAGGAAACACACTGTCCAAACCATTTTTTATTAACTTACTATGTGCAACCATGAGATTCTTGGAGGAAACAAAGGGAGCAGTCGGTAATATACAGCAAACATTATTAAAATATAGGCCTAAAGTTGAATAGTTTTTTAGAACCTCTACTATTACATCTGCTAGAACAGCAAAATCATTTGCATTATCTTCACTTCTAAAAAAGGGAACTTTAGAGCCAAATTGTATGGCGATTTCAGCAATTTCCTCATCGTCGGTAGATACCATAACTTCATCAAACAAATTACTTTTTAAAGCTGCTTCGATAGAATAGGCAATTATAGGTTTTCCTAAAAAAGGTTTTATATTCTTTCTCGGGATACGCTTACTTCCTCCTCTTGCTGGTATGATAGCTAAATTAGGCATTTATGAATGTTAGCACTTTATCGATTACAAATTCTTGCTCCTTATCCGTCAAGCTTGGATACATAGGTAAACTAATACATTGGGTATAGTAATTTTCAGCATTATCTAAATTAATATTGCCATAGCCAATTTCTTTATAATATGGTAAAGTATGTACAGGAATATAATGAATTTGGGCATAAATGTTTTGGGTTCTCAAATAGTCGTATAATCCAATTCTATCTTTTACTTCGATAACGAATAAATGGTGTGCATTAAGCATGCCATTTGGTAAATCTTGATATTTTATTTTGCCTTCAAAAGCTTTTTTATAATTATCGGCAATCACATTTCTTCTAATGACACCATCCCCATTTTTGGCAAGTTGAGTTATTCCAAGAGCTGATTGGATATCTGTGAGTCTATAATTAAATCCAAGCTCCTGCATTTCATAATACCAACCACCATGATCTTCTGCCATGTTCTCTTTGGTGATTCCGTGGGTTCTAAGCAGTAATAATTTTCTGTATAAAACTTCGGAGTTAGTAACCACCATACCTCCTTCACCGCAGGCAATATGCTTAACGGGGTGGAAAGAAAACACTGCCAAATCCGCATAGTTGCTGTTACCACACTTTTGATGCACACCTTTTGAATCGGTAAAATACCCGCCTGGCGAGTGTGCTGCATCTTCAATAATCCATAGGTCGTGTTCATTGGCTAAATTTCGAAACTCCTCCAAATTTATGGGTAATCCAGCGAAATCTACGGGAATAAGCCCTTTAAAGAAGCCTTTTGGTTTACTCTCAATAAGATTTTTTGTAGATTCTAAGGATAATAGATAGGTATTTGGGTCTATGTCTGCAAACCAAACTTCACCACCGGCATACCTTACACAATTAGCGGAAGCTGCAAAGGTAATAGGTGTTGTTATAACCCGTTCCCCTGGTTTTAGATTTAAGGCCAAAACCGCTAAGTGTAGGCCAGCGGTGGCGTTACTAACTGCGATGGCATATTTTGCATCAACATAATTGGCAAATTTATTTTCAAACTCCTTTACTTTTGGGCCTTGTGTTAAAAAATCTCCCGTTAGTGTTGTTATCACAGCATCAATATCGTCTTGCCCTATATGCTGTCTTCCGTATGGTATTGCTTCCATTTATACTGAAAAATTAGTATCTACGTGTTCCTTAATAAGCCTTCTAAGGCTTTCGATTGTCTCCCACTCCTCATTATCCCCTGAATTGTAACTAAATCCTTGCACAACCTTTTTGGCATTGAAAGTCTCAATAAAATCTTTTAATTTCCATTTATGAGTTGCAGGAAGAATGGTATAATACTTGCCCAAATCATAGGTGTAATATGAGTCGGAAGTTGTAATCATTTCTTCATGAACTTTCTCCCCTGGCCTGATTCCTATTATTGGCTTATCACATTCCGGTGCAATTGCCTCTGCAACATCCATAATTCTATATGATGGAATTTTAGGAACATAAAGTTCACCGCCCCAAGCATATTTTAGCGCATGCATTACCATATCAACTCCCCCTTGAAGGGAAATATTGAAGCGTGTCATATTTGGATCTGTTATGGGTAGTGCACCTTCTTTCTTCTTGTTAAGAAAAAAAGGAATTACTGAGCCATTTGAACCCATTACATTCCCATAGCGGACTACAGAAAAACGAATTGGACTATCACCTTTAATATTGTTGGCAGCCACAAAAAGCTTGTCTGAGGTTAATTTGGTAGCACCATAAAGATTTATAGGGGCACAGGCCTTATCAGTGGATAGGGCAACAACTCTTTCAACATTGGTGGAAAAACATGCATCAACTACATTTTGCCCTCCCCCAATATTTGTTTTAATGCACTCTTCTGGGTTATATTCTGCTAAATGAACGTGTTTCATAGCTGCTGCATGAATAACGTAATCTACACCTTTAAATGCTCTGGTTAACCGATCTCTATCCCTTACATCACCAATAAAAAATCTTATTTGGGGAAATCGGTCAATTGGAAATTCCTGCGCCATCTGAAATTGTTTCTGTTCATCCCTAGAAAAGATAATCAGTCGTCTTATCTCTGAATGATTAGACAAAATATGACTTGTCAATGCCTTTCCTAATGAGCCAGTGCCCCCTGTGATTAATAGTGATTTTCCTGTAAAATTCATGTTATTTAAATTGTTTAAATCAATCTTTGTATAATAGGTAGTCCATTACATTAATTAAGTTTTTGGATAAAAAGTGTGGGTCATATTTGTTATCCAAATCTTTTGTCCTGTAATTATATAATTCATTTGATTCTCCGAAAATAAATTTATTTCCTTTAAAGAAATAAGAAAAATTTTCCGTAATCTCAAAACATTTGTTTTCAAATAAAAATTTTACCAAATGAATACTAAAATATTGGTTTTGTCTCGACTCACTTATGTCGAGCCTTATTTTTTTTAGATAAGTTCCTTTGGGGAACTTGAAAACAAAATATTGCGGCTCATTGGAGCCAATTATCTTTTGCTCTATATAACCTTGGTCATTAAAGCTATCTTTTCCTTCTGGAATATAATATACTCTAAAGATATCGTTTTTTTGAATGGTAATGTTCACTTGTAGATATACGGTGTCTTCAGCCAATGGTTCACCAATGGTATTTATGGAACATTGTTTTTCGTCAAAATAGGAGCAGCTATTTATTGATCCCATGATAAAAATTGTAAAAAAGAACTTTAATAATTGCATGTTTTTGACAATGAGAATTTCCAATCATAAATTAGGTCTTTACCTAATATTTTTTGAATCTTAGTGTTATCTAGATAGCTGTAGTCCGGGCGTTTTGCAACAGTAGAATAGCTGGTTGAAGGAATAGGGTTTACTTTAACTTTCATCTTATTAAGTTCAAAAATAGCTGAGGCAAATTCATACCAACTTATTTCCCCTTCATTACTATAATGATAAATCCCGTAACTCTTTGAATTTGTATTTATTATATTCAATATTACCTCGGCTAAATCACTTGCGTAGGTAGGAGACCCAAGCTGGTCGTTTACTACAGACACTTCATCCCTTTCTATCCCAATGCGCAACATGGTTTTGACAAAATTATTCCCGTATTCCGAATATACCCAAGAAGTGCGGATGATAAAAAATTGTTCTAAGATATCCTGGACGTATTGTTCCCCTTTTAATTTGGATGCTCCATAAACGTTAATAGGGTTAGGAATATCTTCCTCCACATAGGGTGTTGTCTTGGTGCCATCAAATACAAAATCCGTTGAAATATGTATTAATATAGAATTTTGGGTCTTGCAGGCTTCCGCCAAATACTTTACCGCTTCGGCATTCACCAAAAAAGCGTTTTCCTGATCCGTTTCTGCCTTGTCCACTGCGGTATAGGCCGCGCAATTAATACAATAGTCGAACTCTTCCTGAGCAAATAGAATATCTATCTGTTCCTTACTGGTGATATCTAGTTGCTTAGAGCTTTTAAAATGGAAATTATAGTCTGGGTATTTTACTGCGAATTCCTGCAGAGATCTTCCCAATTGTCCATTGGATCCGGTGATTAATATTTTTAATTTTTTAATTTTTGAATCTCCCATTATAATTTTGCATATTCGAAGGTAGGAAGTTCCAAATCCTTTTCAGACACCTTAATCTGATCAACTGACAACTGCCAGTTGATTTTTAAATTTGGATCATTAAATATAATTCCGCCTTCAGCTTCTTTATTATAATAATTATCACACTTATAAAAGAATTCGGCGGTATCGCTCAAAACGGAAAAACCATGTGCAAAACCTTTTGGGATAAAAAGTTGTTTTTTATTTTCTGCAGACAGTTCAATGGCAAAATATTGTCCATAAGTCAGGGAGTTGGTTCTTAAATCGACTGCTACGTCCAACACATTACCACTTAGAACCCGGACAAGTTTAGCCTGGGCAAATTTTCCGATTTGGTAGTGAAGTGCACGCACCACACCAAAAGTTGAATAGGACTGATTGTCCTGAACAAAATGGACTACCCGCCCAATAGCTTCATTAAATTGTTTGGTATTAAAACTTTCATAAAAATACCCACGGTCATCATTAAATAATGTAGGTTCTAAAATAAAACAACCCTTTAACTTGGTTTCTGTAACTTTCATTAATCCTTGTTCAATATTCCCAATAAATTTTTTCCATAGCCACTTTTCATAAGAGGTTCTGCCAGCGCTTTAAACTGTTCCTTGGAAATATAGCCCATTTCATAGGCAGCGCCCTCTATAGCACCTATTTTAAGTCCTTGGCGCTCTTCAATGACCTCTACAAACTGACTGGCTTGCATCAAAGAGGCAAAGGTGCCTGTGTCTAACCAGGCAGTTCCCCTATCCAAAATACTTACATTTAACTTA
>TARA_R110002049_G_scaffold269032_1_pt1 | contig 16121 bp, 8 predicted proteins | sample TARA_R110002049 | Tara Oceans TARA_R110002049 (sample SAMEA4396941) | marine metagenome | biome: Polar Biome; feature: [SRF] surface water layer (ENVO:00010504); material: water (ENVO:00002006), including particulate matter (ENVO:01000060) such as... | depth 5 m | reverse complement strand
AATTAACCAATTAACCAATTAACCAATTAACCAATTAACCAATTAGGCTAATTCATATTTCAACTATTACATTCTCACAGTTTGAGTCTAAAATCGCCTTTGGGTTTTGTTCAAAACTAAGCTGATTGCTTGCATAAACAGACACACTGCTTGCCAAATAATCATTTAATGTTCTATCCGTAATGTATTTGTCATACTTAATTACTTCTGCCTCTTCCCCACTAAGCGCTTTATCTAAATGATGAGTCCATATTCCATGCCCTAACTCATGGCAAGAATAAGAGCTTTGACCTGGCTGACAAGATAGAAAAGTAGCAAAATGAGGATGATCATTTTTAAATAATTGGAAGTCTTCATTATTTAAATCTGTAATCAATGCCCTTTCGTTATTATTTTTAAAGTTTTGTGCACAAGCATCGATGAAAACTAGGCCGGACCTACATTTCGAATTTAATAATGGATCAAGTAAAATCTTACGCAGAGAAACTGCTGTACCTGCAACGTCATTAATATGAGTATCATAGGTTGTAAGATAATTTGTAGTGCCATTATGAAACCCATGGCCAACATAATAAAAAACCAAACGATCTTTCTCTGATAAAGAATTAAACAAATAACCTAATCCATTCTCTAACTCACTTTTCAATGCATCTTCATTAATGAACATATGAATATCACTTTCATCAACATTAAATCGTTTAATTAGAATATCTTTAAATAATAAAGCATCATCCTTTGCATATTTAACAGGAGGTACTTGGTTATTAACTCTTGATTTATAATCTTCAATTCCAACAATGATCGCTACTGTTGTTTCAAAATCTGAAACAGCCAAAGATTCTATAACATCAGCAGTTATATCCTCCTCAATAGTTGTCTCAGAATTCTCCCTAATATACTTTTGTTTTCCTATTAACAATTCATCGTCTGATTCTTCGACTTTAATGATAAATAGGTGCTTACCTCCAACATTAACCCAATCATAAGTAATGGTCGGTAATGGAGATATCATAATTAATGCTTTCTTTGTAATCTCATCCATTCGAAAATCAGTGCTTAAACCTACAAATTGATTCTCTGTTCCGTTTTTATTTATTCCATAAACCAATTCCCCACCTTTAGTATTAGCAAATGAAGAAATAATCTGAGCAACTTTATAGGGAGATGATGGAACTGCATCAAATTCAAAATCGACGGATTTTTGTTTTTTAATAAATTGCTCTAATTCTTGTTCTTCAAATGTGAAGTTAGTTATAGGAATTTTATTAATTTTGGTCATTTTAAGTAAATGACCCATTGTAATTTTTTGTGGGACATTACTTCCATCTTCACACCAGAACTCAGCATCAACATATTCAAGTACATCAAATTCTGAAGTGTAATATAGGAGTACTGCACCATTATCTGAAGGTCTAGCGATAATGGTTAAATCTTGTCCATTTTTAGTAACACCGCCAATGATGCTGGGTGCAATTTCAAAGAAATTTCCACAATCATATTCAGATAGTTCATCTAAATATTTAATGACATTTTCTACTGCCCTTGAAATCAACTTTTCTACATAAAGGAGTTTTTCATATTCAGCAGACGGGATGTGAAAGAAATCTGGTGATTTACCGTTGCTAATTGCCGCTTTAATTTCATCAAATGACTTAACTATTGTGTCGGTTGGTAATGTTGACACGTTATTAAATTCACCGGAACCTGCATCAGTTCCTAAGGTGAGATCTGCAGGCACATCAATACTCTCCTGTTCAAAGTACTCTTTTATTTCACTAGTAGTAGAGCATATAAGGAAGTTAAGCTTCTTATCATGTCCGTTCAAATCAAAATAGCGACAAAGCATCCCAGACAGTTGAAGCAGCACTTTATTGCTATTCCAGGGCTTAGTCACATACAACTTATTGTTATCAAGGTGAATATTGACATTTTTCGTAAAATTAATTTCTTCATATGTTATTTGAAGTGTTTCTGCCTCATAAATATCTAATTCGGTAACCTTAATGTCCAGCTGTGCTAAAGATTTTTGAGTTTTCTCATCTCCACTTTCGCTCTCAATCCAAGCTTTGAATAATGGAAGTATGGTTTTTAACCGCGTAACTAATTCAGCCCCTATATCAACCTTTTCGTCTTTGAGCTTAAAATCACTCTGCGTTAGAATGATAACTTTAAAAGCTTTTAAAAATTCAACAATATTGGCATGCTGTTTATTTTCAGTACTAAGCTCCAAAAAATTGAATTGATCCTGAAAGATTCCATCATTACCATCTATGAAAAACTTGATAGATTTACAACATGAAAACGATTTTTTTGTATTCAGTAAGAGACCTGAATTAGACCAATCTGAAATAGTATTACGGTCTTGCTGCCCCCAGTTAGCACTGAAATCCATTAGTTGTTTGTATATTAATTGGACTCTATTTGCGTTACTTCTTCTAATTTCTTTTTTGTCTGTTACATCCGTAGATATTTTACTAAGCAACTCTAAATAATCAGCCAAATGAAGCTTAGTTCTAAATTTAAAAAATGACTTCCAATCAGAAGACAATTCAACGCCGTCAAATACAGGCAAATACTCACCAGTTAATTTTTTTATTTCTTCGGTGTTAAGTATTACATTACTTGAAGAGCTACACTTCTTCGATAACACAGGAATAGCCATTAAGCTCTTAATAAGCCATTGAATATAATTTTCGACCTTATTTCCTTTTTCTTGTCCAGGTCTTCCAGATTCTCCCCAAAAGGCAATAGCTGGACTGGATATATCCACAGGAGAAAAATTATTTATCACATCCTCCCAGAAAAGTTTTGAAAGCGGATAATTACCAATTGTTTTATGAATGTATATCAGGCTTGAAAATTCTTTATATGAATCGCTAGTAAACGTTGATAGGAATGGTTTAAATTTTTTATCATCCTCCTTAAAGTATTCTTTTATAAAGCCCTTAGCTATCAATAAACTTCTATTTGTTTTTTCTTCATACTTAACACAAGTTATTCCATCAGAAACTTTCAGTAATTTAAAGAATCTTTTCCACTCATCCTTGTCGGCTGTGCCATCCATATACTTTGCGCTTACAAATACATCAACTCCTAACTCTTCTTCTATTTCTAAGCGTGGAGAATAAACATTTGAAAGAATACAATTCTTTGCGGCTACAAGACTCCCTTGGACTGAAAGTAGCTTCAAATCAGACAATTGAGCAAGTAAATCTGAGTTCAGTTCTTCTTTTTTATAAAGATTAAAAAGATCTCGAATAGTTTGAATGGCGTTTTCTTTATTAATATAGCTTTCTGAGTTAGGAATTAATGTTTTTTTGATAAAACTGATATCAGTCTTTTCAACAACGCCAAGCCGTTCAACCCATACCCTCATATCAGGATTTAAGGAGAGCCATTCTTGGATTTCTATATGTAAGAACGCTAACTCACTCTCAGAGTCATTCCAGTTATTGTCATCTGTGGTAGGAAAATAGATTTCGGAAGGTATATTCAGTTTATTCTTATGATCAATAATAAATGGCCATTTACTAAGTATCGCTCCTGTAACTCCATTCACAGAATCTTTTTCAGATAAGGATTTTAAGTGTTTAATTAATAATATATTTTTATCAATTGAATGATTTTTCGAAAAACTAGAGGATGTTAATAAACGAGTTAAGTCCTTCCACTCAAAGCTATCTGCCCCAAGTGCTTTTAAAACACTCCCAAAGCCAGAGTCTTTGACGAAGACCTTAGAACTACTTTCACCTGTGCGATCAAAATCACTTAAAATGTTTTTAATTTCTTCTTCGCCAACAAATGCTTTATCAGAGAGATAAGTAAAATCAACAATAGAGTCCTCAACCCTAACCAATTGATTATTTTTTGTAAGAATAAATTTTACAGTATTTATGGCCTCCCTAACTCCTGAATTGAAGTGTTTACCTAGTTCATCATCAAGTATGTTTTGTGGAATTAACTTATATGCTTGAAATTTCAGCTGACCAACTACTAATATTGAAATCCATTTAAATATTTCAATTGCAATACTCTTGAACAACCATTGGTTCCACTTAGAATCGGCATGAAGATGTTCACGGTTTGCATTAGTCAAAAAACTTGTATTTACTAGCACAGGAAATTGATATTTAGTTTCATCAGTAGGTAAATAAGAATAAAGAAGCTTTTCGCTCTTTGTTAGTTCTGCTATACCATCTTCACCAATATTTGCTGCTAAAGTTAGCTCAACACTCTTAGCATTTAACAACTTATCAGGTATATTCCTTTCATCTGCTAGAGCTAAACTAAGTTCGGCAGGCACGTCTAAATTGATTGTATTTATCAGCCATCTAGCTTCAACCTTCCTATTTTTCCTCAATTCAATATCATTAATCTCTAAATGGTTGATTTCTATATGGTACGTTCCATTTAACTCGAATTTAATTTCAGAAATATTCTTTAGAAATAAAAACATATTCACATTTTCTGACAGCTCCTTTACTGCCAAAAATGTATCTGTAACGTTATGAAGTTTTATTATTGTTGCAACTGCAGCATTTACGTCTTGGAGGTATTGATGAACTGGCGCTAAGACATCCTTATATTCGGTATATATAGGAATTATCTGCCAAGGATGAACGAATTCTCGTTCACTACTTCGTTCCCAATCTGCTTTGCTTTCTCCCCATTTCCAGTCAAAGGGAAAGGATGAGTCAAATCTAAAATATTCGTTATTTGTATATACTGTAACTTTTTCAGACTGCCCAAATACTGATTTAAATCCAATGCCTTTATAACCAGTTTTGCTAGCATCGGTTTTCTTTGTTCCATTGTTTATATTACATAGTCCCTGAACATCCCTTTCATCAAAAGCTTGCCCTGAATGCGCCACGACTAATACATCAGTAAAAGCTTTTATCCAAACTTTTACTGTGCCCCCTTCTTTTGGCGAATCGTCAGCATTCTGTAAAAGTTCATAGATAAATCGCTTGGAATCAGTATATAAATCTGTTGATAGCGCATCTAAAGAACTAGCTTGGTTTGTGGCCTGATCTGGAGTCGTATAGCTTGTATTATCAATGAATAACTTTTCAACAATCTTTCTTATAGACATATTACGTCCTTATAAATGAGCAGATAAAACCTTGTTAATATAAAACCCTAGAAGTTTGTTGCTTTTCTATGATGTTCTCACTTATCTGCCGCGAAATACTCCGAATAAAATTGAGTAGCAACAATGTTTTCAGAAACTTCACATAGGGGATAAAGCTTGATCGCGATGCTTCCCTTTCATTAAACCGCCCTATTCTTCTTAAAATTCTCGGCCTGCTCAAAGATCTCTTTATAAACTTCGTCACGGTCAACCGGCGGATAACCATATTTGTGAAGCAAGAGAATCAAGTCTACTTTTAGTTCGGCTTTGATGTCGTCGCGTTGACTCCAGTCTGTGTACTTGGCTTTGTCATCAACTTTGGTTTTGACTTCTTTCGCTAGCTCTAGCATCTTATCTTCAGGGTATGTGAAGTCATACTTTTTGGCTAAAGCCATTAATATGTCGAAAAAGGCTTTTTCTTCAAAATCGATACCCATGCCTTCGAATGAGTTCATTTCTTCACGAAGTTCGTTATAGAGATCGATGATTTCGTCGGAAAAGTCTTCTAGAACGCTACTGACGAGAACGTCATCTTCCCTACGCTCGTTGTACTTTTCAACTAGAGCCTGAAATTTTTTACTAAAATCGATGCCTTGCACTTTATTGGTTTTCTTCATTTCACCAATAGCTTTGGCTAATAATTGCTGAAGTAGTTTTATTTTGGTATTTGGCAGCTTTATCTTGTCTATCTTCTCTAGGTAGTCGTCATCGAAGATATCAATCGCGCCATCTTCGTTATCACCCATTTTAAATATCTCTTCTACGCCATCACTTTTTAGAGCTTCAGCAATCATGCCGCGTACTTTTTCATTCATTTTCGCAGTATCAGGCGCATTACCTTTAGTAAGCTTGTACACGATAGAGCGAACGGCCATGTAAAAATGAATCAAATCCCTTTGTGAATGTGAAATATTTTCACTGCCGCAGCAAATGTCATAAGCAGCTTTGAGGCGCTTAGTCATATCCATGAAGCGCTTTTCGATTTTATCGGTCATCATCGCGTATTCAGCAGCCATATTTAGGCAATTCAGCTGAGCAACGGGGTTACCAGTGAAGTATGGTTTACTATCGAATCTAAAGAACAATTTGCTCAGCAGGTCCAGATGGTTCTTAACTTCAATAATGGATGCCTGAATATCTTCGAAATTGGTTTCTTCTTTTTTGGAGTATTTTGCCAAGGCCTTGTTCATTTGAGATTTAATGCCAATATAATCGACTACTAAGCCTTTCTTTTTACCCTGGTAATTACGGTTAACTCGCGAGATAGTTTGAATAAGATTATGTCGAGAAACAGGCTTATCTATATAGATCGTATCTAGAAATGGAACATCAAAACCGGTCAACCACATATCGACCACAATGGCGATTTTGAAATTGGATTTAGCCATTTTAAACTGGCGATCTAACTCCTTACGGTACTCTTTAGTACCCACTAGATCCCAAAGAGGTTTGGGGTCGTCTTTGCCTCGTGTCATCACCATTTTTACGCGTTCACTAGGCTTGAGCGATTTTCTTTCTTCATCACTAATTTGTGTACTTTTTTCACAATCTAGCACTTCAAACCAATCTGGACGTAGAGCCTCAAGTTCTTGGTAAAACTTGTATGCCACAGGTCTTGAACTACTTACAAACATCGCTTTACCCGCAACGGTGGCACCTTCACTGACTCTGTTATCATAATGTTCTACAAAGTCTTTCGCTAAGGCTTGAATACGATCAGGGTCACCCAAGATAGCACCCATGTTTGTCATCGCTTTTTTACTTTCTTCTACCTGGTATTCATTAGCACCGTCTTGCTCACACTGCTGGTAATACTCTTCAATTTCTTTGAGTTTACCGTTATCTAATATGACTTTTGCTGCACGGCCTTCATAGACGATACGAACTGTGATTTCGTCTTTTACTGATTCACTCATTGTATAGCTATCGACAACTTGCCCGAATACATCCAAGGTGGCATCGATGGGTGTGCCGGTAAAGCCAACATAAGTTGCATTGGGTAATGAATCATGCAAGTACTTAGCGAAGCCGAAGGTCTTTTTAACTCCTGTATCGGTTATCTTTATTTTCTGATCAAGATTGATTTGGCTACGGTGCGCCTCATCTGAAATGACAATGACGTTGCAGCGTGTAGTTAAAACATCAGCATCTTCAGTGAATTTATGGATGGTTGTTAGAAATACACCGCCACTATTACGGCCTTGCAGTTTATCCCTCAAATCAGAACGTGACTCAACAGATTCAACTATCTGGTCACCTATATAGGTTTTGGCGTTGGTAAACTGCTTGGATAATTGATCATCTAAATCGGTACGGTCTGTAATGAGTATGATAGTCGGGCTTTCGAAATCGACGCTTTTCATCAATAGACGAGCCAAAAACTGCATGGTAAAACTCTTGCCACAGCCTGTTGCGCCGAAATAGGTGCCGCCTTTACCATCTCCACCGGTTCCATCTGGCCTTTTCTGGTGTTCCTTTATGCTTTGATAAAGCTTCATGGCCGCATAATATTGGGGGTAACGACAAATCACTTTTATCTCTTGATGGGTTTTATCAGGAAAATAAATAAAGTGGCGAATGACTTCTCTTAAGCGTCGTTGATCAAATAAGCCTTGTAACATGGTATGCAGTGAACCAATACCATCTTTAGAGGCAACTTCATCACCCGTTATTTTGCGCCAGCCATAGTAGAAATCGTAAGCACCAAATAGCGTGCCCATTTTATTGTTCACACCATCGCTGATGACACAAAGCGCATTAAAGACAAAGAGTTGAGGAATGTCTCGACGGTAGCGAGTGGTTATCTGTAAATAGGCATCATGAATAGTAGCGTCTTCACGAATCGCACTTTTAAATTCGAACAAAACGACGGGCAAGCCATTGATATACAAAATACCGTCGGGGATACGCTTTTCAGTACCTTCAATTTCGAGTTGGTTAACGATTTTATAAAGATTATTTGTTAGATAGTGTGGTGTCACTTCCTTAATAGACCCGGCAGACAAAATATCGACCTCCCCTGCTTCAGGTCGGCGCATCTTTTCTAAGCCACTGTAATCAATCAGCTGAATATAAAGGTCTTTCTGAGTATGGTCTTCACGTTTTAATAAGAAGCCATCACTTAACCATTTACAGAAAGTCTTATTACTTTCATACAAGTCGCTTGCAGGTAAGGTTTCAAGCTGACGAATAATGCCGTCAATTTCACTGTCAGTAATACCCTCATCGGAATATTGCATGTGCAGAAAGGCGTGAAGATCACTTTTGATTAACACATCAGAAGGGCCACGTTCAATATCACTACCAATTAAATGCGGATAACCTTGGTCACCGAGTAACTGGATAATAGCTGCTTCTAATTGTGCTTCAGTGAACTTCATCTGCTATTTCCCATAGTTTTTTAAGGTCTACATCATCACTATCTGGTCTTCTACCGTCTTTTAATTTATCTACTTGCATTATTATTGGTAGATCGAAAGCTGTGCCTGTAACAATACAGCAGCCTTTAGATAGATTTGGAATTAAGCTTTTCGACAAACTATCTAAGGTACTTATCGTGTTATCTATTAGAAATAAATCTTTATCATTTACAAGTCGGTGAATAAAGAAGTTGTGTATCTGAGACATAATAGTTGGAGAAATGTCTGCAGGCCTTTGACTAGAAAGTGTTAAATACATACCGAATTTTCGGCCTTCTTTAATTATTTCCTCAAACATCTCGAGACGATAGTCTTTCCAGCTTTCATGTTCGCGATTGGATTGTTGGGACAAGATATTGTGTGCTTCATCAATAATGAAGTGGAATGTTTTATCAGCTGGGTTTCCGACAATACTTCTATGCTCTTGATAAAACATTTTTGCCAATAACAATGGCACAATCTTTTTAGTAGATTGGTTGCAGTTTCGGAGCGAAACGACATTAAGAAGGTTGAACTTAGGCTTTGATTTACTTATTACAACAACCTTATTAAGATCTTTTAGAGACGATTCAACACGTTTAAGTAAAGGTTGAATATGGTCGTATTGTACAAAACCGGCCATTAGATCTCTTAAAAGTTGAATATTTATCCTTACAACAAGTTCGTCAAATTCATTAATACTAGAAATCGTAATATTATTAACAACTGGCTTAAGCCAATTGTTGTATTTAGATTGATTATCAAAATAATTTGTAGTTCCTGAGTAAAAATATTTCTCTTGTTGTCCATGCCATGAAATAGTATTTAGATGACTTTTAAGGGTTAGATCTCCAATGTATTCAGCAATTATTTTCAAACAAGATAAAGCTTCTCTTTTTTGAGATGTAGATGTAAAACATAACTCTACAGAGCTTTGTATAAAGTGTTTTAAGCTGTCATTGTTTTTTTTATATTTATTTCTCCCTTCCACCACACGATTTAAAAAAGGCGTTTGAGTGTTGGCAGTTGCTTGAAAAAGTAATGCTAATATTTCAGTATTCCAAATTTGGGAGCTTGGCAGTGGGAATTTCTGGCCACCTTTATCTTTGGTAGATAGATTGAATACTTTTTTATTTTTCGCACTAGTAGATAATTGGTCGCGCGTATATTCACCATTAAAATCAATCAACAAAAACTGACTTTTACCTAAAAGATTCTGTTCGAAGTTTTCGAAAAGTTGAGAATACAATTTAGTCAGTGTATTTGACTTACCACTACCCGTATTCCCATATATACCAATATGGCTGTTAAATATCTTCTCCCAAGGTAATGAGACTGGTACATCTTCTTTGAGGAGCCTACCAATAGAAAACTTGCCATCATTGCCTTGACTAAAAATTTTGGTTACCTGCACTTCACTTAGCAGAAATGCTTCATCTTTAATCATGGGGAGTATTTTAATACCGTCATAGAAAGTGCCTTGTTGGAAATAACCAATCGGCTTTGCTTCTACTTTTCTAACGTATTTGACTTTATTTTCTTCTTTCTCAAACAATTTCTCATCGAGATACTCGCCCTCTATATTACAGACAATGATGTTAAACCCACGCTTAATACCAATGAATTCTCTTATAGAGATGCCTTTGAACTTATCACCATCATAAAAAAGGGTTTCTAAATTTGAATCATCATCAACGCGCAAGGTAATGTGTGTACCTCGAATAGCTATGACCTCACCTACCTTAATGCTCATTCTTCAATATCTCTTAAGAAATCAGCATTAAATACTTTTTCGTTAAAGGTAGAGAAATCTAAATTGCCTTCTTTACTTTCGATGAACGCTACATTTTTAAACCGGCCAAACTTATCTCTCATGCTTTGATATTCTGCATTATTAAAGCAGCAGATATATACCTGAAGTCGAGGGTTTGAAAGAGAGCGCTCGACAAGCTTTTGGATGTGTTCATCTGCAAATGAAAAAGCAAAGGTAATCAATACTGAGTTTGGCTGTTCTAACTCATAACTAAGCAAACGAAGCATTTGATAGTAATGCTCTTCAAACACCGTTTCATGAAACTTCCATTTTGTAGGATTGACGATAGGTAGTTTCTTATATTCAAGCCAGAACTGGTCAATAATTGCTTGTTCTAGTTCGATTTTGAGACTAGTAACATCGTCAGTATTCTTCGTTTCATCCTGCAAAATGCTAGTTAGTGTTGCAAGCGACTCTGCCGCTTCGAAAGGGATAATTTCACTAGAGAAAAATGGTTTGTAATCAACCTGTATTGATTCGTCTAGCTTTTTCCAATATACCGAACCATGAAGGTTTATTAAGTTTATCTGAGGTATGTCTGAAGAATTTTTGCCGAAAACACCAGTTTGACAGATATAGCTATTAAAGTTCTTCGCAGACATCGTTCTCTTTAGAAAACCACGAGCACCATCATTAATTGCGAAGTCATATTTGCCTGACTCTAATAATTTATCAGCAGTAAAAGGAATGCACCCGTCATAATTAGTCGTGAATAGATTGCAGCGCCGTGTAAAATTATTTTTCTCGATCAAGAGCAGAATGATCGACTCAATAAATTTGTCATAATTATTAATCGTTGTTAAATGCTTACATTGATCACAATGAGAATCACCTAAAAAGCATTCATGCTTTAGGTCGATGTCTTCTAACTTAAACTCAACAACAGGTTTAATAATTTCTTGAAAGTAATACATAAACAGTAATGCTAGATGGCTCTGTTTACCCTCATTTTCTAGCTTAGTTGCTAACGTCTCAATTGTTTCATTCTTGTTTATATCTTCGATGTCTTTTAGCGGTAACCATAATGTTGGGAATAATCCAGAAGACGCACCTGATCCAATCAAGAAATTAAGATTTTGCTGATGGATGTCCTTTAACAGTATTTTGTCTTCCATGTTTTGCCTCAAATAGTGAGTTCGCCAGAAATAAGTTTTGGAAGTAATTTATCTCTAAGGTGACTTAAACTGCTTATTTGGTCTATATTAGCGTCATGCTTGTCGAAAATATTTTCTGCATGCTCTTCAAACAACTTAATAACTTTTGAGTCTGCGTTTAACATAGTGACACTATTTAATGCTTTTATCGTAATTGCCTGTTGAGTTGTACCAATCTTAATTCGTTCGATAGCATCTTTAGCTCGATTAGTCATAAACCATTCTTTTAAATAAAATGGCATAAAGCTATTTTTATAGCCTCTTATCCAAGTTAAGTTTCCGTCCTTAAAGTAAAACTTATCGCTTTCTTTGACTAAATAAGTATTACCTATTGTTCCAACTGAGGTAATTAAAATATCACCCTTTTTTGGCGCTCCGGCTTTTTCCTTAAGCTCTTGGTATTTTTCTTCAGATATAAATATCTCTGTATTTATCTTGTTACCTTTCGATAGTTCAGTGATCTCTTTACCTCTAAAAAATGGTACACCATTTTCTACATAATCTTTTGCAAAAACGCGTTTCGAGGATGCTATGTCAACCATTTCGCCCATTAGACAAACCTCCCACCCCTGAGGCACCCATCCCATCTGATCAGTAAACTTAAACTCACTAGGAAATAGCTGGCGAATATCATCTGGTAGCGGTTGATGACCTGATTTGGCGATTTGTTCTTGGCGACGTTGAGCGTGTTCTTGCAGTTCGTTAGGTATTTCATTGCCTGATTCAAGCGCGTTATCAATCACTGGATCGAAATCAACAAACCAGCTTTTGAATAAAGCTTGTGCCATTTTTTCAAGGGTTTCGTTGATTTGGCGGTTGAGCTCAATTTTGTCATCTAGTGATTGGAGTACAGATACAATTTTGCTCTGTTTTTTAAGTGATGGGCATGGAACTAATATTTCTTTAATCGATGTTGATGCTTTGGCTATCGCAGGTACTCCAACCTGAGATGAATTTGATAAAAGTCTATGTTGCCCTAGCTGACTTCTAAAAAAATAATTTACAAAATAAGGGTTAACCTTTGTAGTATCTAAAGTAACCTTAAGTTGGCTCTGTGACACAATATACTTTTCGTATTTAGAGTTTTCAGGAATGATGCTAACTTGACCAATAGTACCTCGGTGAGTAATGACTAAATCACCTCGAAATGCCTGAGAGTTTTTAAGTTCCTCTGCCTTAGCTTCAGTTAAGAAATCAAATCCAGAGTCTTTGACATTAGCACCATGCAAATTACCTCCTTTTATTATAGGAATTCCTTTTTTTACAAAATTATCTGCTTTAATTCTTGACCCAAAAGGCCCCATTGCAATTGCACTTTTAATAGGAGCTTTCAATTCATTTATGGTAAATTCAGGCCATTTATTCGCCATAACCTAACACCTCTAGATTTTGACGAATGACATTGTCTAGTTCTATGGCTTTATTCATCTGACTGTAGAGAGCTTGGCTAAAATCTTTCATTTTTTCTTCAAAAGGGATGCCGTCATCTTCGATATCCGCTGCGCCAACATATCGCCCTGGGGTTAATACATAATCGTTAGCTTTGATTTCATTTAAGCTGGTTGCTTTGCTGTAACCTGCTTCGTCTTGATATTCACCATCTTTTTCTTCGCCACGCCAAGCGTGATAAGTTCCCGCGATTTTGGCGATATCTTCTGTAGTGAGCTCTTTATGTATGCGGCTCATCATAGTGCCCATCTGGCGAGCATCAATAAATAAGGTTTCTCCTGTTCGGTCACGGAAGCCTTTTGTAGTGTCTTTCTTTTTGTTCTTGGTAAGGAACCATAAACATACAGGAATTTGTGTGGTGTAGAACAGCTGCCCTGGTAAGGCGATCATGCAATCGACGTGATCGTTATCGATAAGCTCTTTTCGAATTGCACCTTCTCCACTGGTATTAGAACTCATCGAGCCATTGGCTAATACAAAACCAGCCGTGCCGCATTCACTTAGCTTACTTAGCATGTGAAGAATCCAGGCATAGTTGGCATTGCCTGTCGGCGGTACTGTATAACCCGACCAACGCGGATCATCGGTTAATTCGGTATCGGCACGCCATTGTTTTTGGTTAAACGGCGGATTCGCCATAATGAAATCGGCTTTTAAATCAGGGTGTTGATCTTTAAAGAAAGTGTCACCTGCAACATCGCCTAAGTTGCCATTAATACCTCGAATCGCGAGGTTCATTTTGGCTAGTTTGTAGGTGGTACTAGTATATTCCTGACCATAAATCGAAATGTCTTTCTGGTTGCCATTATGGCTATTCACAAACTTAATAGACTGAACAAACATGCCACCGGAACCACAACACGGGTCGTATATTTTTCCCTTGTAGGGCTCGAGCATTTCCGCTAAAAGTGCCACTATCGACTTGGGTGTATAGAATTCGCCACCGCCCTTTCCTTCTGATGCGGCAAACTTACCTAGGAAGTACTCATAAACTCGCCCCACCAAATCTTCTTCGCTCATATGGCATTCATTCGCCATGGTGTCGATATTGTTAATGGTGTCGAGCAAAGCAGCGAGCTTGCTGCTATCTAGCCCTAAGCGCGAGAAATAGTTATCGGGCAACGCACCTGCGAGTGATTTGTTGGTTTTTTCTATTGTATGAAGTGCGGTATCAATTTTAAGTGCGATATCATCTTGCTTACTGTGCTTGATGATGTAATCCCATCGAGCTTCTTCAGCGAGATAAAACACATTGTCCATCGTGTAGAATTCGACCATATCGACAAAAGCTTCTTTGCCATCAGCTATCAATGCTTTTCTACGTGCTTCAAATTTATCACTGATGAATTTCAAAAAGATTAAGGATAGTACAATATGTTTGTATTCTGATGATTCGACACTGCCACGCAGTTTATTGGCGCTGTCCCATAGGGATTCTTCAAAAGAAGTACTGTTTTTATCTGATGCTTGTTTCTTGGCTGCCATGCTTTATATATTTCCGGTTAATTACTCGTACGCAGTGCTACATTAATCTTCATTAAAATAGTCGGTATCGATCTGTTTAATTTCGTAGGTCTGTTTGATGCTTACACCCAAGCCATGCTGAATCATTAAGCTTGCAAGTTCATTACCGTCGATCAACACAATGCGTTTTTCGATCATACCGACGTATTCGTGGGCATCATTGCTGTATCGCGAGGTGGTAATGAATACGCCCTTTTTCGCCCTTTTCATATCGAGCGCCCCGGCAAACTTTTGAATTTCTGGTCGGCCTATCACGCCATCGGTATAGCGTTTAGCTTGCAAGTAGATGGTATCTAACCCTAGTGGGTCTTCTTTGATAACGCCATCAATACCGCCATCGGCAGTATATTGAGTGGCCTCCCCTGCTTCTTTGCGTGAACCGCCGTAGCCCATGGATATCATTAAATCGACAACAAGCTGTTCAAAAAACTCGGGAGTGCAGCCTTTAATAGTATTTAAGATATCTTCCGTGAGTGCTTTGAATAAAGTCTGGTGCGCAGTTTCCAGTTGCTCTTCTGGCGTTGATGAGTCGTCTATCTCGTTCGAATTACTAATATCTGAATCAGATTTTGGTTTGGCGGTATGGAACTCTTTAAATTCAGGGAATTTCTTGAGGTACTTAACTCTGACAGGTTGATCGGTTTGAGCGATGGCTGCTAAGCCACGAGGCGTAATTTTGGTGAGTCCGCGTCCGGGTGATTCTAGGAGACCAGCTTTGGTGAGGTACGTTCGAGCCCAAGAAATCCGGTTTTTAATAATCGTTTGTTTTCCAGACGCAATCTTTTCCTGTCGTTCGACATCACTAAGATTGAAGTAATCTTTCAGCTGGTCTATAACCGAATTGAATTTGTGTATTTCACCATCTTTTACAGCCTCTAGTAAGGGTTGCATTGTGGCTTGGAAATCCGGGATGGGCATTTAACGTCCTTTTTATTATTCGATTTATTGGTCTTTTAGTTCTAACAGGTCGCATACATCGCAATTCAGATACCGGCAGAGTTTTTCTAGGCCTTCAAGCTCTATACGCACAGCTTTTTCGTGATATAGACGAGTAAGCGTACCTCTATGAATTCCAGTACCCCTTGCAACATCAGCGATTTTTAACTTTTGCTCGCCCATGATTCGGCTTAAATTTATTTTTATCATGCCTAACCTCGCTATTGAGTATAAATATTTACTCAATTTCATTGATGCGAATTATGTTCATTTTGCTCTTCTGTGGAGCTTCCAGCAAGTATTCAAACAACTTTGTTTGTATTTAAAACATACTCTATGAATTAAACCTATGCTTTAGGCAAAATTTATAAAAAGGTGCTTCGTAATCATTGAAATGTTTGTTAACTGCTTTTTCTTCACAGAATATAAATGATTTTAATCCTTGGTATTGACCCACATCTAAACGTGATCTCAAGGCGTAGGTTTCGTTTTGTTTTGGCTTGAGGCACTCCAAACCCTTAATAAGCATAAGTCCTGAATACTCTCGATCAGGAATAGAGTGAATACTTTCATTCGTTATGATGATTTGAGATGCATTCATTTTCTGGGATTGGCATTCATGCCATAAAAGCTCATATAAATCATCTAGCTTCTCTTTACTCCCCGATATAAGAATATGATTAAACAAACCTATTTTTAGATGCTGAAGTAGT
>TARA_R110002049_G_scaffold64646_3_pt1 | contig 16129 bp, 14 predicted proteins | sample TARA_R110002049 | Tara Oceans TARA_R110002049 (sample SAMEA4396941) | marine metagenome | biome: Polar Biome; feature: [SRF] surface water layer (ENVO:00010504); material: water (ENVO:00002006), including particulate matter (ENVO:01000060) such as... | depth 5 m | reverse complement strand
AAACACATTTAAATAAGAATTTTGAAATCAAACAACTATCAAAATTGAACGTGAGCCCGTCATCATCCCTGCCATTCAGCACGCTATCAAGGTTTTCTGGCACTTCTTGCGTGGTACCGTATCGTGCGTGGCTATTGTGATGAAATAGGCTCGCTCGTTTTATCAGATTTGCGCGGAAAACCCCGTACTTCTAGTGCGGGGATATAGAGCGCGTCGCCCGCTAGGGCGACTTGTTGGGGCGGTTTTGTCCCTCAATGTATTGACGGACTACCGATATAGGCGCACCACCGACACTTCCTGCAAAGTAACTGGGGCTCCATAGGGCGTTTTTCAGGTATGCCGGTTTCGCCAGCTCAGGGTGCAATAGCTTGATACGCCTGCTTGATACGCCTTTCAGGCTGTTCACCAGTTTGGATAGCGCCACCTTTGGCGGGTAGTTCACCAGCAGATGAACGTGATCCGTCTCGCCATTAAATTCCACCAGCTCTGTTTCGAAGTCAGCGCATACCTGCCGAAAAAGAGCTTCGAGGGAGTCGAGGTGTTCGGCGTTAAAGATCCTGCCTCGGAATTTTGTTACAAAGACCAAGTGGGCATGAATCATGAAAACGCAATGCCTACCAGTTCTAATTTCTTGTTTAGTGTCCATAGACCAATTATGCTCCAAAGCATGAAACAGACCAAGACCTTGAAGGTTCGAGTCAAAGACAAGCACGCCGCCCAACTCAATCGTATGGCGCGTACCGTGAACTTTGTCTGGAACTACCTCAACGAACTGAGTTCACGAGCGATTCGTGAGCGCGGTCTGTTTCTATCGGCCTACGATATGCACCCCTACACAAAAGGTGCAGGCACGGACCTGGGACTGCACAGCCAAACGTTGCAGGAAGTCGCCCGTGAATACACGACTCGCCGCAAACAGTTCAAGAGGTCGCGGTTGGCGTGGCGCAAGTCCGGCGGTGTTCGTCGCTCACTAGGCTGGATTCCAGTGAATACCGGCGCGGCTAAGTGGAAGAACGGTCAAGTGTTCCACAACGGCACCTACTTCAAGGTCTGGGATAGCTACGGTCTTAGCCAATACAGATTCCGTTCAGGCAGCTTCAATGAAGATGCCCGAGGCCGTTGGTACTTTAATGTCGTGGTTGAGGTGGATATTCCGCCTAATCAGGCCCAGGGTGAGGTTGGCATTGATCTTGGCCTTAAAGATACCGCGACATGCAGCGACGGCCAAAAGCTGGAGGCAGGACGCTTCTACCGCGACTTGGAAGCCAAACTGGCAGCCGCCCAAAGAGCGGGCAATAAGCGGCGTGTGAAAGCGATCCACGCCAAGATCAAGAATCGTCGCAAGGATGCCAACCACAAGTTTAGCCGCAAACTGATCAGCCAGTACGGCACTATCGTAGTAGGTAATATCAGCGCCTCAAAGCTGGCAAAAACCAAGATGGCCAAGTCAGTGCTGGACGCTGGCTGGTACCAGTTGAAGACGATGCTGGAATACAAATGCGATCACGCAGGCACCGTCTTCAAAGAAGTCAATGAAGCCTACACCACCCAGACCTGCTCGAATTGTGGCGCACTGCCCAAGGAAAGGCCGAAAGGTATCGCAGGTCTTGGAATAAGAGACTGGATATGCAGCGAGTGTGGTGCCTCGCATGACCGGGATGTGAATGCAGCCCGCAATATCCTAAGTCTTGGGGCAGGGCGTTGCCCTCAAGCAGTTGGAATCCCCCGACTTTAGGCGGGGGAGGACGTCAAGCATTACACTAGCCAGCTTTATTCAATGCGGTAAGGGTTATGACTCGTTCTCTATTTAACGCGCTAAATGTGCTAAAAGTATTTGGTGCTGCCTTGGTGGTGGCTTCCCATTATGCGGGTCAGTACTTTGGTATTTCATTTTATAGCTATGGGACAGGTTGTTTTTTTGTGGTTACTGGCTATTACGCACTGAACTGGGAGCGTAGCCGCGGCACCTACTATGTGATGAAGCGCTTGGTGCGCCTTTACCCGGCTTTTTTGCTAGCGGTGTTGGCGTATTTAATTACGCAGGGAATAGATTTTTCGGAGTGGCCACGCTTGATTGGGCACCATCTCACTTTCTTATTAACGACCCCTGACCGTGCTACTGCGTTTGCTTTGAACCCTCCTTTTTGGTCATTACCTGTTTTTTTTACCTTTTTTGTGCTTATTGCATTGTTACCACGGTTTATTCCCAAAGGCTGGCAGGTGCTACTGATGATCTTTTTAGCCGGAGGCGCGCTTTATCTTGAGCTTCCTCAATGGCGTGAAGGTTATATCGAACTTTGGGCTTTTCCGCTGCATTTATACGCGTTTTGGCTAGGTGGGTGGTTGGGGCATCGTGCTCATCATCAGCCTAGAAAGCAGCATGTGGGCCACTCCTGGGTCGCGGGCGTGTTGACGGTAGTTATTGTCGTGTGTGGTTTCTTCCATCCTGAGTTAACGAACATGCTGTTTTGGGGCGAAAGCTTTCTTTATCGGGGTGGCATGGTGTTGCTCTACGGTGCGTTACTTTGGGCGGTTATTCATAGCCCTTGGTTGGTTCACGAGATACCCGTCTTGACCTTTTTAGGCACCATTAGTTTTGGCATTTATTTATTTCATAACTTGCCTGTGTATTGGTTTAGTTCGGTTGCGGGGGGGCTAGGTGTCCTTATTTCCTTGGGTATTTCACTATTGCTTGCTTGGCTCTCTTGGCATTTTTTCGAGCAGCCGTTGCAGAAGTGGTGTAAGCCGCGGTTAGCAAAACTATATGCCTCAAAAGAGAAAACGTAATGAGAGTTCATCCGCCATAACTGGCTATTTTTTGCTTTCATTGTGGGGAAACCATTCAGCTTGGCACGCTGCTGATCGGTTTTAGTATTTGGCTAGTGGTTGTGCAACCGCTTCGGGACTCCGGTGGCAGCAGGTATTGCGCTGGTGGATTGTGCTAGCCTTGCTCGCGTTGGTAGTGCCCTATGCATTGTCACCTTCCAATTATGTGCATGAGCGGGCGATGCTTAATGTGGTGGTGGCGAATACGCCGACTGGGGGGCAGCTTCTTATTGTGATGTTAGTGCTTGAGTCTTAGTCGCCTTACCATCGCAATCGTTGGTTAGGGATTAACGTTTGGGCGCTGCGTTTGGTTGACTTGGCCGAAAAAGGGTATTGATTCAATACACATTTTTCGTGCGGCTTTAATACTAATGGAGGTCTGATTGCGCTGTTAAAGGGGCGCGATATTGTATTACCGGCCGTTGACGCTCATCGCTTGAGGGCTTTTGAGGGCGCTTGGGGATCAGAAGAAGGCACTACCAGAGCAGCTAAATGAGTTGGGCTTTCATACGTCCATGCTGGCCTCTGGTAATTTAGTTTACACACGCAAAGGTGAGTAGCTACGTCATATGGTTATAGCCAGCATCAAGGACATGATACGGCTGCCTTTGATGGACAGCGACGGCGGCAGTTTGGCTGCCGTACCTGGCGATGTGCTTTATGGCTACGCTTTTATACCTGGGTTATCTTGGGGCAAGAACGTGATGGTAACGCAGTAGAGATCCCCTCCCAGTAAGCCGATATAATGCCAACGTTGTTAAAATAGGCTGGTGATCAAATATGCGAGCGCACGGGACTAAGAAATATGCTGCAGCCAGAAATCACAGAGCCTCTGTGTTTGTTACATGCGAGAGGCGATTAGTGTGATCGGGTCGATGTGTTCTGCCAAAGTAAACTGAAAGCCGATGACGCTGTATCGTGTTATGAATTATTTTTAAGGAAGCTCGAATGAACATTTTAGTAACAGGTGGTGCTGGGTTTATCGGCTCGGCGGTAATACGTTATTTGATTGAGCATACCGAGCACTCAGTGGTGAATGTGGATGCGCTCACCTATGCCGGTAATTTGGAGTCGCTTGCAACGGTTGAAGGCAGCGAGCGCTATGCATTCGAGCAGGCGGATATTGGCGATGCTTCCCGCGTGGCGGCTATTTTTCATCGCTACCAACCGGATGCGGTGATGCACCTGGCGGCGGAATCTCACGTTGACCGTTCGATTGATGGCCCGGCGGCGTTTATCCACACCAATATTGTGGGGACTTATTCACTGTTGGAAGTTGCCCGCCATTATTGGAAAGAGTTACAAACGAGTGCGCCGGAAAAAGCCGCCGCTTTCCGCTTTCACCATATCTCAACGGATGAGGTCTATGGCGATTTGGAAGGGCCGGAAGACTTGTTTACCGAAGAAACCCCGTATGCCCCTAGCTCGCCTTACTCGGCCAGCAAGGCAAGTTCTGATCATTTGGTGCGTGCGTGGCTGCGCACCTTTGGCCTGCCGGTGTTGGTTACCAACTGCTCCAATAACTATGGGCCTTATCACTTCCCTGAAAAACTGATTCCGTTGATGATTTTAAACGCCCTGGCGGGTAAGCCGTTGCCGGTGTATGGCAATGGCCAGCAGGTGCGCGATTGGTTGTATGTGGAAGACCATGCCCGTGCATTGGTGAAAGTGGTGACCGAAGGTGTAGTAGGGGAGACCTATAACATTGGCGGCCACAATGAAAAAGCCAACCTTGAAGTGGTCGAAACACTGTGTGACCTGCTTCAGGAGCTGGTGCCCGCCGAGCGTTCTTACCGTGATTTGATTACCTTCGTGCAAGACCGCCCAGGCCATGACCTGCGCTATGCCATTGACGCCAGCAAGATCGAGCGTGAGCTGGGCTGGAAGCCGGAAGAGACCTTTGAAACCGGATTGCGGAAAACGGTGCAGTGGTATCTTGATAACCGGCAGTGGTGGCAGCGTGTGCAGGATGGCAGCTACCAGGGTGAACGTTTGGGTAGTTTGTAGTTCTATTACTGTCATCGCGGAACGCAGTAACGCGGCAATCTCAATCAGCAGTAGCCAGATTTTAATTGTATGTCTTAAAAGGAATGGGTAATGAAAGTACTTATTACCGGCGGTAGTGGCCAGGTGGGTTTTGAGCTGCGCCGCCAGCTAGCCACGGTAGGTAGCATTCTGGCGCCCAATAGAGAAGCGCTGGATCTCTCTGATGCGAGCGCGGTAAGTGCTTACTTAGCCCAACACCAGCCGGACATGATAGTGAACGCAGCGGCATATACGGCGGTGGACAATGCTGAAACCGACCTGGCATTGGCCACGCGGTTAAATGCGGAACTCCCTGCGCAGCTGGCGGAATACTGCCAGCAGCGTTCCTGCTGGCTGGTGCATTACTCTTCGGATTATGTTTACAACGGCGAAGGCAGCGCCCCTTGGCAGGAAGATGACGCCACAGGACCGTGTAATGCGTATGGCGCCACGAAGCTGGCAGGCGATGAAGCGGTGGCTAACAGTGGCTGCCAGCATCTGATTTTTCGTACCAGTTGGGTGTATAGCGCTTTCGGTAAGAGCTTTTTATCCACCATGCTGCGGTTAGGTGCTGAGCGCAGCGCATTAAGCATTGTCAGTGATCAAATTGGTGCGCCAACCCCTGCGCGCCTGATTGCGCTAATTACCCAGCAGGCGTTAACTGTCTTATACAATGCGCAAGCTGCCCACCGTATTGAAAGTGGCGTGTATCATTTGGCCCCCAGAGGTGAGGTCAGTTGGCAAGGGTTTGCCTGTGAGATTTTTCAGCTGGCCAGTAATAGTGGGTTGCCGTTATCGATTACCCCCGAAAATGTAGCCGCCATCCCCACCAGTGATTACCCAACGCCCGCTGCCCGCCCACTGAATTCCCGGTTGGCAGTTGCTAAAATTGAGCGCGCGTTGGGAATCGAAATGCCCAGTTGGCAGAGCCAGTTGGCGCTAACCGTGGAAGAAATAGCAAGCTCGCGTAAGTAATACGGGCAATGAGCAAGGAGCAACAACAATGCAACGTAAAGGCATTATTTTAGCGGGAGGAAGTGGCACACGCCTGCACCCGATTACGCGCGGTGTTTCAAAACAGCTGCTGCCTATTTACGACAAGCCGATGATCTATTATCCGATTTCGGTGCTAATGCTGGCGGGTATTCGGGAAATTTTGATTATCTCCACCCCGGAAGACTTGCCTCAGTACGAAAATTTATTGGGCAATGGCGATTCGTTCGGCGTGCGCTTTGAATATGCTGTTCAGCCCACCCCTGACGGATTGGCCCAAGCGTTTATCATTGGGGAGGAGTTCATTGGTGATGCGCCGGTGTGCTTGGTGCTGGGTGATAATATTTTCCATGGTCAGCACTTTTCTGATCAGTTAAAGCGGGCTTCAGACCAGGCAAGCGGTGCTTCGGTGTTTGGCTATTTGGTCAAAGACCCTGAGCGTTTTGGCGTGGTGGAGTTTGATGCTAACGGCAAGGCCGTTTCCATCGAAGAAAAACCTGCTAAGCCGAAATCACCTTATGCGGTCACCGGTCTCTATTTTTACGATAACGATGTAGTTGAAATTGCCCGCCAGGTGAAGCCTTCTGAGCGTGGTGAGCTTGAAATTACCAGCATCAATAACGCTTATCTAGAACGCGGTGACTTGCATGTTGAGCGCCTGGGCCGTGGCTTTGCCTGGTTGGATACGGGTACGCATGACAGCTTGCTGGAAGCCAGCCAGTACGTGCAAACCATAGAGCACCGCCAAGGGTTGAAGGTAGCTTGTCTGGAAGAGATCGCTTGGCAGCAAGGGTGGCTAAGCGATGAAGAACTGCGCGAGAGCGCCACGGCCCTCGCTAAAACCGGCTACGGCCAATACTTGTTACACCGTTTGGATGCCAAAGGAGGCCACTAATGCTTGTTGAAAAAACCTCCCTGCCTGAGGTGGTAATTTTAACGCCTAAGGTATTTGGCGATGAGCGCGGTTTCTTCATGGAAAGCTTTAACCAACAGGCGTTTGAAGAGGCCACCGGCTGCAAGCGTGATTTCGTGCAGGATAACCACTCCCGTTCGCGCCAGGGTGTTTTGCGTGGCATTCACTACCAGCTAGAACAGCCTCAGGGCAAACTGGTTCGGGTTGTACAGGGTAGCGTGTGGGATGTGGCGGTAGATTTACGCCGCGAATCACCACACTTCGGCCAGTGGGTGGGAGTAGAGCTCTCAGCCGAAAACAGTCGCCAACTTTGGGTGCCGGAAGGGTTTGGTCACGCCTTTGTGGTGCTTTCTGAAACGGCTGACTTTTTGTACAAAACCACCGATTATTACCATCCTGCCTCAGAGCGTTGCATTCGTTTTGATGACTCTGAACTAGCCATTGAGTGGCCTGAACTGCCGGTAGAATTCGCACTTTCCGAGAAAGACCAAGCAGGCAGTACATTGTCTTCTGCGGATGTATATACGCGTTAATGTAAAACGTTAGCGTGTAGTGCTTAGATAACGCCCGCCATTACTTACCCAGTAGAGGCGGGCTTTTTGCTAATTAAACATTGCCTTTCATGCTTTTTTATAGCATCGTCGATCTATCATTAGTTTTTTTTAATGAAGCTAATGACTTCTAATGGCGCTGCTTGGAGAGCTGACGATGGCGATATCCCCTAAGACGACTTCTCTATCAACTATCATTCACCGTGGCGGCGCTAGCGGCGTTACCGGTAGTTGCCATCAGCTTATCGCTAATAGTGAGTCTTCACTATTAATCGATTGCGGCTTGTTTCAAGGCGAAGATGCGCAGCAGGATAGCTTCGATCAGCTCTCTATTGATTTTGATATTTCGACGGTCAAAGCGCTAATCGTTACGCATGTTCACATTGACCATATTGGGCGGTTGCCTTACTTGTTGGCCGCTGGTTTTTCAGGCCCTATTTTGTGCTCAAAGCCTTCGGCGAAGCTATTACCGTTGGTCATTGAAGATGCCCTGAAAATTGGCTTTACCCGTGACGCGCGTTTAATTTCCCAGTTTCTAGAGCGGGTAGAGCAACAGTTGGTGCCGTTGGATTATGCTAAATGGCACACCGTGGAGGCTTCGCCCTCTATTAACATGAAGATAAAGCTGCAGCGTGCGGGGCATATCCTGGGCTCTAGCTATGTAGAGGTCGCGTTACGGGAACCGCATTCAAAGCGGCGCGAGCGTGTAGTGTTCTCCGGCGACCTGGGGGCGGCAAACGCGCCTTTACTGCCTGCGCCTAAATCGCCGCCTAAAGCTGATGTATTGGTACTGGAATCTACTTACGGTGACCGGCTGCATGAGGGGCGCAGTGAGCGGGCGGCACTGCTAAAGCGGGCGATAGAAAAGGCGTTGGATAATAAAGGCACGGTGATTATTCCCGCCTTTAGCATTGGCCGAACCCAGGAGCTGCTTTACGAGTTGGAGGATATTATTCACCGGGCGGGCAATGATGCGCTTTGGCAGTCACTGGAGATTATCGTCGATTCGCCGTTGGCTTCGCGTTTTACTCGGGTGTATCGGGAGTTAAAACCGTTTTGGGACGACGAAGCTCAGAAGCGTGTGAAAGCGGGGCGGCATCCGTTAAATTTTGATGCGCTGTATACCGTGGACAGCCATGAAACCCATGAGCAAACGGTACGCTATTTAGCCGAAAGCGGCAGGCCTGCCGTGGTGATTGCTGCCAGCGGTATGTGCACCGGTGGCCGGGTCGTTAATTATTTAAAAGCCATGCTGGGTGACCCGCGCCACCAGGTGTTGTTTGTGGGTTACCAAGGAGCGGGAACACCGGGGCGCGATATACAGCGCTTCGGGGCCCAGGGTGGCTGGGCAATGTTGGATGGTGAGCGTTACGATATCCGCGCGGGTGTCACCACCATTAGCGGTTACTCCGCGCATGCCGATCAACGGGATTTACTCAACTTTATCAAGCGAATGCGCCATTGGCCCCGGGAAGTGAAGCTGGTGCATGGTGATGCAAGTGCCAAGCGAGTACTGAAAGCGGAGATAGAAGCTTTGGCCCACAAAGCCGGGCGATCCATCAGCGTTGTTTTGCCTTCGGGGCATGAGTGATTTTCAGGGCGGGATCCTTGCTGATCGCGCAATAAATTGGGCTCCTACAACACCCGGTGTCTGCTTACCGGCGATGTGTATTTGGTAAACCGGAAGGTACTCCTCAAAATGGAAGCATGGTTAGGCATCTAAGTCCTCACCAGCCCCCCTGGCCTTCTAGCAAGCTGCGGGTGTTGTTATTTAACGGTAGGCGAAAATCGGCGCTGCCGAGCACCATGGCGTCGCCTGCTCTTACTACACGCGCACTTACGTAGACATAGTCCTGGCCTTGCGCGTAGGTGCCCATCAGGATAGAGCGGGCGTTGTGCTGGGCACTTAGGCGCTGTACTTGCCGGGAAAGAATCAACTCTCCCACGCTTTCTTCAATAAACATACTGTCGCGCATTTTGACTTCGCGGACTTCCATACCCTGGCGCGAGAGTGCTGATGCCATGATTTCAGAGCTAATCCGCCCAAGCGTGGATGATTGGCTCAAATTGTCGATGCTGACAAAGGTAGCGGCAATCATGGGGCTGTAGCGCGTCAGTTCCGGGTTGCTGGCGATCATCTGTTCGGCAGCGGCGTGCACCAATTCAGAAAGGTCGGGTTCCGGTTCGGCAGGGGGGTTGTTAGCATTACCCAACGTGCCGCAGCCAGCCAGCAATAGTAGTGCCATGCTCATGACCGCAATACGGGTGAAAGAGTGCGCGCGCCGTGTAGTAAAGAGTGTGTTCAGCATGAAATTACCACGTATCAGTAAGAGGAACGGAGGGTGTGGTAGGCGCCTGGGGCACACGATGTGGGGCATATTGACGACGATCGCCCGCATTAATGTAGTAAATATTGGACGACGAGTAGACAATTCGTTCGCCATCGACAATCTGGGTGGTCACAATGATCTCTTCGTTACCGGTATAGGTCCAACTGCCGCTGGTGGTATCGGCGAGCATACCCGCAGGGATTAACGCCAGCGCTGGCTCGCTCCACTGATTAAAGGGAATGGTGGCCACGGCGATACCAGCAGTTAGCGCAGTAAAAGCGCCTACAGGCGGGCGTACAAAATCGCGATCCCTATGTTCGACCACTTCGACATCAATGGAGATATTGGCGCTGTTGGCGGTGGGCACGGTAGTGAGGTTGGCGCCGCGTGAAACCAGTTCACTGGTAAGCAGCGTGCGAAAGCCACGCCCAAATTCGCCGCCGCTGTAGGCGTGTAAGTCACCCGTGTCGGCTTCTGTGATATGTAAATCGCGATTGCGACCGCGCTCACGTTGCAAAATGCTGGTAGCTTCGTGACGGGCGAGTACGTCCCAGTGATGGGCGGCCTGCATGCGCTGCTGCTCGGTATAGGGGTAAGTTGTAGCAATGGGCGCTTGTGATGTATTGGCGTAGAAGCAGCCGCTGAGCATTAGGCTTGCCAGCCCCACGCTAACTGGACGTGTGAAATAGGGTAAACGACATAATAGGGGACGGGTGCGCACCTGCGGGTTCCTTTTTGCTACAAAACGGCTTTTGATAGACTGTTCGCTATGCTTAGTTTGCCATGCCTAATTCGACGTACCTAGCGCTAAGTGCCTAGTCCTAAGTGCTAGGTTCACAGTACTGGGTTCAAAATACATGATTAGATCTAAATAGCTAAATCGGCCAAGAGGTTCAAAACTTGAGTCAACTACCCCCGCCTGAAGGCGGGAGCTTGTGACAACACGCTGGGTTGACCAGGGAGAGCGGTAGCCAACCCGCTACGTTGATAACAGGTCGCCAAAACTCACCGGCAAGTGCTTCCTCAGCTTGCCGCTCTGAAAGGTCAGGATCATGCGGGCGCAAGGTAAAACGCCGAAGGTCTTGATCGCTGTTGGCAGCGCTATCGTCAGCAGGAGCCGGTTATCGACATTCCCGAGGGGAGACGGGGCGCACGCCTCGCGACACAAGACCCGTAAGGGTATTTACACAGGAGAAAATCGCATGGCGGTTTTCGTAATAGACAAACAGAAGCAACCGTTGATGCCGTGCAGCGAAAAGCGCGCCCGCTTGCTGCTAGGGCGCGGTCGTGCCGTGGTGCATAAGCGTTACCCGTTTACCATTCGACTGAAAGATCGGGTGGGCGGAGACATGCAGCCGCTACGCCTGGGCATTGACCCTGGCAGCAAGACCACTGGGTTGGCGCTGATGCGCGAAACCGACACTGAACAGCGTCATGTGCTGTGCCTGTTTGGGCTGGTGCATCGTGGGTACCAGATAAAGAAATCGCTGGAGCAGCGCGCCGCCTTTCGGCGTCGTCGCCGGTCGAAGAATCTGCGCTACCGCGCCCCGCGCTTTAACAATCGCACCAAGCCCAAAGGTTGGCTGGCACCGTCGCTGCAGCATCGCGTTGACACCGTGATGGCCTGGGTAAATCGGCTCAGTCGCTTGGCACCGATCACCGGCATCTGCCAAGAGTTAGTGCGCTTTGACACGCAACAGTTGGAAAACCCAGAGATCAGCGGCGTCGAGTATCAGCAAGGCACGCTGTTGGGCTACGAGGTGCGCGAATATTTACTGGAAAAGTGGGGGCGCGAATGTGCGTATTGTGGCGACACAGACACACCACTTGAAGTCGAGCATGTGGTGCCGCGTTCACGCAGCGGTTCGAATCGTGTCAGCAACTTAACGCTGAGCTGCCACCCCTGTAATCAGGCCAAGAACAGCCAGGCATTGGCTGACTTCTTTGCCCACGACAAGGGACTGCATCGCCGCTTGAAAGCCAATGGCCACACCGCTGCCATTCGACTAGAGCGGGTACAGCGCCAGCTCAAGCAGTCATTAAGAGATGCCAGCGCCGTCAACGCGACCCGTTGGGCGCTGTTCTCCGCGCTCAAGACCACTGATTTGCCGGTCGCCGTCAGCAGCGGCGGCCGCACCAAATACAACCGCCAGCGACTGGGCATCCCTAAAACCCACGGCCTGGATGCTGCCTGTGTCGGTGCATTTGACACGCTTCACGCTTGGCAGGTGCCTACCTTAACCATCAAGGCGATGGGGCGTGGCAGCTATCAACGCACGCGCCTGAACAAGTACGGCTTCCCACGCGGCTTTTTGATGCGACAGAAGCAAGTAAGAGGCTTTCAGACCGGCGACATGGTGCGTGCGATGGTGCCCACCGGCAAGAAAGCCGGAATGCATACGGGGCGTGTCGCGGTGCGTAAAACCGGCAGCTTCAATATCCAAACAGAACACGGTGCGGTGCAAGGGGTTTTGCACAACTACTGCACCGTGATCCAGCGCGGTGATGGCTACGGCTATCACCACACCCCCTCTATCAACCTAACAGGAGGAGCGGGACAGGCGGTGGCGTGATCCAAGTCGCCCTGCGGGCGACGCGCTCTCCCTCCTCGCACTAAAAGTACGAGGTATCCCGCGTAAAATCTGATGAGCGATAATACCAATGCTTGAAGATCACCGCGGCGGACCGCGCCATGATTCGCTGATGTCGGCTTATCATGAAAGTGATAGCAATAGCGGTTGGATGATTAGCTATCTGGATATCATGACGTTGCTGGTGGCTCTCTTCGTCGTCATTATCGCCGCAACAGGGGCGAACCATTCTGAGTGGTTGGCAGGCGATACAGCAATTGACGCTAGTCAATCGTCATCACCTTCGCTGGATATCCCTTTGCCTGAGTCGTTAGCTAAGGCCATGCCTGACCGCGTTGGTAGTGCCGCCTGGAGTGGTGCAGGGCTGAGCCCGATGGCGGTGAGTGCGTCGCTGGGGGTGGCTGGCTTGCCTAAGCTGTCTCGGTTACCCCGGCGGCGCGTTAGCGTTGGTGTGCCACCTCTCTTGGCAGCACCGACGCCCGTTGAACCGGCCATTACCCTCCCTAAACTGCTAATGCCTGCGGGCAGTGATGATTTTTCATCGCCTCTGGCGGATTACATGGTGGTGTTAACTGACCGGCCCCCGGTAAATGTGCAGGTAGTCAGCGATGAGTCAGTGGCGGGTGCGCTTGCCCTGAACCAAGCGCTTTCCCAGCGCGTTGAGACGTCTACTTATCTGCCCGACCTGGAAGGTGTTGAAGTATCACGAGTGGCGGAAGGTATTAGCCTGCGGGTGCAGGATCAATTGCTGTTTCCTTCGGCGACAGCTGAGTTAACCAGCGACGGATCATCATTAGTCGGCAGTTTGCTGGAAACTATTCAGCGCTATGATGGTGAAGTGTGGGTGGAAGGCCATTCGGATAGTCAGACAATAAGCACCGATGAGTTCTCTTCCAACTGGGCGCTTTCAAGTGCGCGCGCCATCGCCATTGTTGAGGCGCTGGAAGCATCGGGCGTCGACGCCGAGCGCCTACGCGCCGTCGGCTTGGCAGCCACAAGGCCGCTGGAAAGCAACGCTAGCGCAGAAGGGCGGGCTCGCAACCGGCGGGTTGAGGTGGTTATTCATGTGGAATAGAAGCTAGCACTAAGATCGCCGTGCTTCGCTCAATGATGACATCTCTCTTTTACTGCATAAAAAAACCCGCCGGGGAAGGCGGGCATGAAAGGGCTTGGCTCACTGCAGCCCACTGGTATCAGGTGAGGGGTGTACAGGATCACCAGTGGGTACAGGTTGAGTATAGCTATTTATAAGGCGTTGCCAAGTGCTGTCTCAGTTTTTTATAGGTTCTGTCTCATTTTTTAATAGGTAACGGCGCGACAAGTGCACTAATGTGTTTCATGCGCTATTTTGGTGCATTCAAGCTGCTTCTTTTTGGTGCTTGGGCGTGTGGCGTGCCATAAAATTCTAAAAATCCCCGCTAACCCTCTGCTAAAGCTACACTTCTCTGATTTGGCTTATAACTTGCTATCCTTTTCATAGCCACTTTTTCATAGCCAATTACTCGTTGGTCATCGCCATAGGGCATCGCAGGCTACTGTCTTGACGATGCGCTAAGACCGAATAGAGGTAGTGCCATGCCGGAATCCAATCAGTTTTCAGCGCCGCTTTCTCCGTCGCCTTCTCCGACACCATCGCCGGTAGACCCCGCGTTTCAGCCGCGTCTAGTGGTGACCGATTTAGATGGCTCGCTGCTGGATCACCATAGTTATGATTTCAGCCCCGCCGCGCCTTGGCTTGCTCGTTTAAAACAGATGGGGGTGCCGGTGATTCCTGTCACCAGTAAAACCCGTGCCGAGCTGATTCCGCTGCGCGAAGCGTTGGGCCTGACGGGAACGCCTTTTATCGCTGAGAATGGAGCGGTGATTGGCCTGCCGCCCGGTTGGTGCCATGCGCGGTTAGACCGCCCGGGTGGTGGCCGCGATGGTGTGGTGATTAAACACCCTGGGGTAGATATTGGCTTTATTCGTGCGCGCTTAAAAGTGTGGCGCGAGCGTTTGGATATTCAATTTACCCGCATGGGTGAACTGACTGTGCAAGAAGTCATGGAACTTACCGGCTTGGATGAGAGCCGCGCCCGTGATGCGCGGCAGCGGGAAGGCAGCGAGCCGCTGTTATGGAAAGACAGTGACTCAGCATTAGCAGCGTTTCGTGCAGCTCTGGAGGGAGATGGCCTACAGCTAACACAAGGCGGGCGTTTCTGGCATGTCATGGGGCGCTCGGCAGATAAAGGCAGTGCAGTGGAGTGGCTGGTGAAACGCTTTACGGCATTAAGAGGCCGAACGCCTCTCTCGTTAGGGCTGGGGGATGGGCCAAACGATATCTCTATGCTTGAAGCGGTTGATCAAGCCGTCGTCATCCGCGGTTGCCACGATTTAGTCGTAGAGCCGCGTAACACTTCGCTATATCGCACGGAAGCAACAGGGCCGACCGGCTGGGCAGAGGGGGTTGCCCACTGGTGGGGGCGAGATGACCGCCGTTTAGCGACGGCGGAGAAGGGTGAAGCTGTGGTTTGAGAACAGACGTTGTTTGAGAACGGTTCGGTATTTGAGAACAGTTCCATGAATCCAGGGAGCAAGCGCATGAGTGACTTTCATCAAAATGGGATTATTACCGATTTCCATAACCTGACTAAGCGTTCAGTCGAGGCACTTGAAGAGGAGCTATGCCAATTTTCCCGACGGCGGCCGATGGGGTTGATTCTGCCGTCGCTTTTTTCCGAATTGGAAGGACCTGCGCTTTCAGCGATTGTTGATGAACTGGTTAAGGTCCCTTACCTCAGTGAAATCGTCATTGGCCTGGATCGCGCCGACCGCGAACAGTTTTTATACGCCCGCGAATTTTTCTCACGTCTGCCGCAACATACGCGCATTTTATGGAACGATGGACCACGCCTGAAAGCGCTCGATGCGGAACTGGAAGAGCATGGGCTAGGGTCGTTGGAGCCGGGCAAAGGGCGCAATGTGTGGTACTGCGCCGGTTATATGTTGTCGTCTGGGCGCTCGACGGTGGTCGGGCTGCACGATTGCGATATTCTCACCTATGAGCGTGGCCTGTTGGCGCGCTTGATGTACCCGGTCGCCCATCCCAATTTCAACTACAGTTTCTGCAAAGGCTATTACCCACGCATTGCGGAAGGCAAGCTAAATGGCCGTGTCTCTCGGCTATTAGTCACGCCGTTGTTGCGGGCGCTGAAAACCGTCTGTGGGCCGCTGCCCTATCTCGACTACTTGGATAGCTTCCGTTATCCGCTTTCGGGTGAGTTTGCGATGCGCAGCGAGGTGCTGGAAGGGATTCGTATTCCCGCTGATTGGGGGCTGGAAATCGGTGTGCTCTCGGAGCTGCAGCGTAATTATTCACTGCGTCAGCTCTGCCAAGTCGATATTGCCGATGCCTACGACCACAAGCACCAGCCGGTTAGCGAAGATGATCCCAACGGCGGCTTAAACCGGATGAGCTTGGATATCTCAAAAGCGCTCTATCGAAAATTAGCCACTCAGGGTATTACCTTTAGCAGCGAAGATTTCCGCACGCTTAAAGCGACTTATTACCGTTTTGCATTGGATTTGATCGAAGCCTACGACCACGATGCCACCATGAATGGCCTGAGCCTTGATCGCCATAGCGAAGAGCAGGCTGTCGAGCTATTTGCCAGCAATCTGCTCGAAGCCGGTAACCTATTCCTGGATAACCCTAGAGAACGGCCTTTTATTCCCAGCTGGAACCGCGTACAGGCAGCCGTGCCCGACCTCCTCACGCGCATGCACGAAGCAGTCGAACTGGATAACCAAGGCAAGGTTTAACACTTCATGCTTTGTTAATGTGCGAAGGCTCCTGATTAAGCCGCTATCAGGAGCCTTCTTTTATGTCATTGCGAGGAGCGCAGCGACGCGGCAATCTCA
>TARA_R110002049_G_scaffold609_5_pt1 | contig 16132 bp, 15 predicted proteins | sample TARA_R110002049 | Tara Oceans TARA_R110002049 (sample SAMEA4396941) | marine metagenome | biome: Polar Biome; feature: [SRF] surface water layer (ENVO:00010504); material: water (ENVO:00002006), including particulate matter (ENVO:01000060) such as... | depth 5 m | reverse complement strand
ACCTTTAAAATTATATTTCTGAACAGAAATTAACTTTCCTTTTTCGTTAAATCTTTTAAAAACACCAACTCTAGTTTTTAACTTTTCATCTTTAAAAAAACCACGAAACTTCATTTTTCCATTTCCATGAAATAAAGTTGCAAGCCATAAAGAGTCTTTTTTTACAACAGTTTGTATGTAGGTTGCTTGTTCTCTTTCTACTTTTTTATAAGATCTGTCTAAATAATTAACAACAGAATCTTTTTGTGAAAAAACAGCAATAGAAGTAAATAAACAGAAAACTATTAAAACAACCTTTTTCATTAATCTGTTATTTAAGAAATTACACCAGAACCTAAAAGTTCTTCATTTAAATACCAAGCAACAAATTGCCCTTCTTGTATAGCAGATTGTTTATTGTTAAAAGCAACAAATAAACCTGTTTCTACTTTATGTAAAGTTGCCATTTCTAAAGCTTGTCTATACCTTATTCTAGCTTCTACTTGTAAAGTCTCTCCTACTTTTAAAGTTAAATCTTCACGAATCCAATGAATTTCTTCATTAGAAACAAATAACACATTTCTATATAAACCTTGATGATTTTTACCTTCACCAGTATAAATAGTATTTGTATTTACGTCTGTTTCTATAACATACAAAGCTTCTTTAGTTCCCCCAACGTTTAAACCTTTACGTTGTCCTTTGGTAAAATAATGTGCTCCTTGATGTTTACCTACAATGTTTCCATCTTCTTCAGAATAAGAAAACTTTGTTGCATAATATTTTAATTCAGCTTCTTTGTTTTCAAACTTTGGAGCCGATTTTGTGTATTGAGAAAAATCTGAAGGAATGGTAACAATATTACCTTCTTTAGGTTGTAATTTTTGCTGTAAAAACTCTGGCAACCTTACTTTACCTATAAAACATAAACCTTGCGAATCTTTCTTTTCTGCAGTAATTAAATCTGCTTCTTTTGCAATTGCTCTAACTTCTGGTTTTGTTAATTCGCCAATAGGAAATAATGCTTTTGTTAATTGTTCTTGAGAAAGTTGACATAAGAAATAAGACTGATCTTTGTTAATGTCTTTACCTGCTAAAAGTTTATAAACGGGTTTTCCACCAATAATTTCTTCGCCTTTTCTGCAATAATGACCAGTTGCAACATAATCTGCTCCTAATTTTAAAGCAATGTCCATAAAAACATCGAATTTAATTTCTCGGTTGCAAAGTACATCTGGGTTTGGTGTTCTTCCTTTAGAATATTCATCGAACATATAATCTACAATACGTTCTTTATATTGCTCACTTAAATCTACTACTTGAAAAGGAATTCCTAATTTTTCTGCAACAATCATTGCATCATTACTATCTTCTAACCAAGGGCATTCATTAGAAATAGTTACAGAATCATCGTGCCAATTTTTCATAAAAAGGCCAATAACTTCGTAACCTTGTTCTTTTAATAAATGTGCAGTAACACTAGAATCTACACCACCAGAAAGACCAACAACAACTCTTTTCATTATCTAATTTTAAGGTTGCAAATGTACAATTTAGAAATGGTTTTACAGATTGAAAGAATTTATAGATAGATTGATTTGTCTTATGTTAATTGAAATGGCCATTTAAGAAGTAAAAACTTAATATTTTACGTTTAAAAAACGTTTTAATTTAGACATACTAAAACTAATTTTCTTTCTTAATTTTAAAAGTATTTTTCTTCTTTTTGTCTTTTTTAGAAGCAATTTCTCCGTCTAAATAATACTCCCATTTACCATCTCTTTTACCATTAATGTAAACACCTGTTTCTTTTAAATCTCCATTTAATTCGAAGTATTTTGCTAAACCATTGGGTAAATTATTTTTGTAAGTAATTTCTTCTATTAAAATTCCTTTACTAGAGTATTTACTAGAAACACCATCTAATAAGCCATTTTTGTATTCAGAAAATTCTGTAATTTTTCCATCTGGATAATAAACCAATTGTTCTCCATGTAATTTTCCATCTACATAATTTTCTTCAGACATTATACTACCATCAGGATAAAAATATTTCCAATTACCAACTCTTTTTCTTTTGTCTAAAACTCCTTCTGTTTTAATTTTACCTTTTAAAGTAAAAAACTGAACAAATAAAGAATCTGATTCTTCAAAGAAAGTTTTTATAATTACAGGATGTTCAGATGTTGTAATGTCATAGAATTTAAACACACCAACCTCTTTTCCTGCTTTAAACTGCCCTGTATAACGTATTCTTTTATTCGAATAATATTTTGTCCAAACTCCAGTACGTTGTTTGTTACTATCAAATTTGTTAATTCTTTGCGAATTCATTTCTTCACTTGAAAAATAACAAGCAAAAAAAGCAAAAATAAAAACTAGTCTTTTTATATTTAACATTTAAATAATTTTTGAAAACAAATATACATTAATAGTGCCAAAATCTAATCTACTCTTCTTAACAGAGCAATTAAACAACATGGAAAACCCTAAAAAGGAAAACCGTGAAAGAGTTGCAAATATTGTGTTAGAAAACCAAAATTTATTTAAAGAACTAGTTTCTATAACTTTTGATGTAGAAAATAAAGTTTCTATAAAAGCTGCTTGGATTTTAGAATGGATTTGTACACACCACAATTTAGATTTAATAATACCACATTTAGAAGAGTTTTCTAAAAAAATTTCTAGCTTAAAATTTGACAGTGCAATTAGACCTTGCGCTAAAATTTGTGAACATTTAGCAACAGCATATTATGCAAAAACTGCAAATAACATTAAAAAAAACTTAACAACAGAACAAATAGACACCATTATAGAAACTGGTTTCGATTGGTTAATAACACCTCAAAAAATTGCAGTTAGAGCATACACAATGAATAGTTTATACTATTTTGGCTTAGAAAAAAAATGGATTCATCCTGAATTAAAACATCTAATCAGCTCAAAAATTATTCATGAAAGCAAAGGTTGTAAAGCTCGTGGAAAATATATTTTAGAGATGATAGAAAAACATCGAAAATCGACTTTATAAATGTGTTGAATTGCTTATTTTTGTTGCTTACAACACAACAAAAAAATGAACTTAACAAAACTAAATGCCATCTCACCTATTGATGGACGATACAGAGGTAAAATTGAAAAACTTGCAGATTACTTTTCTGAAGAAGCTTTAATTAAATATAGAGTTAGAGTAGAAATTGAATATTTTATAGCGCTTTGTGAAATTCCTTTGCCACAATTAGCAGATTTTGACAAAAACTTATTTGAAGAGTTACGTAAAATTTATACAGATTTTACAGCAGAAGATGCTCAGAAAATTAAAGATATAGAAAGCATTACAAATCATGATGTTAAAGCTGTTGAATACTTTATAAAGGAAAAATTTGACGCTTTAAACTTACAGAAATATAAAGAATTTATCCATTTTGGTTTAACTTCACAAGACATAAACAATACTGCAATTCCGCTTTCTATTAAAGAAGCAATGAATGATGTTTATGTGCCACAATATTTTGAACTTTTAGAAAAATTACAAGAGTTAGTAGTTGAGTGGAAAGATATTTCTATGTTAGCAAGAACACATGGTCAGCCAGCTTCTCCTACTCGTTTAGGAAAAGAAATAGATGTTTTTGTTGTTCGTTTAAAAGAACAATTTAATTTATTAAACGATATACCAAGTGCTGCTAAGTTTGGTGGAGCAACTGGTAACTTTAATGCTCATAAAGTTGCTTACCCAACAATAGATTGGAAAGAATTTGGAAGTAATTTTGTACAAGAAAAATTAGGTTTACAACATTCTTTTCCAACAACACAGATAGAACATTACGATCATATGGCTGCATTGTTTGATACTTTAAAACGTATAAACAACATCGTTATAGATTTAGATAGAGATTTCTGGACGTATGTTTCTATGGAATATTTTAAACAAAAAATTAAGGCTGGTGAAGTTGGTTCTTCTGCAATGCCACACAAAGTAAACCCTATAGATTTTGAAAATTCTGAAGGAAACTTAGGTCTTGCAAATGCAATTTTCGAACACCTTTCTGCTAAATTACCAATCTCTAGATTACAAAGAGATTTAACAGATAGTACTGTTTTACGTAATGTTGGTGTGCCTTTTGGACATACAGTTATAGCTTTTACTTCAACTTTAAAAGGATTGAATAAATTGTTGTTAAACAAAGAAAAGTTTGAACAAGATTTAGAAAATAATTGGGCTGTTGTTGCAGAAGCAATACAAACAATTTTAAGACGTGAAGCATATCCTAACCCATATGAAGCATTAAAAGGATTAACAAGAACAAATGCAAAAATCGACCAAAATTCTATAGCAGATTTTATTGATACATTAGAAGTTTCTTCAGAAATAAAAGAAGAATTAAAAGCAATTACACCAGCAAATTATACAGGTATTTAAGATGATAACAGAAAAAAGAATAGAGAAAAAAGAGGTTTTAAAATTTATTTTAGAAAAAAGAAAAGCATTGTTCTTATCTCTTTTTTCTTGTTTCTTTCTTCTAGTACTAACATCGTGTTCTTCAGAAAAAGGAGATCCAGATAGGTTTAAACAAGGTGTTTTTGAAATTCCTGCAGGAGATGGTTATAGCAAAACAATTATTACTAGAATAGATAGTCTTCAAATTGAAGAGTATGATAAAATTATCAGTATTTCTAACGATAGTATTAATGAAGAAAAAAGAGTAAAACATATTGATACTTTATATATCAAATGGAAAAACAACTTCTTCTACTCTTTAAAAATGAAGTCTCCTAAAAAGCAATTAGATAAAGATGCTATTTATGTTCAAATTACTAAAATAACAGACAATTCTTATGATTTTTCGGCTAAAATAGGTTTCAGTAAATTTCTTACAGATGGTACAATTTATAAAGTAAAATAATATGGAAATTTTTCTACACGCAGATGCTTGGGTAGCATTATTAACATTAACATTTTTAGAAATAATTTTAGGAATAGATAATATTATCTTCATTTCTATTTCTGCTAATAAATTACCCGAGAATCAAGTTAGAAAAGCAACATTATTAGGGTTAGCATTAGCCATGATTACAAGAATAATTTTACTATTTGGTGTTTCATATTTAATTGCTTTAAAAGATCCTTTTTGGAAAATAGATTTAGGTTGGTTTAAAACAGGCTTAACAGGACAAAGTATTATTTTATTTCTAGGAGGTCTTTTTCTCTTATATAAGAGCACTAAAGAAATACGCCAAAAAGTAGAAAATACTAATGAAGAAGAAGTTTTAAAATCGCCAAAAGTAATTTCATTTTCAAGTGTAATTATTCAAATTATATTAATAGATATTGTTTTTTCTTTTGATAGTATTTTAACTGCTGTAGGAATGACAAACGGAATAGAAGGCGCTTTAATTATTATGATTATTGCTGTTATAATTTCTATTTTAGTAATGATGATTTTTTCTAAACCTATTAGTAATTTTGTAAACAACAACCCTACAATACAAATGTTAGCGTTGTCTTTTTTAATTTTAATTGGGTTTATGTTAATTACTGAAGGTGCACATTTATCGCATACAGAATTTTTTAACAAAACTGTAGGAGCTATTCCAAAAGGTTATTTGTACTTTGCCATCGCATTTTCTTTAGGTGTAGAAATGCTGAATTTAAAGGTTAGAAAAAAAAGATAAAATCAGAACGTTTAAAAAACATATAGGTCTTATTTTACTGGTAGTATTTATGTTACCGGTAGTTATTAATGTTGTCCATGATTTTTTAAATCATGAACACATAATATGTAGCTCTAAAACAGAAAAACATCTTCATGAGAAAGATATTAAATGTGACTTAAACTTAATTAAGCAAAGTAGCTTCGTTTTAGCTACAAATTACTATAAAATTAAACCAAATACTATTATTTTTAATAATGATAGTTTACAGTATAGTTTCTTAAAAAATCATTACAAATTATCGTTTTCTTTAAGAGGACCACCAATTTATGTTCAATTAGCTTAAAACTTTTTTTGAACATAAAAAACTAAAATGCAAAAACTTTTTCTTTTGTGTATCTTTTTGTGCTTTATTAGCATAGAGGCAAATGCACAAGATTGTAATTTTACCTTAAAAGGTAATATTATAGATTTTCACGACAAAACACCAATAATTGGTGCATCAGTTGCTATCATAAATTTAGAGAGATATACTTCTTCAGATACTTCTGGAGCTTTTCAAATTAATAATTTATGTAAAGGGCAACTCATTATAGAAATTCAACACATTTCTTGTGAAACAAAAAGAATTACTATAGACCTTAACAAAACTACTTCTAAAGATATTTTTTTAGAACATCATTTAGAAGAGCTAAGTGAGGTTGTTGTAAAAACTAATAAAAAGACAGCAAAAACTAGTGTAGAAAAATCGATTAAAAAAGGAGTTATAGAGCAATTTTCAGACAAATCTTTAGGAGATGCATTAAATACAATTTCTGGTGTATCTTCCTTAAGTACAGGTAACTCTATAGTAAAACCAATGATTCATGGCTTACACAGTAGCAGACTTTTAATTATTAATAATAATGTAAGAATGTATGACCAAGAATGGGGAGATGAACATGCACCAAATATTGACATAAACTCTAGTGATAGAATTGATGTTATAAAGGGAGCAAACACATTAAAATATGGTAGTGATGCAATTGGAGGTTTAATTATTTTAAGACCTAAAAAGTATGCCCATAAAGATAGTTTGTTTGGCAGTACATTAACTTCATTTAATACTAATGGTTTGGGTGGTAATTTAAATTCTGAAATAATTAAAACCTATAAATCAGGACATTATGCCAAACTTCAAATGAATTACAAACAATTTGGAGACTTTGAAACACCAAATTATAATCTTACTAATAGTGGTATAAAAAGTTTAAATGGTTCTTTTCAATTTGGTTATAACAGTTTTGACAAAGGTTTTGATGCCTATTACAGTTATGTAGATAATGAATTTGGAATTTTAAAATCTTCTCACATTGGTAATGTTAATGACTTAGTAAATGCCATAAATAGCAAAGAACCTAGAGTTATTGAAGATTTTTCTTATAAAATTAATGTTCCAAAGCAATCTATAGTTCATCACTTAGCCAAAATTGAAGCTTATAAACGCTTTAAAGGTCTAGGTAAGTTAACGGTTCAATACGATTTACAAGTAAATAGACGTAGAGAATTTGATTTGCGAAGAGGAGATTTAAGAAATACACCTGTAATAGATCTTAGGTTGTTTACAACAAGCCTTCAAACAGATTTACAAATAGATTATTTTGAAGATGTTAAAATAAACACAGGGTTGTTAATGCGTTATCAGCAAAATGATGCCATCTTAGGTACTGGTACAAGTCCTTTAATTCCAGATTTTGATAAATATGATGCTGGTGCATACGCAATTGCTAATTATAATTTAGATGAAAATACTGCTTTAAGTGCTGGGTTTCGTTATGATTTTACAGATATAAATGCTAGAAAATCATATAATATTACAGATTGGAACGAAACTTATAATTATGATGAGATATTTCCTGAATTTGAAAACGGAGACGTTAATGGAACAAATATTCCTACAAACCCAAGGTTTACATATCATAATTTTTCAGCAAGCTTAGGATTGTCTAAAAAGTTTGACAATAACTTACAACTATTTGCAAATTATGGTTTAGCTTCAAGGGTACCAAATCCTTCTGAGTTATTTAGTGATGGACTTCATCATAGTGCCGCAAGAATTGAAACTGGTTTATTAACTATTGGTAAAGAAATAGCTAATAAATTTGTGGTTTCACTAGAAAAAAACAATGTCGATTTTGGTTTTTCAATCAGTCCATATTATAAGAGAATAGATGGTTTTATTCAATTAATTCCTACTGGAATTACCACCACAATTCGTGGTGCTTTTCCTGTTTGGGAATACGACCAAGTTAATGCTGAAATTTTTGGAATTGATATAGACATTAACAAAAAAATTAATGATAAAATTATTTATAATGGAAATCTAAGTTTGTTACAAGGAGATAATCTAACTGATAATATTCCTTTAATACATATGCCTGCTGCTAATTTTGGTAATAAAATTTCTTATGTAAATGAAAACTTAAACCAATTAACTTTAAGTTTAAATCATAAAACAATTTTACAGCAAAATAGATACCCAGATTATAATTTTTTTACTTTTAATGCCACACAGCAAGAAGATGTTTTTGTTGATATCAGTTCAACACCACCTTCGTATTCGTTATTTGGCTTAAATACATCAGCCGTATTTAAAGTTTTTAACAAAGGAAGTTTAAAATTAGAGTTTAACATAGAAAACATGTTCAATGTATCTTACAGAGAACATTTAAATAGATTACGATATTTTTCAGATGATTTAGGTAGAAACTATAACCTAAAAATTAAAATAAATTATTAAACAAGAATTATGAAAGTTACAAATACATTAAAAATCACAAAATTATTAGCAGTTTTATTTATCTCAACATTAACATTTACAGCATGTTCTGAAGATGACCATGATGATGATCATGACCATGGAAGTGAAGAAGAACTAATTACAACAGTAAACTATACCTTAACTAATGGTAACGATGTTGTTACTTTAACTTTTAGTGACCCAGATGGTGAAGGTGGAAATGATGGTACATATTCAGTTTCTGGTAACTTAAGTAGTAATACCATTTATACAGGTGTTGTAGAATTGTTAAATGAAACAGAGTCTCCAGCAGAGGATATTACTGAAGAAGTTAAAGCAGAAGCAGACGAACATGAATTTTTTTACAGTTCTAACGTATCTGGTTTAGAAATATCTAAAACAGATAACGATGCTAACAATAATCCAATAGGAATTACAACGTCTTTAGTAACTAATGATGCAGGTTCAGGTACCATAACAATCATCTTAAAGCATGAACCAACAAAACCTAATAATGGATCATCTGCAGACGCAGGAGGAAGTACAGATGTAGAAGTTACATTTAACGTTACTGTACAATAAAAAACAATTTTAAATATTATAAAAAAGTGTTACTTAATTGTAACACTTTTTTTACTTTTGACAAAAATTAAATTGTGCTGTTTTAGAACTATAAAAGTGATAAAAATGCTCATTACAAAAGCATTTTTATGTCTAAATTACCTAAAGAACATCAATTTATAGACTTGTCAGATTATGGCAGACCTATTGCAAGAATTATTGCAAACTCACTTAAAAAAACTTCTTTTACACCAGTAGATGTAACAATAGCTTTTGTTATTTCTGGCCTAATTGGTATTTATTGTATTATTGAAGGTTATTATTGGGCTGCTGCATTTTTCTTAATATTTAAATCTATTTTAGATGCTGCAGATGGCGAATTAGCTAGAGTTAAAGAAACACCTTCTTATACAGGTAGATTTTTAGATTCTGTTTCAGATATTATTTTAAACTTCATTATTTTTATTACTATCTGGCAATTAACAGATATACATTTAATATACGCTTTATTAGCTTTCTTCGGAATACAACTACAAGGTACTTTGTACAATTATTACTATGTAATTCTTAGAAATAGATTTGAAGGTGATACTACTAGTAGAGTTTTTGAAGACAAAACACCAATAGCTTTATCAGGTGAAAAACAAAAAAACGTAGATATTTTATTTTTTATATACAAAGCTCTTTATGGTATTTACGATGAAATAATATATGCTTTAGATAAAAATGCACCAAAGGGAAAGCCTTTTCCTAATTGGTTAATGACACTTATTTCTACTTTTGGTTTAGGCTTTCAACTTTTAATAATTAGTGTTTTCTTAGTTCTTGGTTTAAAAACATTTATCATTCCTTTCTTTATAGGGTACTCTGTAATGATATTTGTTTTTATATTTATAAGAAGAACTTTTTATTAACGTACATGTTCCGTTTTTTTCATTCTACTAATAGTAATAAATGAAGCTAAAAAGAAAACTGCTAAGGATAAAACACTAGATTGAATAGATATTATAGAATTTAAAACTCCAAAAGTTACCATTCCAATAACTAATGCTATCTTTTCTGTAACATCAAAAAAACTAAAATAAGAAGCGGTGTCTTCTGTTTTTGGTAACAACTTAGAATATGTAGACCTTGCTAAAGATTGTATTGCACCCATTACCAAACCAATTAAACCTCCTAAAATATAAAAATACAATTCTATATTTGGTGTTTCTTTTGTTAAGTTAAAACCAATAAAACAAACCAGTCCCCAAATTACAATAGTAATTTTAAGAGTTTTAATATTTCCAATTTTATTAGATAGTCTAGAAAATAAGAAAGCACCCAAAATACCTACAAACTGAACCAGCAATATTGTACCGATAAGATTTAATGTTTCTAATCCTAAAATAGTTCCAAAAATACCAGCCATTAATATAATTGTTTGTACACCTATACTTAATAAGAAAAATGAAATTAAGAATATTTTTAATTCTCTGTAAGCAAATAATTCTTTCCCAACTTTTTTTATTTCTTTAATCCCTTTAGTGAAATAATTATCTTTTGGTAAACTCACTTTTTTAGAATCTGGTAGTTTGGCATACGTAATTTGTGCAAAGCCTAACCACCACAAACCTACTAGTACAAATGATAATTGAGAACCAAATTGTTTATCAAAAAAACCAAAAACCTCTGTTTCTATCAATACTAAACATAATATTAGCAATAATATAGAACCAGAATAACCCAGCATAAAGCCTTTTGCACTAGCATTATCTTGTTGTTTAGGTTTTGCTACTTCTGGTAAATATGCATTGTAAAAAACAATACTTCCCCAGAAACCAATACTAGCTAATATTGAAAAAACAATTCCTACCCATAGTGTATCTTTTCCTGTAAAGAAAAATAAGCACATTACAGATAATGACCCTAACAAACAAAAACCTTTTAAAAATTTCTTTTTATTACCAGAATAATCTGCAATACCAGATAACATTGGAGATAAAAATGCAACAACTAAAAAAGAAAAAGCAAGTGCGTAATTGTATAATGTAGTAGGATTCCAGAGTGTTCCTAAAAAAGTTATTTTTCCATCTGCATTTGCAAAACCTTCTGAAGTTGTTAAACCTGCATAATAAATAGGAAAAACAGCTGTACTAATTACTAATGAATATACAGAATTTGCCCAATCGTAAAAAGCCCAAGCGTTTATTAATTTTTTATCTCCAATTTTTAACATAGAATTCTTTTAAATAAAAATGCCGTTCAATGGTTATTGAACGGCATACAATATAGTAAAACTTTTTACTAAATATTAATTTACGTTTGTTTGTCCGTTGTATTGTGCTGCATATTTTCTAGCAGTAGGTAAATAAGATCTTAAATCTTGAATTCTAGATGCATTTGAAGGGTGAGTACTTAAAATTTCTGGTTGAGAACTTCCACCAGATTTTTCGCTCATTCTTACCCAAACTTCTGCAGCTTCAGTTCCATCATAACCTGCCATAATCATAAAAACCAAACCTAACCTATCTGCTTCTTGTTCATGAGTTCTACTAAACTTTAACATTCCTAGACCAGAACCAATACCAAAAGCAGTATTCCATAATTGTTGTGTTTTTGGATCTTTTGTTGAAGTTCCTAAAGCAACAGCCAAACCACCAATTTGTTGTAATTGCCCTTGAGACATTCTTTCTTGACCATGTTTTGCAAATGCATGTGCAACTTCATGTCCCATAACTGCAGCAACTCCGTTTTCATTTGCACAAATTGGCATTATACCAGTGTAAAAAACAACTTTACCACCTGGCATACACCAAGCGTTTACAGTATTGTCGTCTACTAAATTAAATTCCCATCTATAAGCTTCTGCTTCAGAAGTCATATTATTAGCTCTCATAAATCTATCTACAGCAGCAGCAATATTTTTACCAACACTTTTTATTTGATTGGTCATTTCTCTATTGGTAGACAATTTATTTTCTTCTAAAAACCCTTTATATTGGGCAAAACTTGCTGGTAAAACTTGAGAATCACTTACAAAATTAACTCTACTTCTACCGGTAATTGGCACTGTACTACATTCTGTAAATAATAATACAGTTAATATTAAAATGGCTATTTTTTTCATTTCTATCGATTTTATATATAATTCTTTTTAAGGCTAGCAATTTATAAATTTTCTTAATAGAAATTGTGCTATTTCCGTTTTTAAAATAGCTTATTTAAAAACAAAGAATATTCTTTATGTTCTTAATGATAGCTATCTTTGTGTAAGTTAAATAAAATTTTCTCGTCTATTTTAAAAACATAGTAAATTTCTAAACTAAGATTAAAAAAAAATAAAATGAATAAAATATTTTCTCTTATAACAATACTTTTCTTAATTAGTTGTAACAGTACAGCACAAGATTCTTCAAAGGAAAAAAAGAAATATAAAGTAACCAAAACTAATGCAGAGTGGAAAAAAGAACTTACACAAAAACAATATTATGTTTTACGTGAAGCCGGCACAGAAAGAGCCTACACAAGTCCTTTAAACGACAACCATGAAGAGGGTACTTTTGTATGTGCTGCTTGTAAAACACCTTTATATAAATCTGAACATAAATTTGAATCTGGAAGTGGTTGGCCGTCTTTTGATAGAGCTATAAAAGAAAATGTAGAGCTAGATGTAGATTATAAGATTGGTTACGCAAGAACAGAATTAAAATGTAATACTTGTGGTGGTCATTTAGGACATTCTTTTGATGATGGGCCTAGAAAAACTACTGGTAAACGTCATTGTATAAATGGTGTAGCTTTAAAATTTGTTCCAAAAGAAAAATAAACTGAGAATTCGTTTCATAATAGTTAATATTTAAGTTTAGGTTCTTAAATTTGACCATGAAAAAATTGAAATTTCCAAGCGCACAAACAGTATTACTTATAATTGCTGCTTTTGTTGCTATTTTAACATGGTTAATTCCTTCAGGACAATTTGATAGACTAGCATATAATAAAGAAGAGAATACTTTTATTAAAACTAGTAAAGGTGCTTCTATAATTTTAGAAACATCACAAAAGACTCTAAATGAATTACAAATTAAAATTCCTTTAGATAAATTTACTTCTGGCGCAATTTATAAAGCTATAAGCATACCAGAAAGTTATAAAGAACTAGACCCTAAACCACAAGGTTTTAAAGAATTTATTTTAGCTCCTTTAAAAGGGATTATACAAGTTGCAGATATAATTATTTTAGTTCTTTTTATTGGCGGTTTAGTTGCTATTGTTAACTATACTGGTGCATTTGAAGCAGGAATTTCTAGACTATCTAAATTATTAAAAGGTAAAGAATATACCTTAATAATTATTGTTACATGTTTAATTGCAGCTGGAGGTACAACCTTTGGTTTAGCTGAAGAAATTATAGCCTTCTACCCTATTTTAATTCCTATTTTTTTAGCAGCAGAATATGATGCTTTAGTTGCTTTGGCTTGTATTTATATTGGTAGCGCTATTGGTACAATGGCGTCTACAATAAATCCATTTAGTACAATAATTGCCTCAAATTCTGCAGGTATTAATTGGACTACAGGAATTTACGGACGTTTTACAATGTTAATTATTGGTCTAATTATTTGTATTTTATACATTATTAGATATGCACAAAGAGTAAAAAAAGATCCGACAAAATCTATTATTTTCAGTCAGAAAGAAATGATTGAAGAAATGTTTCTATTTAACAATTCATCAGAAAAAATAAATTTTACATTCCGTTTAAAAATGGTGTTGTCTGTTTTTATTTTGTGCTTTATAATTATGGTTTATGGCGTGAGTAATTTGGACTGGTGGTTTTTAGAAATGACAGGTATTTTCTTTGTTGGTGCATTATTAATAGGTTTTATTTGTAAAATAAATGAAACTATTTTTGTTGATACTTTTATAAAAGGAGCTAAAGATTTACTTGGTGTCGCCTTTATAATTGGTATAGCTAGAGGAGTTACAATTCTTATGGAAGATGGTTTAATAAGCGATACTTTATTATTTTACTCTAGTTCTGTTACAGAAGGAATGAATAAAGGCTTCTTTATAAACTCTATGATGTTTGTTTATAGTGGTTTATCGTTTTTTATCCCTTCTTCTTCTGGTATGGCTGTATTAACTATGCCAATATTATCTCCTTTAGCAGATGGTGTTAACGTTGGTAGAGAATCTGTTGTAAACGCTTATTTATTCGGAATTGGATTGTTCAACTTTATAAATCCTACAGGATTAATTTTAGCTTCTTTAGCAATAGTAAAAGTTGGTTATGATAAATGGTTAAAATTTGTACTTCCGTTAGTTTTAATCTTAGCATTTGTTTCTATGATTTTTCTTACGGTAACCGTATATTTATAATGCTTAATTTATTTTTAATAAAAGAAATAAAATCAACATAAAAAACATAAATATGCTAAAGAAAATTATTACTAAACCACATCTTTTTTTCTTTGGTTTAGCCGTTTCATTTATCGTTTTAGGTATTATAAATAGAGACACTAGTTTTGATTTAAATATTGGTGATACTTACTTTGTATCTACCATAGATTTTTGGTTTTATTTTTCGGCTATCTTTTTTACCTTAATTGGCTTAAACTACTTTTCTTTAGTTTGGGCAGAAAAGCCACCTAAGAAATGGCTAACTATAACGCATATTATATTTCAAATTCTATCTCTTTTATTCTTGATGACAAAACACCATTGGAATTGGTTTGGCTCACAAAACCAAAGAGAATTAGACCTTCTTAATAAAAATTCTGAAACCGTTTTTATAATATCTATTGTCCTTTTTATAGCTTCAATATTTATCCATCTTTTAAACTTCTTTGTTCCGTTATTTTTAAAGAAAAAGTAATAAAAAAAAGACGATAATAACTTTCTAAAAATACTTGTTAATTTATTATATTTGTGTTTCCAAAAAAAGAGACAAATTATGTTTAATAATTTAAGCGATAAATTAGATAAAGCCTTACACACCTTAAAAGGACACGGTAAAATTACAGAAGTTAACGTTGCAGAGACTTTAAAAGAAGTTAGAAGAGCGTTACTAGATGCCGATGTTAACTTTAAAATTGCCAAAGAGTTTACTAAAAAAGTACAAACCCAAGCACTTGGTCAAGATGTATTAACTACATTAAACCCAGGGCAATTAATGGTAAAATTAGTTAAAGATGAACTAACTTTATTAATGGGTGGTGAAACTGTTGGTGTTAATTTAGGTGGTTCTCCTACAATTATTCTAATGTCTGGTTTACAAGGTTCTGGTAAAACTACTTTTTCTGGTAAATTAGCTAACTTCTTAAAAACAAAAAAAGCAAAACAAGTACTTTTAGTAGGTTGTGATGTTTATAGACCTGCAGCAATTAACCAATTACAAGTAGTTGGTGAACAAATTGGTGTAGAAGTATATGCAGAAGTTGGCAACAACAATCCTGTAGAAATTTCTCAAAACGCTATAAAACATGCCAAAGCAACAGGTAAAAATGTAGTTATTATAGATACTGCTGGTCGTTTAGCAGTAGATGAAGAAATGATGACAGAGATTTCTAACATTCATAAAACTATTCAACCACAAGAAACATTATTTGTGGTAGATTCTATGACTGGTCAAGATGCTGTAAATACTGCAAAAGCATTTAACGACATCTTAAATTTTGACGGAGTTGTTCTTACAAAATTAGATGGAGATACACGAGGTGGTGCTGCGTTATCTATTAAATCTGTAGTAGATAAACCTATTAAGTTTATTGGTACAGGTGAAAAAATGGATGCTATTGATGTTTTTCATCCAGATAGAATGGCAGACAGAATTCTTGGAATGGGAGATGTTATATCTCTTGTTGAAAGAGCACAAGACCAATATGATGAAGAAGAAGCTAGAAAACTTCAGAAGAAAATTGCTAAAAACCAGTTTGGTTTTGATGATTTTTTAAATCAAATTCAGCAAATTAAAAAAATGGGGAGCATGAAAGACCTTATGGGTATGATTCCTGGAGCTGGTAAAGCTATGAAAGATGTAGATATAGATGATGATGCTTTTAAAGGAATAGAGGCAATAATTCACTCCATGACTCCTTCAGAAAGAAGCACACCAACAAGTATAAATGCTAGTCGAAAAAAGAGAATTGCAAAAGGATCTGGAACTTCTGTAAATGAAGT
>TARA_R110002049_G_scaffold81404_2_pt1 | contig 16148 bp, 19 predicted proteins | sample TARA_R110002049 | Tara Oceans TARA_R110002049 (sample SAMEA4396941) | marine metagenome | biome: Polar Biome; feature: [SRF] surface water layer (ENVO:00010504); material: water (ENVO:00002006), including particulate matter (ENVO:01000060) such as... | depth 5 m | reverse complement strand
TCTGGTGAAGAAAGTCAATCTCAAATAAAAATGAGAGCAGAAAGGCTAGATGCAAAAAGTTCTAACTGTTTAATATTAACAGAAACCAACACGCAACAAATCTTCAAAAACATTGAAGAAACAATGCCAGAAGTTTTAGTTATAGATTCTATACAAACATTACATACAAGCTCTATAGAAGCCTCTCCTGGTAGTATTTCTCAGATTAGAGAAACTGCTGCGGAATTAATTAAATATGCCAAAGAAACCGCTACTCCGGTTTTATTAATCGGACACATAAATAAGGACGGAAATATTGCTGGACCAAAAATTTTAGAACATATGGTAGATGTTGTTTTACAATTTGAAGGAGACAGAAACCATACGTACAGAATTCTAAGATCTCAAAAAAATAGATTTGGTTCAACATCAGAATTAGGAATTTATGAAATGCTTTCTAACGGATTAAGAGAAATTTCAAATCCATCAGAAATATTAATTTCTAAGAAAGATGCAGACTTAAGTGGAACAGCAATTGCATCAACTTTAGAAGGAATTAGACCTTTAATGATAGAAATACAAGCATTGGTTTCTACTGCAGTTTATGGTACACCACAAAGGTCTACAACAGGTTATAATTTAAAAAGATTAAACATGATTTTAGCTGTTCTAGAAAAAAGAGCTGGTTTTAAATTAGGTGCAAAAGATGTCTTTTTAAATATTACAGGAGGAATAAATGTAGATGATCCTGCAATAGATTTAGCGGTTGTTGCTGCAATTCTATCTTCTAATCAAGATGTGGCAATTAATCCAAATGTATGTTTTGCTGCAGAAGTTGGTTTGGCAGGAGAAATAAGACCTGTTTCTAAAATAGACCAAAGAATTACCGAGGCAGAAAAATTAGGTTACAAAACTTTAGTTGCTTCTAAATACAATAAAATTTCATCTAAAAACCATGGAATTAGGTTGGTTTTAGTAGGTAAAATTGAAGAAGCTTTTGCTACTTTGTTTGCTTAATTTTTGTTAAGAAAATCATTTCTTTTTTTCTAATAGAGTTCATATGTAATGCTATTGTTATACTATTAATCTTAAAAAGTTTTGATATTTGAACTTTATAACTAAATGTCATTAACTTAAAACAATAGAGATGAAATTAAGAATATTAAGTATTATCAGTTTAACCTTAATAACACTTGTAGGCTGTAAAGAAACGAAAGAAGAAAAAACTAAGGATACTTCAGAAAAAAGCACAAACATTACCTTAGAAAAATTAGAAAACTCACCAGAATACGCTACAGCTTCACTTAAAATGATAGCACCAAGTAATACAGAAATTAAAACTGTTGGTGAAACAGCTTTTAATTTTGAAGTAAATAATTACGAATTAGGCGCAATAACACAAAGTAAAAACACAGCACTTTTAGCAAATTCTGGAAAAGGGCAACATATTCATTTTATTTTGAATAATGAACCATATTCTGCTCATTATGAGTCTGAATTTAAAAAAGACATGCCTAATGGAGTACATCATTTGGTTGCATTTTTAAGTAGATCTTATCATGAATCTGTTAAAAATGAAAATTCTGTAGTAGTTAAAAAAGTAATTGTTGGAAAAGATACTAAAGACAATAAAAATTTAGACATAGACACACCAACACTTATTTATAGTCGTCCAAAAGGAGAATATACAGGAAAAGATACTGAGAATTTATTACTAGATTTTTTCGTTTTAAATACAAAACTTTCAGAAAATGGTAATAAAGTTCGTGCAACTATTAATAACAAAAAGTTTATAATAACAGAATGGACACCACAAGTTATTAAAGGTTTACCAAAAGGAGAAGTTTCTATAAAATTAGAACTAATAGATATTGAAGGAAATTTAATTCCTGGACCTTTTAATAGTGTTGAAAGGACAGTTACTTTAAAAGAGTAAAAAATTATAACAAAAAATAAATCATAAAAAAACCAAGCAACTTTGCTTGGTTTTTTTTATGATTTATAAAGTTTTAAGAAATTTTACTTCTTATTTACACTTTTAATATACTTATCTAAAGCCATTGTCATAGAAGGTGTTTCTGGAGATGGTGCTTCAATATCGCACTTAAAACCAGCTTCTGTTACAGCTTTTACGGTAGAATTACCAAAAGCAGCAATTCTTGTGTTGTTTTGTTTAAAATCTGGGAAATTCTGTAATAATGATTCTATACCTGAAGGGCTAAAAAACACTAAAACATCATAAAACACATCTTCTAAGTCAGACAAATCGCTTACAACTGTTCTGTACAAATCTAAACGCGTCCATTTTACACCAACCTTATCTAATTCTTCTGGAACTAAAGGTTTTAATTTATCTGAAGAAGGCAATAAGAAACTCTCTGTCTTGTGCTTCTTAATTAATTTAATTAAATCTGGAAAAGTTCTATTACCAACATATATTTTACGTTTTCTATAAACAACGTATTTTTGTAAGTAATAAGCAACAGCCTCAGACTGACAGAAGTACTTCATGTCATCTGGCACTTTAAAACGCATTTCTTCGGCAACTTTAAAGAAATAATCTACAGCATTTCTACTTGTTAAAATAATGGCAGAAAAGTTTTTAAAATCAATTTTTTGATTTCTAATTTCTTTTACTGAAATTCCTTCAACATGAATAAAAGATCTAAAGTCAATCTTTACTTTTTGCTTGTCAGACAAATCAAAATAAGGAGAAGTTTCTGTCTTAGGTGCGGGTTGTGATACTAAAATCGTTTTCACTTTCATAAGCTTAATATTTTATGTTTAAAGCATCAATTTAAACAGTGTTAATAGCGGTGCTATTTCGAAGGCGCAAATGTACAAAATAAAATAAAACAACTCGCTAAAAATCAGGTTTTTGTTATTCCTCACATGAAAAACAAATCTTAACAAAAATAAACCTGCACTAAAATATATAAAAGATGAAGTATCTAAAGGACTAAATTGAAAGAGAATAAAGAGAATTAACAGAAAAAAACTGATTGAATAAAGGTAGCTAATTTTAGAAACTATAAAATAACGAACCTGTTTTCTTATAAAAAAGAGTCTTGTAAGCGCAACTTCAATAAAATTTTTAATTACAAAGTAGCTAAAAACAAGCCCTAGAGTAGATATAAAAGTAGAAAAATTAAACAAAAACTTATCACTTCTTTCAGAAACAAGTAAACAAATTACAAGTGCTAAAACAGTAGAAGAAAAAACAAATAATAAACTATAAAAAGAATTAAAAAAAGAAGTATCGTCTTCTACCTCATCTTCTATAAAACCTTTATTAAATAATGCAAAAACATAACCTTTTAGTTTTTCTGAATCTATAACTTTTAAGACAGCAATAATGGCAAATAAGAACACCAAAACCATCGGAATCCAATTTGTATTTAACGCTATTTTTTCTAGTGCTTGCACTTTTTTTTCTTTAATAAGATTAACACAAAATTAGTAATTAAATAATGTATATTTGTATTCTTACCACATGAAATTTCATTTATGTCAGATAGTCTAGTTATCATTCCTACTTACAACGAAAAAGAAAACATAGAAGCCATAATAAGAGCTGTTTTTAATCAAAAAAAAATATTTCATATTTTAGTTGTAGATGATAATTCTCCTGATGGAACTGCAACAATTGTAGAAAATTTAATTACTGAATTTCCTAACCAACTTTTTATAGAAAAAAGAAAGGGCAAAAATGGTTTAGGAACTGCCTATATTCATGGTTTTAAATGGGCTTTGGCTAAAAAATATGATTATATCATAGAAATGGATGCCGATTTTTCTCACAATCCTAAAGATTTAGTGCGTTTATACGATGCTTGTGCAAATAATGATGGAGATGTTTCTGTGGGTTCTAGATATGTAAATAAAAAAGTTAACGTTATTAACTGGGACATGAAGCGTTTATTACTTTCCTATTTTGCTTCAAAATACGTTCGTTTAATTACTAGAATTCCTGTTTTTGATACTACTGCTGGTTTTGTTTGCTGGAAACGTACCGTCTTAGAAACCATAAATTTAGATAAAATTAAGTTTGTTGGTTATGCTTTTCAAATTGAAATGAAATTTAAAGCATGGAAACATAAATTTAATATAAAAGAAGTTTCAGTAGTTTTTACAGATAGAGATTTAGGAACTTCTAAAATGAGTGGAAACATTGTTTCCGAAGCTTTATTTGGAGTTATAAAAATGAAACTAAAAGGTTTACCTAAATAAAATTTATGAATACAACTTCTATTAGAACAGCCAATTTAAAAGATATAGAAACTCTTCTAGAATTTGAGCAAGGTTTAATAGAAGCAGAAAAACCTTTAGATCCTTTTTTAGGTGAAGGAAAATTATTTTATTACAATATTCCTGAATTAATTACTTCAGAAAACATACATTTTGTAGTTGCAGTTTCTAATGAAGAGCTAGTGGGCTGTGGTTATTTAAAAATAGTAGATTCAAAAAAATACCACAAAAATTCTAAACACGGTTATATTGGTTTTATATTTGTAAAACCTACTTTTAGAGGTAAAAGAATTAGTAATTTAATTCTAGAATCTTTAAAAAAATGGGCAAAAGAAAAAGATTTAAAAGAACTAAGATTAGATGTGTATAGCAATAACCCATCTGCAATAAAATCTTATAAACGCTTTGGTTTTACAAAGAGTTTAGTTAACATGAGAATAGATATTTAATAAGAAAATGGCAAAAGCAACTTTAATAAAAAACGCAACAATAGTAAATGAAAACAACACTTTTAAAGGTGATGTTCTTATTGAAAATGAAATAATTAAAGAAATTTCAACAGAAATAAAAGCAACAGAAAATGTTAACGTTATAGATGCTGAAGGTAAATATCTAATTCCTGGTTTTATAGATGACCAAGTACATTTTAGAGAACCTGGTTTAACACACAAAGCTAATATTGCTACAGAAAGTAGAGCTGCAATTGCTGGTGGAATTACTACTTTTATTGAAATGCCAAATACAGTTCCTCAAGCAACTACTCAAGAATTATTAGAAGATAAATTTACAATTGCGGCCAACGATTCTTACGCAAACTATTCTTTTATGTTTGGCGGAACAAACGATAATTTAGAAGAATTATTAAAAACAGATCCTAAAAAAGTAGCCGGAATTAAATTATTTTTAGGTTCTTCTACAGGAAACATGTTGGTAGATAATGAAGCTGTTTTAGAGAAAATTTTCTCTTCTACTAAAATGATTATTTCTGTACATTGTGAAGACGAAGCTACAATTAGAAAAAACACAGAAGAATTTAAAGCTAAATATGGCGATGATATTCCTGTAAAATATCACCCAATTATTAGAAGTGAAGAAGCTTGTTACTTATCTTCTTCTAAAGCAATAGAATTAGCTAAAAAAACAGGAGCAAGATTGCATATTTTTCACCTTTCTACAGCTAAAGAAACCGAACTTTTTAGAAACGATATTCCGTTAGAAGAAAAACAAATTACAGCAGAAGTTTGTATTCATCATTTATGGTTTTCAGATAAAGATTATGAGGAAAAAGGGACACATATTAAGTGGAATCCTGCAGTTAAAACAGAAAAAGATAGATTAGGTTTATGGGAAGCGTTGTTAGACGACAGAATAGATGTTTTAGCAACAGACCATGCACCTCATACTTTAGAAGAGAAAACTAATTCTTATTTAAAAGCGCCAAGTGGTGGGCCATTAGTACAACATGCAGTTATTGCCTTATTAGAAAAAGTTAAAGAAGGAGTAATTCCTATTGAAAAAGCTGTGGAAAAAATGAGTCATAATCCTGCAAAATTGTTTCAAATAGAAAAACGTGGCTTTATAAAAGAAGGTTATTTTGCAGATTTAGTTTTAATAGATACAAACAAACCTCAAACAGTTTCTAAAGACAATATTTTATACAAATGTGGTTGGTCTCCTTTTGAAGGAACTACTTTCTCATCTACAATAACTCATACTTTTGTAAATGGTAACTTAATGTATAACAACGGTGTTTTTAATGACGAGATAAAAGGAAAAAGAATTACTTTTAATAGATAAAATGAAAAAAATTAGCTACTTATTTATTTTTATCTTTTTAGTTTCTTGCACAAGTAATACTATTTTCGAAAAACCAAAAGACTTAATTCCTAGAGATACAATGAGTCTTTTGTTACAAGAAATGATGATTGCTTCTAGTGCTAAGTTTATTAAAAACAAGAGCCAACAAAAGAACATTAATTACATGCCTTTTGTTTATGAAAAGTTTAAAATAGATAGTACACGTTTCTATGCAAGTAACTATTATTACATTTCTAAAATAGATTTATATCTAGAAATTTTAGAAGATGCTAAAACAAACTTAGAATCTAGAAATGATGTATTTAAAAAAATGCAAACAAGAATAGATTCTATTAGAAAAGATTCTACAGATAGAGTTAGAAACAATCAAAAAAAATTAGATAGTTTAAAAACTATAAAAAAACTAGATACTTTAAAGGTTGGTAAAAAAATAATTGATGAAGTAATTACTAGAGAATAAACTGCTATTCTTTATAATTATTACAAACATCTTTTATAACATTTGCTATTTTTTCGAATTTAAAATCTAAAGTTTTTTCTATTTTTTCTGAAGAATATTTAGAAATTTCATGTGCACTTTTTGCAGAATACTTGCTTAACAAAGGTTCTTTATTTGTAAAAAAAGAAAGTATTGAAGATACACGCCAAAAAATAGCAGTTTGCCATATTTTTATCTTTTTAGAAGCTTTCTTTACACCAAAAGAATCTGCAATTAAAAACAGAATATCTTTATAAGTTCTATTTTCTGAAACTAAAATGAAACGTTCATTTTTCACATCAGAATTCATTAATAAAATCATTGCTTTTACAACATCTTTTACACCAACAAAACCGGTAATTCCTTCTGTATAATATTTTAAGCCGTTGTAAACCTTACTAAATAATTTTCCTGAACCTGCAAACCAAAAACCAGCTCCTAAAATTACACCAGGGTTTACAATTACAACGTCTACTTCTTCTTGGCTAGCACGCCAAACTTCCATTTCTCCTCCAAATTTAGTTATAGAGTAACCACTATTATTTAATTCTTTATTCCATTCATTTTCTTCTGTAATTAATTTTCCATTTATAGCATCTCCAACAGATGCAATAGAACCTACAAAACATAATTTTTTAATTTTTGCATCAATAGAAAGATTTACAATAATTGCAGTACCATGTATGTTTACTTTTCTCATTTCTCTATAATCTCTAGGATTAAAAGAAATAAAAGCTGCACAATGGTAAACTTTTTCTATACCAACAAAAGCAGGAATCATAGCAGGCACCTCTGTAATATCTGCTTTAAACCATTCTATTTTAGAAACTAAAGAAGTGTCTTCTGTATAATAAGAAAAAACTTTTTCTACTGCTTTTATCTTTTCTTCAGAACGATAAATAGCACGTATTTTTTCATCATTTTTAACTAAATGATACAATAAATGTGCGCCAACTAAACCTGTTCCTCCGGTAACTAAAATCATACTACGAATTTATGTTTTTTTGGTTGATAAACGTATATTTGCTACTCGATTAATTTTATGAAAATGACAAACTTTGTTGAAGAATTACGTTGGCGTGGATTATTACATGATATTATGCCAGATACAGAAAATTATTTATTAGAAAATAAAACTGCAGGTTATATTGGTTTCGATCCAACGGCAGACTCATTACATATTGGTAGTTTGGTTCAAATTTTTATTTTAAAACATTTTCAAAACGCAGGTCACAATCCTATTGCATTAATTGGTGGAGCAACTGGTATGGTTGGAGATCCTTCTGGTAAATCTGCTGAAAGAAATTTATTAGACGAAGCAACTTTAGAAAAAAATATTGCGGGTGTTAGAGAAAATCTAGAACGCTTTTTAGATTTTGATACAACTGCAGAGAATAAAGCTGAATTAGTTAACAATTACGATTGGATGAAAGATATTTCTTTAATTGATTTTGTTAGAGATACAGGAAAACACATTACTGTAAACTATATGATGGCTAAAGATTCTGTGAAAAAACGTTTAAGTTCTGAATCTTCTGTTGGAATGAGTTTTACAGAATTTACTTACCAACTTTTTCAAGGATACGATTTTTATCATTTATATCAAGAAAAAAACTGTAGACTTCAAATGGGAGGTTCTGACCAATGGGGGAACATTACCACAGGTACAGAATTAATTAGAAGAAAAGCACAAGGAAAAGCATACGCAATTACGGTTCCTTTGGTTACAAAAGCAGATGGAACAAAATTTGGTAAAACTGAAGGTGGAAATGTGTGGTTAAATGCAGATAGAACTTCGCCTTATAAATTTTACCAATACTGGTTAAACTCTTCTGATGAGGATGCTGAAAACTTTATTAAAAAGTTTACTTTTTTAGATAGAGAAACTATAGAAAATTTAATTGCAGAACATAAAGAAAATCCGCATTTACGTTTATTACAGAAAACACTTGGCGAAGAAGTTACTACCTTAACACATGGTAAGGAAGCATATGAAAACGCTTTAAAAGCTTCTAACATTTTATTCGGAAAATCTACTGCTTCAGATTTAAAATCTTTAGACGAACAAACATTTTTAGATGTTTTTGATGGCGTACCACAAGCTACAGTTTCTATTGCAGATGTAGAAGAAGGTTTAGATATGATTGGTGCTTTAGCAGCAAAAACAAACTTTTTAAGTTCTAATGGAGACGCTAGAAGAGCATTAAAAGAAAATGCAATTTCTGTAAATAAAGAGAAGGTAAAAGACGATTTTAAAATTACTAAAGAAGATTTAATAGCAAATAAATATGTGTTATTACAACGTGGTAAAAAAACATATTATTTATTGGTTGTAGAATAAGTTTAAATAATTATATAATAAAGAAAAAGAGCTGACTTATGTCCGCTCTTTTTCTTTTCCTATACATTCACAAACTCCCCCGAGATTGCTTTCTTACAGTTTCTTCTATTGCTTTTTAAGCTTTAACCAGTTTTTGTCTGCTTTTAATTTTAATTCTTCTGCACCTTCTTCTTCCCATAATTCTAATGTATTTGTTCCCCAAGAATTATAAAAAAGATATAACTTACCATCTCTAATTTCATAAGTTTTTGGATCTACAGAAACCCTTTCTCCTTTAGCACCAATTGCATAAGCACAATAACCACCATAAGCAGGAATGTATTTTTTTGGTGATTTTTTAAACGTTTCTAAATTTTCTTTTGATGAAAACTTAAACTTCACACCATCATATTCTGTAGTAAATTGTTTGTCTCCTTTTTCTACTTTGTTTCCAAAATATGCAACAACATCATATCCTTCTGCTACATAGCCTTTTTTTAAATTGTATTCTTGTGCAAAAAAAGTTGAAGATATTGTTAAAAGTAAAATTGTAATTAAGTTTTTCATTGAATCTATTTTTATTCTTTGTCGATAGATTTTCAGAAAAATTACATAGAAAAACGAATCTAATGTTAAGATATTCTAAAAATAGCTGTTTTATTTACGTATATAAAACAGCTATTTATTATGAGATAAAAGATTTTTATTCAAAAAATTATTCAGCTACTAATTCTTTTAAGACTTGCTTAAATGTAGCTACGGGTTGTGCACCTGTTACAGCACTTTTCCTATTAAAAACAATGGTTGGCACAGAATTAACACCTAAACTTTTCCAGTATTCTTGTTTACTTCTTACTTCTTTACGTACTTCTTCATTTTCTAATTTAGCCAAACCTTCATCAGCATTTAAACCAACATCTAACAAGGCTTGCTTTAATATTTCTCTTTTAGAAACATCTTTTTTATCTGTAAAAAAAGCTTTTGTTAATGTCATTTTTAATTCTGTTTGTTTCCCAAAATCTTTTGCATATTCTAATAAAACATGCGCATCAAAGGTATTTGACATGCGCATTTCATCAAAATAATTAAAAGTAAAACCTAGTTCTTCACCAGCTTCTATCATTCTTTGTTTAGATTCATTTTGTTGCGCATCTGTAGAACCATATTTCTCTGCAATATGTTCTTTAAGATTCTGTCCTTCTGCAGGCATATTAGGGTTTAACTCAAAAGGTTGCCACTCAATTTCTACTTTATCTTGTAAACCTAGTTCTGTTATTGCTTTTTCTAGACGTTTGTAACCAACTGTACACCAAGGGCAAACTACATCTGAAACGATATCTATTTTTAACTTTTCTTTCATTTTATTTTCTGTTTTTTTCAAATAACTATTTATAAGTTATAAGAATATTTGCTATTTTCTTTAAATCGGATTCTTCAATTTCAGTTTTTGGAGCTAAGGGGAAAGTTTGTTGCCCTGGTCTACTTACAAAAGCAGCTCGCCAACCAGCCCAAAGTGCACCTGCAACATCCCAACCATGTGCTGCAATTAACATACATTCTTTTGGTTGTACATTTAATTTATTTGCGGCCCAATTGTAAGTATCTGTAAATGGTTTAAATTTTGCTACATCTTCAATACTTAACCTTTCATCAAAATAATTAGTTAAACCAGCACTCTCAAATTGTTTTTTAACGCCTTCATTAGAAGAGTTTGTTAAAGAAACTAATTTATAACCAGCCTCTTTTAATAAGATTAGCGCTTCTTTTACTTCTTCATGAGCTGGTAAACCACGTAAACCTGATAAAATAACTTTACGTGCTTCTTCTTCTGAAGTTATAATATTATTATTTGCAGCCACCATTTGCAATGCAGCAGCACCAATATGTCCAAAAGGTTCATAACGTCCGCTAGCAGAAACAACTAAAGAATATTGTAGCATTGTAGTAAACCAAAGTGGTAAAAGCTCTAGATTACCACCCAAAGCATCTCCTACTTGTTGCTTCATCTTGGTAAGATCTAAAAGCGTTTCATTTACATCAAAAAATAATACTTTAGGTCTAATTTTACTGCTCATTTGAAAGTGATTTTTATATATAAATATACTAATATTATAGGTATTTTTATGTTTGATCTTTACTAGAGTAAATTGAAAAAAAATTACACAACTTCACTTATTTGAAGCTCTCCTGCAACATTACTATAGTTTTTTATATCTGCTGCAAAAACTTCTGCATGAGGTGCAAATGCAGCTTGAAAAGAAGCAACATTGTTAAATTTTAAATGAGCTATTGCAACATAAGGTGCAGGTTCTCCAGGAATTCTACTTCCTATTCCTAAATCTAACTCTAATCCTTTTAAAGCATCTCCCAAAGCATTTTTAATCATTGGTAAATGAGAATTAATATAATAGTCTGAATTAAAGACTACATCTTTGCTGTTAGGGTACATTACTGATACTTTTATCATAATTTATATTTTCTTAATTAGTAAAACCTTTCGTAAAAAATACGAAAGGTTTACAATTATTATTTTGTTGATTTAGAAAAAAATATTATTGTTTTTTCCAAGCAAACTTTTCAAATGCAGCATCTACAGGTGTATTAGCAATGTGATTTGTGTAATTACTAATTACTTTTTGAGACATTCCTAAAATAATGTCTAAAACTTGTTGCTCACCATAACCAACAGCATAAAATGCATTTAATTCTTCTTGAGTAACGTTACCACGATTACGAACTACAGACAAAGTCATTGTACGTAATGCTTCTAATTTAGAATCTGCTAAAGGTGTTTCGTTACGTAATGCTTCTATAATTGCATCATCTACTTTCATCATTTTTGCGATTCCTGTATGTGCTGGTACACAATAATGGCAAGAATGCTCTACATTAATTGTTTGCCATACTACAGTTAACTCATTATCATTAAATGAAGAGTTTACAAACAATTCATGTAATTGTTGGTATGCATCAAGAATTTGAGGTGATGCAGCTAATACTCCGTGTAAACCAGGAATCATTCCGTAAGCTTTTTGAGATTTTTCTAATAAAGCTTTGCTTTCTTCTGGTGCGCTTTCAATGTTGTGAACTTTTAAAGTTGTCATAATTTTAATTTTTAATTTGTTATTAATTTTTGTTTTTATTACTAAGCAATCGCTTAGTTTTGATTTAAAAAAAAGGTTACAGGTTTAAAAATGTAACTTCTATAATATTATCTAATTGATTTTTACTAAATACTTTTGATGCTATTGACAAGCCTAATAAATTATTCATCAAAAAATCTGCTTGATTTTCTATTGTATCTTGATCTCTTAAGTCGTCTTGTTTTAAATTACTTACAAATAAGTCTCTAACTTCATTTGCAAATTTTTTAAGCTCTAACATTACCACAGCATCTACATCTTCTTTAATTTCATTTACAGAGTTGGTAACCAAACACCCTTTTCTTAAAGCTCCTTCTTTAGAAAACTCTAAAAAGTCGTAAAAATATTGTTTAATACCAACAATACCATTGTTAGATTGCCTTAACTTATCTTTAATTGAGTTAATTTGTTTTTTATAAAACTTAATACTCTCTAAGAAAACACCTTGTTTATTTTTAAAACTAGCATAAATAGAAAACTGGTTAATGCCCATTTCTTTTTCTAACATACGCACAGAAGTGGCTTCATAACCATTTCGCCAAAAAAGCCCCATTGCTTTTTCAATTACTTCTTCTTCGTTATATTGTTTTTTTCTAGCCATTCTATAAATCTAGTACAAAACTAAGCAATTGCTTTGATATGGCAAAATTATTTATAAATTTGTCACATCAATCAGATAAAAAATAAATAAACATGAAAAATTATATATTCTCTGCTCTTATATTTCTTTCTGTAATTGCCTGTAAAGAAAATAAAAAAGCTCCAAAATCTAGTAATTTAGAAAAGACTGAAACTATTATTTCTTCAAAAGAATATCCTAAAGATTTACAAAATATTTTTAAAGCTCATGGAGGACTTGATGCTTGGAAACAAATGAAATCTTTAATTTTTACAATGGAAACTGAAAATGAAGATCTAGTTATTACCACAAATTTAAACAGTAGAGAAGCGCTTTTAGATAATTCTAAAAAAACAATTGGTTTTGATGGTAAACAAGTTTGGCTACTAAATAAAACAGAAGAAAAGTATAAAGGTTACAACCCAATTTACGAATATAATTTAATGTTTTATTTTTATGCAATGCCTTTTATTTTATCTGATGATGGAATAAATTATGCAAAAACAGATCCGTTAATTTTTGATGGAAAAACATACCCAGGTATAGAAATTACTTATAACAAAGGTGTTGGTGAAACACCAGAAGATCGTTACATTTTATATTTTAACTCAAAAACGTATAAAATGGAATGGCTTGGTTATACTGTTTCTTTTGTTGAAGGGATAGATAAAAAAGAACTACATTTTAGACGTTATAACGATTGGCAAAATGTGAATGGTTTAATACTACCTAAATCTATTACAGGTTACAATTTTAAAAATGACAAACCAACCACAGTTAAACATAAAAATGTTTTTAAAGACATTAAAATATCTAAAGAAAAAGTAGAATCTTCTAAATTTACAAAACCTAAAAAAGCTATTTTTTTAAATTAGATTGCAATAGTTTTTAAAATTAAATACGCTTAGAAGTTAAACTTCTAAGCGTATTTTTTTTAAGAAATGGGGATTGCTTATTATTTCCAAGTTACAATATCTTCGAAATTACGTCTAGATTTACCATGAGCTGGTTCTTCTTTTCTATAACCAAAAGCTACCATAAAAGATAATCCATATTTATCTGTATCTACACCAAACTTTTCTTTTAATAAAGCCTCTGCTTTTTCTTGATGAAAACCTTCAATAGGGCAAGAATCTATACCTGTTAAAGCTGCTGCAGTCATCATATTACCCAGAGCAATATATGTTTGCTTAGAAGACCAATCAAATAATTTCTTATCTGTATCTAAATCAAAATCACGTTCTTGAAATTCTCTGTAGAATTTAGAATACATTTCTATAACATCTTCTGGCAACTGTTTTACATCTTTCATCATATGAGTAATATATGCTGCATCATGTTTTACCATTGGTGCTTTCATACTTAAACCTAATACAAAATGACTTGCAGTGTCTAACTTTAATGGTGCACCCCAAGCTACTGGCTTTAGCAACTCTCTTAATTCTTTATCTTGAACAACAATAAAATGCCATGGCTCAAAACCAAAAGAACTTGGCGACAAATGGGCTGTTTCTAAAATAAAATTAATGTCTTGATCTGACACTGTTTTAGTTGCATCAAACTCTTTTGTTGCGTGTCTATATTTAAATGCGTTAAGAATATCTTCTTTGGAAATATTTGGTGTTTTCATTTTTATACTATATTAATTATAGTTGCAAAACTAAGTATAGTTTTTTACCTTTGCAATAACGGTCGAAAATGATAGTATACATTTATGAAACATTTAAACGAAGAAGTAAGTAAAGTTATAAGTTTTAACGGTAAAGAATACCCTTGTTGTGCTAGTTTAACAATGGGAATTATTGGTGGAAAATGGAAAACAGTAATTATATTTCACTTAATAAATGAAACTCTTAGATATAACGAGTTAAGAAAAAAAATGCCTACAGTTACAGAGAGAACGTTAAGCTTACAACTAAAAACTCTAGAAGAAGATGATGTTATTAAAAGGCAAGTTTACACTTCTAAACCTCCTTTAAAAGTAGAATATTCTTTAACAGATTTTGGTAAAACACTTGTGCCTGTAATACAATCTATAGCAAATTGGGGACATAACGTGTATACAACACAAAATTAAAAACTATTTTCTTTCACTTAAAACTTTTAATAAATACTCGTTTTGCTTTTCTAAAAGTTCGTTTGTCTTATTCATTAATTCAATGTTTTTAGGCGTAACAACTTTTACATTCTTAGGATCGTCTGATTTCTTTTTTAATGAATTCATTAATTTTACAACTACAAAAACGGTAAAAGCAATTACCATAAAATCTACTCCGGCTTCAATTAGTTTACCATAACCAATGGCAATTTCTTCTGTTGTTGTTTTGTTGTTAGTTAAAATAGCTTCTCGTAAAATAATTTTTCTATTTTCCCAATTAGCTCCATCAGTCATAAAAGATAATGGAGGCATTAAAACCTCTTTTACTAAAATGTTTACTACTTTATTAAAAGCAGTACCAATTATAACACCAATAGCAATGTCTATCATGTTACCTTTTACTGCAAAATCTTTAAATTCTTGTAATATTTTAAATCTCATTTTGTCTATTAATTAATTTACAAAACCATTAAATTACAACCTCTAATATCAGAATTATCGAAACGACCAATAATTTCAAACGTTTCATTTCTGTGTACTTTTCCTAAATCTTGAGTAGCTATAAAAGAACAAGAATTGTAGTTAGCTAAATCTATAACGTTTATTCCACCATTTTTTCCTAATTCATTAATAGTTAAAGCGTCTTCTGTATCTCTTGTTAAAATTTTCATCCAAGGTGGTGTATCAAAAACTCCATTTCCGTTAGAATAACCTTGACTTAATAATTCTGTCATTCCGTATTCTGAATGAATTTCAGAAACCCCAAAACCTTCTTTTAGAACTTCATGTAATTCTTCTCTTATTAACTCTTTTCGTCTTCCTTTCATACCTCCAGTTTCCATAATTATGGTGTTTTTAAGGTTGAATTGTTTCAATTCTATTAAATCTAATAAGGCAAAAGAAACTCCAATTAACAGCGTTTTTTCTCCTTTTTCATCTAATTCTATTAGTTTTTTAGCTAATTCTTCAATATTATCTAAATAAAAACCACTTTCTATTTTTTTAGATTTCTTAATTAAATCATCTACCATAAAAACCAAAGAAGATCCTTTGCGTTCTAAATAATTTGGCAATAATGCAAGAACTGTATAATCTTCTATGTTTCCGTAAAAATGAGCAAATCCTTTTAAATAACTTTCTTTATAAAGTGTTATATCTGTAACATGATGTTTACTAGTTAAACTACCTGTTGTACCAGAACTAGTAAAGGTTTCTTCAATTGCTTCTAGAGAAGAAAGTACTTCTCTACTTTTAAAAAACTGAATTGGTAAAAACGGAATTTCTTCAATAGTTTTTACTTCTGAAGGATGCACATATAATAAATCGCAAAAAGATCTATACACTTTATTGTTTTTAAATTGGTGTTTAAAAACTTCTAAAGCAACTTGTGTAAATTCTGCTGTATTTTGTATGTTAAAAATCTTGTCTTTCATATATCTTCTGCA
>TARA_R110002049_G_scaffold239599_1_pt1 | contig 16152 bp, 12 predicted proteins | sample TARA_R110002049 | Tara Oceans TARA_R110002049 (sample SAMEA4396941) | marine metagenome | biome: Polar Biome; feature: [SRF] surface water layer (ENVO:00010504); material: water (ENVO:00002006), including particulate matter (ENVO:01000060) such as... | depth 5 m | reverse complement strand
ATGCCGTCCCTTGTCCGAGAAACATTTTGCGAGCTTAACTTTCGGGAATATTGTATGCATAAAATAACCCTCTATTTATTCTTGTTATGGTTATGTTTCATTTAGCAATAAAGCCCACTATCAGTGGAATAGGCATAATTGTGACGCTCAATCACGAATTATTTACCATAATCAATCTTACCAACCCTGGAATTTCGGGTTCAGCAAGGTTGCCAAGTGCGGTTAGATAGGGCTGCAAAAACACGTACCCACAAAAAATATTTGGTAGTTTAAAATACACATTTTCATTCCACTGGGGAATTAACGGAACTCCTGAAGCAATCCGGCTTTCAAAATTTTCAATACTGGCAGACACTAACGAGTAGTAAGGATAATGAAAGCGGGATTGAAAAGCCCCCATCGGGTTATGGTCAAGGGAGTTTTGTAGTAGTAAAAGAAAATAAAGTTTAACCCTGTCTGTTGACCAAACAGGCATAAAAATCAATAATCATGAGCAAAATTGAGCACTTCCCGAATTTTCTCGGGAACAAGTGGGCAAGTGAAATGGAAATCGGAATCTTTGAAGTTGTGTCCAAGACCTTTTTGAGTGCAGCTCTTTTTCCGGAATGCAGGGCAACGGAATGTAGGGAAATTTGCTAAACGAATAATAGGCCAGTGGTTTTAATTAAAACTCCAGTTTAGTTAGGCACTGGAAACCTTTTGCAAAGCCTGTTTAAACCAGTACATATATTTCATCAAACAATATCCTGTCCAATCTTTCCTGCCCAGAAAAGGTTTTCTTCAAAGTATTGTGGGGTATCCAGTTAAAAGCATTATGACCATCCCACAACATAGGTTTTAGTGGTAATCTTGACCTCCTTCCGTTATCATGTTCAATAATTCCCTTGATTTCTTTGAAGGGTGATCGTTCCCGTCACTGCACTCATATTGGAACAATTTCGTTTTCTCAAATATGCTCTTTACGAATGCTTTGAAGATACTTTTTAACCTTGTAAACTTTAGAATTTCATTCTTTGTACCCTAACGGCATTCAATATTGCTAACAAAGCTACACCAACGTCAGCAAAAACAGCCTCCCACATCGTCGCCAAACCACCTGCGCCTAAAACCAACACAACAGCTTTCACACCAAATGCCAAACCAATGTTTTGCCAAACAATACGCCTTGTAGAACGGCCTATTTTTATGGCTTTCGCTATTTTGGATGGTTGGTCTGTTTGGATAATAACATCCGCCGTCTCTATCGCCACATCGCTGCCCAATCCACCCATAGCAATACCAACATCACTTGCAGCTAATACGGGTGCATCGTTGATTCCATCGCCAATAAATGCCACTTTGTTATTCGCGGAAGACATCAGCTTTTCGACTTCGTTCAGCTTATCTTCTGGCAACAAGCCACCTTTTGCCCAGTCCACACCCATTTCCTTTGCTACTTGTTGGGTAATGGAATCCTTATCGCCAGAGAGCATTATGATTTTCGAAATTCCCGATTCTCGAATTTGTTTGATGGCTTCATGTGCGTCTTCTTTTAGTTCGTCTGCAATGATGACATAGCCCGCGAACTTATTTTCAATGGAAACCATCACAATGGATTCAACAATACTATCTGTCTCGTTTGGAACTCCTATACTATTGGACGTCATTAGTGCTTTATTGCCTACCAAAACCGTTTTGCCATTTACCCTTCCCTTTAATCCCTTTCCCGCAACTTCGTTTACTTCCGCTGCCTGAAAATCTTCGCCATCTGCTTTATATTCCATAATGGCCTTGGCAATTGGGTGGGTCGACTGTTCTTCCATCGCCATCAGGTATTTCATAAATTCAGCTTCTTCCCAACCAATGGCTTTTATCTCCTTGATTTTGAAAACACCTTTGGTCACGGTTCCAGTTTTGTCCATTACCACTGTAGTTACCTTTGTCATTTCGTCCAAAAAGGATGCTCCCTTAAAGAGAATTCCATTTTTTGAAGCGGCTCCCAATCCACCGAAATAACCTAATGGAATAGAGATAACCAAAGCACACGGACAGGAAATGACCAAGAATATCAATGCTCTGTATAACCAATCGCTGAAAACATAATCATCAACAAAAAAGTAAGGCAAAAAGGTTAATCCTATAGCAAGAAACACCACAATAGGTGTATAGATTCTTGCAAATTTTCTAATAAACAATTCGGTTTTTGATTTACGTGCCGTGGCATTCTGAACCATATCTAGAATTCTGGCAATGGAACTGTCCTTAAATTCCTTAGTTGTTTCAATTTCTATCACGCCATCCAAATTGATGCTTCCTGCAAATACTTTTTCACCTTTTGCAATAGTATCTGGTTTACTTTCGCCTGTTAAAGCCGCTGTATTGAAAGAGCCTTTTTTAGATAACAATACGCCGTCTAGGGGAATTTTTTCGCCTACACGAACTTGCACTTTCTCACCAATGGTAACCGTTTCTGGATTTACGGACACGTAATCGTTATTTCGATATACCAAGGCTTCATTGGGACGCACATCGAGCAAGGCTTTAATATTTCTTTTTGCTTTATTTACTGCTGCATTCTGAAACAGTTCACCAACTGCATAGAAAAGCATTACGGCGACACCTTCTGGATATTGGCCAATGGCAAACGCACCAATGGTGGCGATGGACATTAAAAAAAACTCCGTAAATACATCACCTTTTTTAATACTTTCCCAACCTGCTTTTACTACTGGAAATCCAACGGGTAAATAAGCTATACCATACCAAATAATTCGTAGCCAATCTCTAAAAAAAGATGTATCAACATAATCCAATGCTATCCCAATGATAAGCATTACAAAACTTATGATTGCTGGAATATATGCCTTGAAATTATTGGATGCTTTACCGTGACTATGTTGTTTCTCTGAATCTGGTTTTAAATCTCTTAAATTAACTTTCTTTTTTTCCATTGTTCTATATTAATAATAACAAATATGACCATAAATACAGTGCAATGGAAGTGCATTATTGTCCACTACATTTATCGCAAATGCCTTTAACCACCAAGTTTACATTTTCTGAAATAAAGCCTTCTGGCACTTTAATTTGTGGAATTTTATGCTCTGTAAGACACACCGTTTCATTACAGTTGTTGCAATGAAAATGCAGGTGCAAATCAGTTTCAATTTCACAGTGGCAACCTTGTTCGCATAAAGCATATTTTGTAATTCCTGTACCATCGTCTATTTGATGTACAATATCATTTTCCTCGAACGTTTTTATGGTTCTGTATAAGGTTGTTCGATCCGCTTTTGTAAACGCATTCTCAATATCACTTAATGTTACTGCTACTTGTTTTTCAGCAAGAAACTTATAAATCAACATACGCATTGCGGTAACGCGTATGCTTTTTGATTCAAATAACTTTTCTATTTCGTTCATATTTTAATATTTAATGCCCGTGACCTTCTCCTTCTTCTTCACTGTTTTTGGCTTTTGCCAAAAGTATAAAAGCATCTTTTAGTACCACATCTATTTGAGTAATATCTTGTGATTTGTCTTCTAAAGTAAAGGCCACAAACCCTTCTTCTTCATTGCCTTTAATGATTTCAAACATTTCAAAATCGTTCATTGTTTCTTGTCCTTCTTTTCTTTTACCTATTGATTTGAAAATATAGTAAAGGCCTTCAAAACGCACAATAGCCTCATCTGGTATAGCATACTGTTCAAGAGCTTCCACCTCAATAGCTGCATTGACAAACATTCCTGGTAATAAATCCTCATTTTTTTCTTTTAGATGTCCGTGAATAGTAATAGACCTATCATTTCGCACACTATTTCCTATCAAAAACACTTTGGCTTCCATCCATTTTTCGGGCGCATTTGCCAATCTGAAACGAATGCGTTGTCCATTTTTAATTAATGGAATGTCATCTTCATATACTTTAAGTTCTACGTGCAAATCGGAAGCATCTGTAATATCCATCAATACATCCTGTGGGTTAAAATATTTTCCTGTATTGATATATACTTCACGAACCACACCATTTATAGGTGAATAAATATTGACCACTGACGAAACCGTTCCGTTTTTTACGGTTGATGGATTAATACCTATTAAGCGCAACTTGCTTTCCAAGGCTTGAATATTTGCTTTGTTTGTTAGGTAACTGCTTTTGGCTTTTTGAAACACTTTTGTAGAGGTTACTTGCTCATCATTTAAGGTTTGTTGACGTTCAAAATCTGCCTTTAAATAATCATTATTTGCCAATGCTTCCAAATAATCTCTCTGAAATTCGATAAATTCTGGGTTTTCAACCGTGGCAACTACTTGCCCTTTTTTAATGTGACTACCGGGAAGCATTTCAGTATATTTCAAAAACCCACCATAAGGAACGGTCACCGATATATTGCCCTGTGGTGGTACATCAATCATTCCGTTTACGGTTATTTCGTAACCTATTTGTCGCTTTTCTACTTTTCCGATGACAATATTGGTTTGAGCCATTTGCCCTTCGGTTAATTCAACTAGGTTTTCGTTTTCTGCCTTGTGGCTCTCTTCGTTTGATGTTGTGGATTTATCTTTACACCCCAACAATACTGACAGCACAGTGAATACAATGATTTTATATATGTTATTTTTCATTCTCTAATTTTTTGAAGTTAACTGCTCAATTTTAATAAGTGTTTGGTTGTACTGGTTTACAAAAGCCAGATATTTGGTTTGAATGGTCAGCGCACGATTAATGCCTTGAATATATTCTAAATACTCAACTTCGCCTTCTTGAAAACCACGTTGCGAACTTTTTAAGAGCAATTCAGCCTGTGGTAAGGCATTAAGGCGGTAAAACTCCAAGTTCTGTTGGTCTTTCTTCAATATTTCCAAGGCGGTTTGTAACTGCGATTTGGTATAGTTATAAACAGCTTCAAGTTTAGATTCATTTTCCATTTTCTGAATCCTTGCAGCTTTAACTATTGAGGTGTGCGATTTAAAGAAAATAGGAATGCTTAAACCTAATTGCACACCTGTAAATCTGTTGCCAGAATCAAAAACGGTTGGTATACCATTGGCAGTTTCGCCATTACCAATAAAGGATTGATTGAAGTAGCCCAATGTAATATCCGGTAACATTTTTGAAGATGCCACAGCACGTTCTTTATCTGCAACTTCTACTTTTGACTTATAAAATGAAACTAGTGGGTGCTTTGAAAGCATAGAAGTATCTGCGACATTTTCAGTAGTCAACATTGATTTTTGTTCTAATGTCCCAACAGTAATGTCAACAAGACTTTCTGTATTCAATAAATTTTGTAATTGTAGTTGGTAGGTTGTAATGATTGAGGCATTATCTTTCAGTGCAATCTGTACATCAGCTACTTCAGCATTTGCTGTTGCCCTTTCCAAAGCATTACTTTCTCCAGTTTTAAAACGCAAGTCAGCTGCATATTGAAACCGTTTATAAATACTGTCTTGTTGCTGCAATACGTTTTGTTTGCTTTTTAAATACCACAGCTCAAAGTATGCCGATTTTACTTGGAAAATCAATTCATTTTTTATGACGTCTTGTTGCCGTTCACTTGCTTCAATTTTTGCCTTTGATAACTTATTTTGATTGGCATACAATGTTGGAAACGCAAAGGTCTGATTTATACTGAAACGTGTATCATCATCAACTGCACTATTTGTTTGTCCGTATTCCAAAGCAAACTCTGTTTTCGGAATGTCCCAACTTGCGCCTTTTAGAGCACGCTGTTGTTCAGTTTGAAATTGAGAAACTTTAATGTTAGGATTATTCTTTAAAGCCACTTCAATAACTTCATCAAGGCTTTGAAATACTTTTACTCCTGTATTGCTTTGAGCATTTATAGTGTGCATACCGCCTATAAACCCAATAAACAATAGCAATGTGACTTTATTCGGTTTCATTTTTATCTTTTTTTCTGAATAATAATATAGAATTGGTAACACTATCAAGGTTAAAAAGGTTGCTGTAATTAAACCACCGATGACCACGGTTGCCAAAGGACGTTGCACTTCTGCTCCCGAAGTTTGCGACAAAGCCATAGGTAAAAACCCTAATGACGCAACAGCAGCGGTCATTATCACAGGGCGTAAACGTGTATGTGTGCCTTTGTAGATGCGCTCAAAAATATCGGAAACCCCATTCTTTTTGAGGCGATTAAATTCCGCAATCAATACAATCCCATTCAATACGGCAACTCCAAAGAGGGCAATAAAACCTACTCCTGCTGAAATACTAAAAGGTAAATCGCGAAGCCAAAGGGCAAAAACACCACCAATGGCAGATAAAGGAATGGCAGTAAAAATTAAGATACCTTGTTTTATCGAGCCAAACGTAAAATACAATAAGATAAATATGAGCAATAATGCCATAGGTACTGCAATGCCTAAACGCTGCCTAGCCTCAACTAAATTTTCAAACTGCCCGCCATACGTAACACTATAACCGGGTGCTAAATCCACTTGATCATCAATTTTATCCCTTACTTCGGATACAACACTTTCAACATCCCGGTTTCTTACGTTAAAAGCTGTAATAATGCGTCTTCTCGTATCATCCCGTTGAATTTGGTAAGGGCCATCGACAATGGAAACCGATGCAACTTGTTGTAATGGTATTTGCTGACCTTTACTACCGTTTATATACAGATTTTGGACATCAGATAGGTTTTCCCTATGGTCTCCTGCCATTCTCACCACCAGATCAAACTGTTTTTCTCCCTCATAGACTAACCCAGTTGATGCTCCAGCAAAAGCAGCTTGAATGGTTTTGTTTACCGAAGTGATACTCAAACCATATTTTGCTAATTGGCCTCTATTATAACTGACAACGATTTGGGGAATCCCTGTGACTTCTTCTACATAAACGTCCACTGCACCATCTACTGTTTCTGCAATCTTGCCTATTTGCGTTGCGTATTCTGATAGCTGTTCTAGATCTTCACCGTATATTTTTATGGCTACATCCTGTCTTACCCCGGTCATCAATTCATTAAAACGCATTTGTATGGGCTGCTGAAACCCAAAAGTAACCCCTGGAATTTCTTCTAGGGCTTCTGCCATTTTGTTAGCTAATTCTTCTCTGTTCGATGCTGAAACCCATTCCGATTTATTTTTTAGGATAATCATTAAATCGGCTGCTTCCACGGGCATTGGGTCAGTAGGAATCTCCCCTGATCCTATTTTGGAAACCACCTGTAATACTTCAGGAAAATTGTCCAATAGAATTTTTTCTGCCTTGGTCGTTGCCTTAATGGTGTTACTTAATGAACTGCCTGTCATCACACGTGTTTCAACAGCAAAATCACCTTCTTCAAGCGTTGGAATAAATTCACCGCCCAAACCTCTAAATACCAAAAAGGCCACCACAAATAGAACCACTGTAGATGCCACAACTATAGCTCTTGAGCGCATTGCCCTCTTTAAAATAGGCTTATAAATACGGTAAAAGAAATTCATAATTCTATCAGAAATATTTTGTTTATGTTCAGTTTTTTTGCTCAAGACAAGAGCCGACATCATCGGAATATAAGTGAGTGAAAGTATAAAAGCCCCAAAAATCGCAAAGCTGACTGTTTGTGCCATAGGACCAAACATTTTACCCTCCGTTCCTACCAATGCCAATATGGGTAGATAAACGATTAGAATGATGATTTCCCCAAAGGCCGCAGAATTTCTTATTTTACTGGAAGATTTGAAGACCTCTTCATCCATCTCTTTTTGAGTCAGTTTTCTTTGGAGATTTTTACTTCCCAAATGAAAAAGCGTTGCTTCTACGATAATGACCGCACCATCTACAATCAACCCGAAATCAATAGCACCAAGGCTCATTAAATTTGCGGATACCCCAAAAAGGTGCATCATACTAAATGCAAATAACAGAGCCAATGGGATAACGGATGCCGTAATTAATCCTGCCCGCCAATTACCCAACAGCAATAACAAAATAAAAATAACAATGAGAGCACCTTCCACTAGATTGGTCGTCACGGTACCTATGGCATTGTTTACTAATTTAGTTCTATCTAAAAAAGGTTCAATGACCACACCTTCAGGCAGTGTCTTACTTATGGTTTCCATTTTGTCCTTTACATCGGCAATAACCTGTGCGGAATTGGCACCTTTTAACATCATAACAATGGCACTGACAACTTCGCCTTCTCCATTTCGGGTAGTCGCTCCATAGCGAATAGCTGTGCCGGTTTGTACTTCAGCTACATCACTGATTAAAACAGGAATGCCATCATCGGTCTGCTTTACAAGAATGTTTTCAATGTCTTTTATGGAACCAACCAAACCTTCACTTCGAATGAATAATGCCCTATCATTTTTTTCAATATATGCACCACCTGTATTCTGATTGTTAGACTCCAAGGCATCGAATATTTCAGCGATTGAGACCTGCATGGCATTTAGGCGCTCTGGACGAATGGCTATTTCATATTGTTTCAGATAACCTCCAAAGCTACTTACATCGGCAACTCCTGGAGTTCCTAGGAGCTGACGGCGAATTACCCAATCTTGTATAGTCCTCAATTGAACCGCATCGTATTTATCTTCATAGCCGGGTTTAGTGCCAATAACATATTGATAAATTTCACCAAGACCTGTACTTAATGGTGCAATACTTGGCTCTCCTATACTTTCAGGAATTTGGGATTGTGCTTCTGATAGCCGTTCTTTTACTTGAGCACGTGCCCAATACACATCTACATTTTCTTCAAAAACAATAGTAACTACTGACAATCCAAATCGAGAAAAAGAGCGTATTTCCTCAATTTGTGGAATGGTTGCCATTGTAATTTCAATGGGAAATGTTATTAGGCGTTCTACTTCTTGTGCAGCAAGTGTAGGCGAAGTAGTAATTACCTGCACTTGATTATTAGTAATATCTGGTACTGCATCTACAGGCAATTGTTTTAGTGAATAGATGCCTGTGAGAACCAATGCCAAAGTCAGTAATCCTATAACCAGTTTATGGGTTATGGAATACTTGATTATTTTATTAAGCATATAATAATAGTTATAATGAATTTATAAATTAAGAGTAGTAACCAATAGCTATTATTGGCAACTTGAATTTATAAGATACCTGTATTTACGGGTACTCATTATACTCGCGGTGACTGTAAGATGGTAGGTTTGAAGTCTTTTTCAATACCATTGAAATGATAAAACACTTCTGTAGAAATATCAGTTGTTGAAACTGTGAAGTCAACAATTTTAAAATATGTTGCGTGAATATGGCAGCAATGACAATTGCAAAAAGGCGAACATAATTCTGAACTATTATGTCGATGGTCGTTATTCATTGCCTGTGAAACCTCTGTTTTAACTTCATTATCGAGCACACTGGTATCTTCGCAAGGTGCTATATTAAGTGCGAAAATGTATATGGCAAAAATGAATGTTAAAAATTTCATTGTAGCAAAGATATAAATTATTCAATGCAATGGCTGTGCAAGTTTTAAAAAGAGGGCCAATCTCTAAGCCGGTCAACCATATGGTCCATTGGAGATTTTTAAAAATACGATGAGATTCCAAAAATAAAACCTCCTGTTCTTGCAGGATCGTTGTTCAAAATATCCTTTTGTCTTTGGATGCGATAGTTGAGGCGGAATATCGTCTGTGGGGATGGCCTGAAACTGATGGCCGGCATGATGCCCCAGATCTCATCGCCGATTTCGTCCCCTGTCTCGTTAAAGGTTCCCACGTTCCAATCGACGTATTCAAACCGGCACGCCAGATTCAGGGTGGCGTTGTCCCAGCCCAACATTTTCTGTTTCAGGACAGGTTGAACAATGTCCAAAAAACCACCATGCTGTTTACTCCCATATTGTTGTGTATAAGTGTTGGGGATATCCACCTGTACCCAGGCCCATTCACCCGTTATATAGGTGTTGAGCTTTGGCAGCGTATTGTTATAATCAATGGCATAGAGATTGACCCTTCTTTTTTTGTCCAGTTCAATACCATCATCTTCAAAAGTGTTGTAGATGCCTCCCATATTTGATAGCCCGATCTCACCGAAGGTATTATGTCTTACCGCTATTTTGGCCGTGGTCAACGGTGTGCCACTTGCCGATTCCTCAAACCGTTCCCCATTTTCCTTGGTGGCAGGCAGAAAGGTCTTGTTTTCCGAATTGTCTATGATCGAGTTATCGAACCCTCCTGACAAATACAGTTCATAGCCGAACATCCAGTCCTTGCGATAGGTTTTCCCAAATAGGCCGAACCCGGCATTGCTCCATGTAGCGGGAAGCATCTGTGTGGCAGAGATAGGCCTGTCGGTAAACTCCCATTTGGGGCCGTCATGGTTTTGGTTAAAGGCCCCTATGGGATTCATGATGATTCCGCCCCGAAGGTTCAGCAAAGGGTGGAACTCTACATCCAAGGAGGCAAACTCTATGGCTATTTCCTTACCGCCTTCCTCAAACTCCACCTCACTCATGAACTTGAGTTTTTTGCCAATGGAAGAGGATACGAACAGGGTCATCCTGCGCATTTGGAACTGATGCCCCTCGGAAACCCCATCAGTTCCCAGGTGTTGCCAATTTGCTTCCACATAGCCGCCCACGGAAACAGGGACCTTTCCAAAGCTCAAAAAAGGACGGTTGTAGACTGCATCCATGTTGAGGCGTTGTTTTGTTGTATCTGTTTGGGCTCTCTTGATAAGGGTGGAGTCTATCTGGGCCTGTAGCGCTGTTGCAAATAACAATAGTACTGTAGTAATGAGTTGTTTCATGCTTTTTTTAATGAGATAAGGATGTTTTGGTTGTTTACCTGTACCGGAAAGGACCTCAAGGCTTCCTTGGCTGGTCCTTGGGTCACATTCCCTTTGTTGTCAAATTCACTGCCGTGTGCGGAGCAGACCAGTTTATCACCGTAGGCGTTCAGTTCGTTCCCCTGGTGGGTGCACCTCAGATAGAGTGCCGTATACTCCGTTTCCGAAAACCGGAATATATAAATGGGAAACTGCAATTGCCCATTGTCCACAATCAGGTATTCAACGGTTTTTTCGCCTTTCATGAAATCCGTCTTTTGAACTATAAGATGGTCCCCGACAATAGCGGCCGAAATGCTTTTTGAAGCAACACAGCCTTGGAGCAGTATGGCTATGGAAGAGGCCCCAAGACAGGCATATCCGCAGGTCTTTATGAATTCTTTTCTATCCATTCTATAGGGATTCCAAAAATTTGATAAGGTCGTTTTTCTCGGATTGGGTCAGGCTCTGGTATTGGTTTTTGCTATTTTCAGCCTCCCCGCCATGCATTAGGATGGCCTCTTCAATGCTATGGGCCCTGCCATCATGTAACAGGAAATATTGCCCGCCCTGGGTAATGGGCGATAGCCCGAGTCCCCATAAAGGCGGTGTGCGCCATTCAGAGGTCAGGGCATTGCCCTCGGTATAACCATCATCCAGACCGGGTCCCATGTCATGCAACAAAAGGTCCGTGTAGGGTTTGAATGTCTTATGGGAGAGCGCCTCGGTGGGGGAATACCCGGTTACCAGTTCGGGCCTATGGCAAGAGGCACAGTTTATCTGGGAGAAAAGAGACTTTCCGTTCTGAACCTGCGATGCTTCCTGGTTTCTGGGAATGGGAGACTTTAGGGTGTTCAAGTACGCGACCACGTCCCGAATGGTCTTATCCGACACCTCAGGGTCAATCGTCAGACCGGAATACACATCCTTTGGGTCGAAGGAAGAGGCGATACCGATATCCTGGTTGTAGGCATCCACGGTCTGTTGCAGCAGGTCATATGCCGCCGCTTTTTTTCCGAAGCGGTGGATATACTTTCCGTTCTGGGCTATCGCATTGTCCAAAGGATCCAGATATTCTTTCAATGTCCCCCAATTGGGAACACCGGATATCCCATCGCCATCATCGTCATTGGGATCCGACATGGCCATGATGTCGGCATCGGTCACGTACTGCAAAAAACCGAGACCGGTAACGGCCGGAGGTGTGAATTTTGAGAAAGTGGCCCCATTGGGAATCGTCTCAGGCTCATAACCGGGCAGCGCCCTGTTCTGTATCTGCGGACCTCCCAAATGTAAAAACTGGTTTCCAGTGGCATCCGTCTGCCCAAAACGTGTAAGGGTTGTAAACGGAGTGCCCTTTCCGTCCCCTGCATGGCAACTGGCACAGCTTGTGGCCACAAAAATAGGCCCCAATCCCGATCGGGAAGTGAATACATCGTCATTGAACGCAATGTCCCCCGCTAAAAATTGTGCATTTTGCGCGGAGGTCAGTCCCTCCAATGGGCCGTCCAAAAGTTCTTCGTCAGGCGGGGCTACGGGTTCATAATTTTCACAGGAACCCAACAACAGTCCAAGGACCAAGATTTTGTGAAATAGTTTATTTTCAAGTAACATTCCTTTTCCAATTAAAAATTTAGAAAAGCAAATATATTAAAGTTAGCTATGACTAACAAATAATTTAATTATACTTAAAATAAAAGATAGATTAAGCTTACTCTATGTCCGTTGCAAGGAACTCCGCAACTGAAAAGGGCTGTAAGGGTGATGGTAAAAGGGATTACGTCATATAGGTCTATAAAAACGTTTATAAAGAATGGTTTCACATACTTGACAAGACCTTGTCCTTGACCAGTATTTTATCCCCAACCATCTTGCTCAGTGTTTCTTTTTGTCCTTGCCCATAGGAAATGGATAAGCTTCCATCGAAAAGTTCCACGGAAAGGACCTCTATTTCAGTTTCCAAGGATAGATTCTTATTGTTCAGGAATTTTAAAAATTCCTCTGAAGAATTCCCAACAGCTTTAAATATCACCTTCTTTCCCTTTACACATTCACTAAGCTTACGATATTGCTTTCCTTCCATATTCCCATTTATGTCCGGAATTGGAGATCCATGGGGATCAAAGGAAGGATACCTGAGAATTTCATCCATCTTTTTGAAGAATATGGGCGATTTTACATGCTCTATTTGTTCTGCAATGTCATGGACTTCCTCCCAGCCAAATCCCATGATTTCCACTAAAAACATTTCCGTAAGGCGATGTTTACGGATAATGTGTATGGCTTCATTTTTTCCCCTTTCGGTTAATCTAACGGGTTTATATTTTGCATAATGAACCAGTTTTTTTTCCGCAAGCTTCTTGATCATATTGGTCGCTGAGGGCATTTTTATGCCCAACCGTTTGGAAAGTTCATTAACATTGACCTCTCCCTTATCATTGGACAGGGAGAACAGTGCTTTCAGATAGTTTTCTTTTACTAAGGAGTCCATAAGGCAAATATAATGATTGCAGCTGCATAAATATAGACCCAACAACAAAAGTTTTAGGTGTGCCTAACATTTTTGTTGGTGGAATAAATTATCAGTTTCAGGGAATCTACTTGGATTTTTGTAAGTAAATAATCCCCGGGGCAAGCCCACGGGGCATTATTATATTTTTCAAAACAATCTCATTTGACCATCCTTATGTAAGACTTCATACTCCTTTTCCTTTCCTTGGTTCTTCACATACTCCGCAATAGTCTTTTCATTACCATGGCGACTGACTGAGTTGATATAAAATCCACTGCTCCAAAAAGAACCTCCCCACAATGCCCTTTTTACTCCTGGGGCATGAAAGAATATCTCACGGGCAGTAAGGCTCTTTACCGTCCTTGCTATTTTTGTCGGACTGTACGTAGGAACACTCTGTATCAAAAAATGAACATGATCCTTGTCCGTACCTATCTCCAAAAAATGGATTTCATACCTGTACTGAATATCTAGACACGTCTGGCACAGGATCCTATCAACTTTAGGACTTAGTACCAATCGGCGGTATTTGGTCGAACAAACCAAATGATAGGGTAACAACGAAACGTTGTGCTCTTATGTATATGGGTGCTTGAGCTCACGCTCAAGATTACTGCTTTTTTTCGTGCGAGGCAAGCCTCGGGGTATTTACCCCTCTAGAATAAAATTATTGAATGACAGGTAGCCATTAAGTATGTAAATAACGTGAGTTCGACTTAAGAAAAGGTAGTTATATAGTGTAGAAAAAGCAGAAAATTAGTATATTTAAGTATCTAACATTCAAATATTTAACCAATTATCTGCTTATGATTTCTACCGATAAAATTACGGAAATTTTTTGTCTTATCGACGATTTTTGCATTGAATTGGACCAAGTTCTTTGCAAGAACGGGATCGATGATGGCTCCGGAAGAAAAAGACGCAACAGGGGCCCTAAAATGTCCCAGAGCGAAGTGATTACCATTATGGTACTGTTCCACCAAAAAGGATACCGTTGCCTTAAACATTTTTATCTCGACCATGTCTGTAAACATATGCGAGAGGATTTTCCCGACACGGTGTCCTACAATCGTTTTGTGGAGCTGCAGCAAAAGGCCGTTGTCCCTATGGTACTGTTCCTGCAAATGTGCTGTTTGGGCCAATGTTCGGGAATATCCTTTATGGATTCCACCTTGATAAAGGTATGCCATAGCAAAAGGGAAAAACAGAACAAGGTATTCAAGGGAATAGCGGAAAAAGGCAGGGGCAGCATGGGATGGTTCTTTGGGTTCAAGCTCCATATCATCATCAATGAAAGGGGGCAGATTATAGACTTTCTCATTACCAAGGGCAATGTGGACGACAGGCAGCCCCTCAAGGACAAGACTTTCCACAACAAAGTGTTTGGGAAGATATTCGCCGATAGGGGGTACATCGGAAAGGACCTGTTCGAAGAGCTGTTCGTGGACGGGATCCATCTGGTTACCAAAATAAAAAAGAATATGAAGAACACTTTGATGCATCTATACGATAAAATATTGCTCAGAAAAAGAGCGGTAGTGGAGAGCGTCAACGATATCTTGAAAAACCAGTGCCAAATTGAGCACACTAGGCATAGAAGCTTTGGGAACTTTATTACAAACATGATCTCCGGACTTATTGCCTATGCTTTTTATCCCACAAAACCCAACATCAATATCGACAACATGCAAAGAATAGGGTAATCCTTATATCGAACTCACGTTAAATAGGTGTGTCCGAAGCAATGACAAGAGCATATCGAAAATAGGGTGGGAGACAAAAACCTTTGTCACGATATTGTATAACAATTATTGATCTAACAAATCATTCTTGAAAGCTAAGCATATAATCTATGCCGGGCAAGGGGTACATAAAGTCGCTCCTTAGGTTACTTTTTATACTCTATTGGAAAAACAAATAAAACTACATTTTTTTGCATATAGGTCCAACTTTATTTTCTGCCCATACTATAGGCTTATAAATAATTTAAAATCTGGAAGGAGTTTCAATAGAATAGATGGAACCTGATAATTTCCCTTTGGTCAAATCAATACAAATTGAAAACTGGCAAGCTTCTGAAATATTCCCACAGGTAAAAATCGGAGGATATGACCAAATGGAGAAGGCCGTCGGTTTATGCAGTGTTCAACAATTGCATGATCCTTCCTGGACAGGAGGACACTTTACACTTCCATATGAGCAATACACACAACAATCACCTTCTTTTGGTTTTAGAACCGTTTTACAATTCTCACACTCATAAAAGAACTGGCAAGCGTTTGTCGGCATATCTTCTACTTTTTTGTATCCACAATTTGGACAGGTAATTTCTGATTTTAATTGAATCTCCATTAGTTTTCTTTTTTGTCAATTACTTTGTAACCTGTCGCGTTAATTGCTTTCTCAATTTCCGTTTCATTAGTTTTGGTTTCGTCAAATTCAATGATTGCATTACCTTCAGCATAGGACACTTTGGAGATAACAATTCCATTAAGTTTATTTACTTCGTGAATAACGTGTTCTTCGCAACTTGCACAGGTCATTCCGTTGATTTTAAATTCAGTTATTTTGATATCTGATTTATCAACTACGATTATTTGCTTTTCTGTGTTTGAGTAAAAAATACTTGAATAGTATGGAAAAGCCAACATTATAGTTGCAAATACAGTTACAATCCCTAAAAACATTTTTGATTGAACAAATTTTGGCTTTCCTGTCTTGCTGGAAGACAGGTCGTCCGTTTCACATTCACAATCAATTTCTTTCTTGGGTTTTAGTTTTAGATACCAAGCAAAGCCGAGAACTAAAATTGTCAGCCCGATTAGAAAAGATCTAAAAGGCTCAATCCAGGAAAATGTTGAGGCAATTCCACTTGTTCCAGCGATTAAAGCCAAA
>TARA_R110002049_G_scaffold115854_3_pt1 | contig 16152 bp, 11 predicted proteins | sample TARA_R110002049 | Tara Oceans TARA_R110002049 (sample SAMEA4396941) | marine metagenome | biome: Polar Biome; feature: [SRF] surface water layer (ENVO:00010504); material: water (ENVO:00002006), including particulate matter (ENVO:01000060) such as... | depth 5 m | reverse complement strand
ACGGCGAGCCCGGGTAACCTGCCAGCGTATTACCCGCATTAAATTCACGTACAAGCTCAAGGTAGGTGGCTACCGGCTGCGGAGCATCAACGACGTCCCGAAGCTGCGCTATCCCGAGAGCGTTTTCCGCAGTTTTTAGGGCCTCGGGTGAGCGAAGGTCGTAAGTTCCGGCTCCGGCATGCGTGTCGATGTAGCAAAGCTTGCGGTCTTTTTGAACCAGATAGGTGAGCGCGCTGGTCAGCACAACGTGCTTAAACACGTCGGCAAAATTTCCCGCATGGTATGAGTGGCGATAACTGAGCATGGAAACGCTGATTCTCTATGTGCCTGGGCGACCCGCCAGTATGGTGCCTGCGCCAGCAAGAACCGGGAGCTTAAGGGTAAATTGCAGTGTCAACTTGCATATACCTGTCTGGCGGGACAAGATTATGCGCTCACTCGGATGCTGATTCGACTGACTATTTGACATGTCGCACGCGAGATTTTGGCATCAGTGCGGGGAAATATGGCGAGAATACGCTATACATAATAACAAGTATCGAAAACGATCAGGGGACCAAGCAAAATGCAATCGAGCTACAAGGCCGCGCTGTGCGGCATGCTGATTTTCGTGGCGGGCCATGCGCTTGCCGAAACGCCGGCGGAGATCTTCGCCAAGATGGATGAGCGCAAGCGAGCGAGCTATGCGGGCATCGACAACTACACCCAACAGAAGTCCGTCATGGGTCTGTGCACCGTCGAGTACTTCGAGAAGGCAACCACAGAGTCGGTCGATGGTCGAGGTACTATTGAATACATGCGACTGGTGCCGCTCGGTGAGATAACTGAACGCAACTCTCCGGACAACCCGCTGGCAAATGCATCCCCCGCTGATCTTGAGCGCATTGCCACGGAATTGCGTGCGCAGGGCCCGCAAATGGAGGGCGCTGTTCGAGAACAAATGCAGGAGAGCGGATTGCCCGGTGGTATCGGGCAGATGATGATGACACCGCCTCCCGATAAGCCGTGGTTATCCGCAAACCCCAACGACATGATGAACTCGTACGCGACAATGCTGGATGCGGCGGCCGAGGGTAAGCGGCAGAATGCGGCCATGGATGCGGAGGCGCGTGCCGAAGCGCAGGCTGACCTGATGGCAACGATGGCGCAGAAAACCCGGGTCGTCGGCCACGAGACTTTTGGTGGCCGGGATGCGATCCGCCTTATCACCGAAGATGTTAACAATCGACAGGTGGCTGATGGGCAGGAGTTTATCCTGCAAACGATGCATCTGTGGGTCGATGCCGAAAAGTACGTGCCGTTAAAAATGAGCATGGAGGGCGTGGCCCGTGAAGGCAATGAATCGCGCGACCTGCTGATTGAGCGAGTGGATTCTTACCAGAATGCAGAAGGCTGTGGTTCGATGTATGAACCGTTCCATAGCGTCATGTCGATCGCCGGCATCATGACGCCCGAGCAGCAACAGGAGATGGCCGATGCAAAGGTCCAGCTCGAACAGGCCAGGGCGCAACTGGCATCATTGCCGGAGTCGCAGAAGGCCATGATCATGCGCCAACTCGGTCCGCAAATGGAAATGCTGGATAAGCTGGCTGCAGGCGAGGCTATCGAGTTTGAAACGAACGTGACGGCAATGCGTTGCAATACGGGTTTGCCAAACGTTGAAGACTACGCAGTGATGATGCCTGGCAATGGAATGAATGCCTGCACCGGGTTTTCCGCACAGGGTGCCAGCCCTGGCGCCGCACCCACGTTTGCCGCCAGCGCTGATACGACCGCAAACAGCTCAAGTGGTGGTGCCGGCGATGCTGCGCCTGCGGCAGCAGCCGCTGCGCCAGCTCCGGCCACGGTTAACCGCGAAGCCGAGCAGCAAGCCTGCTTGCAGGAAAAAATAGCGGCTGCCCAGGAATCACAGAAGAAAAAACGGGGCTTCGGCAAGCTGATGAGTGCCGTAGCACGGACAGCAGGCCGGTTGGGTAATCACGACATTGCCCGCGCCACACGCGATGTTTATGACGTGAATGCGACGGCAGACGATCTGGCATCGGCGGCGAAGGACCTCGGCCTGACTGAAGATGACATTGAGGCCTGTCGCAACCCGGACTAGTCGAGTTACCGCCTAGAGGCGATCCTTGATTCGGTAGTACATTATTGCCAGGGCGACCATCGGTTTACTGAACCGGTGGGCGCCCGGCACGACAATGGGTTTCACGTTCGCAAACAGGTCGAACTGCTCGACAGTGCCGGCTACGGCATCCGCCATAATTCTGCCGGCAAGGTGCGTCACATTGACGCCGTGCCCCGAATACCCCTGGCAATAGAAAATGTTGTTTGCCAAACGACCAAACTGCGGTACCCGGTTAACCGGAACCCCGATCGTTCCGCCCCAGGCATAATCTATTCGTGTGTTTGCGAGCTGCGGGTAAACACGCGTCATCTTTGGTCGCAGCTGTAGCTTAATTTGCTCTGGGTCGTTACCGAAGTAATTGCAGCGACCACCGAACAGCAAGCGCTTGTCCGCGCTGAGACGAAAATATTCGATGACGAAGTTTGGGTCGCACACCGCAAGGTCCCGCGGATTGATCGAAGCAACAGTCTGCTCGGAGAGTGGCTCGGTTGCGATGATAAAGCTGTTCACCGGAAACAGGATGCCGCGCAACTTCTTTTCGAGTGCGTGATACGCGTTTCCTGCGAGTATTACCGCGTCAGCCGTGACGGCACCTTGCGCCGTAACAACACGCGCCCGTGCGCCGCGTTCAATACTAATCACGGGTGACTGTTCGTAGATAGTGCTTCCCAGTGACTGCGCGGCCCGCGCTTCCCCGACGCACAGGTTCAACGGGTGCAGATGACCATTACCCATATTTAGCAGCGCACCAATGTACTCGCGGGTGCCCAGCGTGTTTTGTGTTTCCTGTTGAGAAAGGATGCGCACTTCATGCGGGAATCCCTGGCGTTGCAGGCGTTCGTAGTCGGCTTCAATGGCGCGCAAGTGGCGCGGCCTGATAGCAACGTCAACGTAGCCGGCCTTGAGATCGCAGCGAATGCCGTAGGTTTGCACGCGTTCACGAATAATCGCGTGGCCTGCCCAGCGTAACTCCCCAAAAAGTTCTTCTACGTCCCTGCCGTGTGCTTTCGCAATGGCTTGCTCGCCGGAAATACCGCCGATCATCTGACCGCCATTGCGGCCCGACGCGCCCCAGCCAACCCTGTTGGCTTCAACCACGTGTACGTTGTAACCGCGCTCGGCAAGATGCAGCGCTGTCGAAATGCCAGTGAAGCCGGCGCCTATGACACAGACATCGGCGCGCTGTTCGCCCTGCAAGGGTGCAAAGTTGGTGATGTCGTTCTGCGTGGCAGCGTAGTAAGAGCCGGTATGTGGTTGTGTTTGCACGGCGAGGTCTTTGTTGGCCCAGATTCGTCGATGCTATCCCAGCGGCGCGTGGCTTGTCATTCGTGATTGACAAGCCCGCACTGTGCGCGGCACCGTACGGACTTATCTGCGACAGGAGTTCCAGTGACGACTATTTCCGCCAATGTTGTGTCAGTGCACAGCGGCTCGAACGATGACCTTAGCAAGCAGTCGCACAACAGTATCCGGGTCGAACTCGACGGTATTGCAGGTGATCGGCATCAATCGTATGTCCGCAAGGCCTGGCAGGGCGACAAGCAGCCGAAAGGCACGCTCAGACGCAATGAGCGGCAATGGTCCGCCGTGTCGGCGGAAGAATTGCAGGAGGTATCGGCCGCACTCGACCTGGTGCAGCCACTCACGGCGAGTGATCTGGGTGCAAATCTCTGCCTGTCCGGTGTCCGCGACCTGTCACGCTTGCCCAAGGGTACCTGCCTGAAGTTTCCTTCCGGCGCCGAACTGATGGTTGAGGAATATAATCCACCGTGCCATGACATGGGTGCTGTCGTCGCAGCGAAGTATCTGACCAATTCCGGGGCGACGCTGCAGCCAACGGATTTCCCGAAAGCTGCCGCGCTAAAACGTGGCATTGTGGGTGTCGTGGAAGTGAGCGGTGAGATCAATGCAGGCGACACAGTAAGTATCGAACTGTACGCAACACCGTCGTGGTTAAGCCGCACACCGGATTAGTCGGTTTCCGGTGAGAACTATAAGACCTGACGCAATTATTCTTCGTCGCGTGATCCGGTGATCAGTCGCGCGCCGCGCCCGTATGTCAGGTATTGCCAGAGCCAGTTCACTGCCACTGTTATCGGGCTGCGAACGCCAATTAAAAAGTAGATGTGCGCGATACCCCAAACCCACCAGGCGAAAAAGCCGGACATGTGCATAAAGGGAAATTCAATAACCGCCGACTTGCGCCCGATTGTCGCAAGGCTGCCGGGGTGTCGGTAGCGGAAAGCCGGAACTGTCTGATTTTTCTCTATTCGTTTGTGCAACAGTTTTGCGACGTATTTCCCCTGTTGCTTGGCGGCAGGTGCAATGCCGGGCAGCGGTTTGCCCTCGTCATCGAAAACGGCCGCCGTATCGCCAATGACAAAGACATTCGGCTGGCCCTTGACGGAGAGGTCGGGTGCGACAAGGACGCGCCCGGCACGGTCTGTTTCCGCAGCAAGCCAGGTCCCTGCCGGTGACGCCGCCACGCCCGCCGCCCACAGCACGGTTGCGGCGGGAATTGCCTCGCCTGCAACTACGACGCCCTGTGCATCGCAATGCGTGACCGCCTTGCCAAGTAGCACCTCAACCCCAAGCTTGCCTAGCGCCTGCAGTGCGTAAGCTGACAAGTCTTCGGCGAGTGCGGGCAACACTCGCGGTCCGGCTTCAACAAGCATCACACGTGCACTACGCGAGTCGATGCGGCGAAAATCGGCCGCCAGCGTCCTGCTTGCGAGTTCGGCAATGGTGCCGGCAAGCTCCACGCCCGTAGGGCCAGCGCCCACGACCACGAAGTTGAGCAGGCGCTCGCGCTCGGCCGGGTCGCTGGTCATCTCGGCCTGTTCGAAGGCGAGTAGCACGCGACGCCGGATCGCAGTGGCGTCGTCAATGCTCTTGAGCCCGGGCGCGTGCTCCGCCCATTCATCGTGTCCGAAGTAGGCGTGGCGCGCGCCTGTCGCAATTACCAGGTAGTCGTAGTGCAGCGTCTGTTCGCGCAACACGACGTGCTGGTTTGCGGTATCGATGTCCGTCACGCTGTCGAGTAATACGGTGGCGTTTTTCTGGCGGCTCAAAATGCCGCGAATGGGCCATGCGATATCGGACGGTGCAAGCCCGGCGACCGCCACCTGGTAAAGCAGAGGCTGGAACAGGTGGTAGTTGTGGCGATCGATGACTGTAATGTCCACCTCTGCACGCCGCAGGCCGCGTGCGGCAAACAAGCCGCCAAAACCAGCGCCTACGATAAGCACCTGGGGGCGCCTGGCAACTGTCTGTGCAGTGGGTGGTATTGGCTTCATGTGGTTTCTGTACCTGCCTTGGGCTGGTACGTTATTGTGCATCAATAGCATCACGATCGGGAATCGGGCAGCAGGAGATCAACATGAAATACCTCACACTAGTACTCGTTGCTGCCGGCATGGGTGCAAGTATGCAGGGACTTGCACAGGGCCATGTCACCGAAGACCGCGTTCTCGAAGAGCAGGCTGACGGCGCAAACTGGTTTCTCAAAGGCGGCAGCTTTCGGGGCGAGCATTTCAGTCCGCTTGCCGAAATAAACGACAAGACCGTCCAGCATCTCGGGCTGGCCTGGTCGACCGACCTGCCCGTACCTGACGGTGTGGCGGCGACACCGATAGTTGTAGACGGCGTTATTTACCTGTCCGGTGCTTACTCGGTGGTATTTGCGATTGATGCCGCAACGGGCGAAATGTTGTGGACTTATGATCCGGACGTGCGGGGCAGGCAGGCAGCCGATCCGAATATGTCCTGGCCGGCACGCGCGAATCGTGGCGTTGCGGTATGGCAGGGCAAGGTTTTCGTTACTACTGCTGATTGCTACCTGACAGCGTTAAATGCCGGTTCGGGCAAGGTGGTCTGGTCGAAGCAAACCTGTGATCCAGCGATGGACTACGCGATTACCGATTCGCCGTATGTAGGGGGCGATCGAATCTTCGTCGGCAATGCCGGTTCCGAATCGGACAAGAAAAATCGCGGCTATGTGTCGGCCTACAATCCGGCGAATGGGGAGTTGCTGTGGCGTTTCTATATCGTGCCCAGCGACGACCCTGCCGAAAACGACACGCCGGCACTCCGGATGGCCGCCAAAACCTGGTCGCAGAAAATTCTCGCGACCTACGGCGGTGGTGGCCAAAGCTGGAATGAGATGACTTACGACCCGGAGTCGGGTCTGTTGTTCTTCGGCACGTCGGGCGCCTACCCGTATATTCATGCATTGCGCAGCCCGGACGGCGGTGACAACCTGTTCCTGTCATCCATCGTTGCTGTCAATGCCGAGACCGGCGATTACGTCTGGCATTACCAGACGGTCCCGGAAGATAGCTGGGACTACAACGCAACGATGAATATCGTGCTGGCTGACCTAAAGATCGATGGCAAGCAGCGCAAAACGGTGCTGATTGCGCCGAAGAACGGTTTTCACTATGCCCTGGATCGCCTGACCGGCGAATTGCTGACCGCAGGCAAGTTTGCGAAAGCCAACTGGGCGACACACATCAACATGGAAACCGGGCGGCCGGTGATGGACCCGGCGGCTGAATACTGGAACGCCGAGGTGGGCGAGTCCGTCGTTGTCTGGCCGAATATGTGGGGCTCGCACAGCTGGAACCCCATGGCTTATCACCCGCAACTGGGTCTTTCGTATATTCCCGTTATCGATATCCCGGCTGTTGTTACGAACACGGGCGATGGCGAGTACCCCGATGACAATGTGGTTTTCACCGAAGTGGATGGCAAACCGCACAGTCCCGGCAAGCTCGTCGCTTTCGATCCGGTCACGGCCAAAATTCGCTGGACGGTGGACCACCTGTTGCCGTACAACGGCGGCGTACTGGCGACGGCAGGCAACCTCGTGTTTCAAGGTAACGCCGAGGGCGAAGTCGTTGCCTATGCGGCCGATTCGGGCACAGAGCTCTGGTCTGTACTGACTGGCTCCTCCATTACTGCGGCGCCCTCGAGTTACAGGGTGAATGGCCAGCAGTACATCGTTGTTCCCGTCGGTGGCGGCGGTGGTATCCAGTTCTACTACCCCGAGATGCACTCCACGGACAATGCAAAGGGGCCAGTTCGACTGATGGCCTTCAGTCTCGACGGCGATGCACGCATGCCTGTAATGAAAAGGCCGGACCGGGAGCTTCCCGAGCAGCCGGCGCTTACCGCTTCAGACGAAATGATTGCGCGCGGCAAATCGGTCTATCGCAGTTACTGCAAAGGTTGTCATGGTTCCGGAGCGATCGCGCGCGCCGGTGGGTCGGTGCCGGACCTGCGCTACGCAAACCGCGAAACACATAGTCAGTGGAACGGTATCGTCGTTGGCGGTGCACGGCGCGCAAACGGGATGCCCGCTTTCGCGCTTGGCATTGAAGATGCGGAGGCGATACAGGCTTACGTTCTGTCACTGGCAAATGCATTGCGACGCCCGGTAGCGCCTGCACTTGACTGACGTGCCGTGTAGCAGGCCATGACACGCCACTCGACTCTGTCCTGGACAATTGTCGCGGCGGTAATCGCAGCACTCGCGGCGTTGGCGACACTTACCGTCCTGTTATGGCCGCCGGGCCTCGTCGTCGGCTTGTTGCTTGCCGCGCTTATCATCCTGCCGACCGTCGCCGTCGTCGCCATGCTGTCACGACAGAGGGAGCGGGCGCTCTCGCCGGGCTTGTCGGCGACCGAAATAGTAGAGATGTCCGATGCAGATCTCGCCGCCTACCGCCTGCAGGCGATGGCAGACTTCGAACGCCGGCTGGAGCTGCGCGAGTTGCGGCTTGCGCGGCAAACGCGTACTTCCAGGCTTGTCGCGGATGACTACCTGGACCTGCTCGAAACCAACCCGTCAGACGAAGACCTGGACGCGCTGGTCGGCCAGGATCGCAAGCTCATTACGCTTATCGAGGAAGAAAGCCAGCTCGCCTTCGATCGTATCTTGCAGAATCGCTACGCGGCGCAAGAGGGCGTAGATACCGGCCTGATTCTCGCCGACCTTCGCGACTTCGTGGAAAAAGTGGCGCGACTCTACCAGCCAGACTCGAAAGATATCTTGCTCGAAACCGAGATTGAGCTGATCGCCAAGAGCTTTAGCAGCGCGTCATTGCATTTGCTGATGGTGGTGGATGGACTGCCGCTGAATTTGAAAACTTACAACACGGCGCGAATGTACCGGCTGATCCGGCGCAGCGTGAAGTATTACGGGACCTACAAGGCATTCCGGCCGTATCTTGAACATGGCTTGAATGCGTTTCAGGTGGCACGTTTGTCACTGGGTATGAATCCCGTCACGGTTGGCGCTGCCTGGCTGGCCGGAAAACTCGCGACGCACGGTGCCAAAGTGGCAGGTGAAAAGCTGTTTCGACGCACGGCACTGCAGTTGTTGAATGACTTTATTCGTGTGATCGGCTTCGAGGCTGCGATGATGTACGGCAGCGGCTTCCGGCATCGAGATGCTAACTGGATATTCGGCGCTGAGCTCGTCAATCTTGAAATTGGTCGTGGTGCTGATCTGGCCGGGCGCGACGCGTCGATAGAGAAGCTCTGCAGTCTTGTTTTGCGCAATGAATTTGACCGAGTGCACCTGCTGTCGCATCTGGCGCGGCACAAGAAGATCGACGTTACTCCGGTTAAACCACTTGTCGTTACGACCCGAACAGAGCGAGAGCACATAGTGGCGGAGCTTGCAGCGCACTGTGCCGAAACCGGCGTCAATGAACAGGCAGAGCCGATTACAGTCTGGCGCAGGGCGCTGGAAGATAATCTCGGCCTGAACGCGGATGATGCGCAAGAAGGCGCTGCAAAATCGAGGAAGCGCGGCATGCGCGAATGGCTGAGCGCGCCGTTGCGGAAACTCCGTCGCAAGGGCCGTTAGCCGCACAGTCTTGCAAGGCAGCACACTGCATTTTATGGTGCAGCTCATGATCCAGCCTTGGTCAGGACAGCCCCAATGCAATTAGTCAGTCGACTCTTAGCTTTATCGTTGTTGGCAGGTATAGGCCTGTCGCCCGTTCACGCCGCCGACCAGGCGGTCTGTGACGAGCAGCGTGCGCTGCTCGAGGAAAAGCTGAAGATCCCCGGTCTTTCCGACAACGCCCGCGAATACCTGCAGAACCTGCACACTACGATTACGCAGACCTGCGGATTTATCGATAATGCAACGCTGCGCAAGATGGTCAGCTCGGTGGATACGATGCTGCCGCTCGTCGACAGCTTTTCAGTGGCCGCTGCGCCGCAAGAGCCGGCTAAAGCAGCGCCGGCGCCGGCAAGCGAGATTTCACTGCCAGCTTCGGCGACGGCCAGCGATTTGCTGTCCACAATAATCACACGCGATGACCCGATGTTTGGGGTGGTTATTGCCGACTGGGATCTCTACAAAAACACAGCACGAGTGCTGTTCTATTCACAACCGTCCCGCTTGCAGTTCAATCATCCGCAACGTGGGCGTTATGTGTATGTAGCCGAGATCGGCGGCGACGGTGCAGTGCAACTGCATGCGCTCGGCAAGCGCAAACTCGAAGAGATCGTCACGATGGCGCTGCGGCGCGGTTTCCCCGAGGTGGTTGTGCAGAGTATCGATCCTGCGGGCAATTTACCGGCGCAGCTGGAGCGCTGGTCAATTCCGGAGCGTCGCAAGGTCGCGGTAGCCGATGCGCCCGGATTGCCGTGGTCACGTGCCAAGCCGGGCGAGGAGGATCTTTTTTCGATTGCCAGCAGCGACGGCAACCTGGTGTTTGTGAATGCAGAGTTGCAGGACGAAGTACAAGGCGTCGCCTGGCTTGAGTCCACCCCGGATGGCAGGGTCATCGGTTCTGGCCACTATTTCTCGCCGGGCGCGAAAGCGCTGCCAACGAGCCTGTTTCATACGAACAACGGCGGCGCAGGCGTTCTCCTCGATGTACTGGCTGATGATGACGCCGGTGTCGAGACGGAGCTTGAGACGCCCGTTCGCTTGCGCATGGGTGCGCATAGCGTTACGGGGGTCGTCGGTAATGAACGCCGTTTACTAGTAATCGGCAACGACGCACGCGGAACCTGGGAATCAGCCGCACTGGATCGAACCATGATGTGGCTGGATATGGACAAGTTGCCAGCCAAAGCGCCACTCGATGAACTGTTGCAGCGAACCCGGCAGTTGCAGCAGGCAGACATGCGCTACGGTGCTAACCATTCCGTGGCATCGACGGCCGTCGGCGCGAGGCACGTACCAGCGGTCGTTCCTCTTGCCGATGGCTACGCGGCGCTTGTGCGCAATAATAATCATGATTCTGAGCAGCAAGCGTTCAGTGGCGACTGGCTGTTCGAATACATGACGGACGGCGAAGTGCGCAAGACGTATATCGAACCGATCTCGGCAAGGTTTGACGGGCGATTTGCGTCGCTTACGGCGTCGGCTGACGGGCAGCTTTATGCCTACGCAGCGCCCGCGATCGTACAATTCAACCGGCAGCGCAAACCCGTTGCATTCGCAAAGCTTGAAATCCCGCCGGCAGCGCAGCTACGCACTCTGCTGGCCGACGCGAAAGGTGTCTGGGTGATCGGTGTGCATTACCCCAGCGGTCGCAATCAGTCGATCTGGCTGGCGCGCCTGAACATTGACGCAGCAGCGAGTCGCTGACCAACGCCGGTTTCGGTCAACGTGCGCGCTGACCAGTCGTTTCCTGGTTACTGGCGCCCTCCGCGCGGCGCGGTTTGCGTGTCGGGTTCGAGCCTGGTGATTTTGATATCGAACATGCCATACAGCACGGACACAAGCGGGTTAATGAGGTTAAAGAGCGCAAACGGCAGGTAAGCAAAAGTCGCGACGCCGAGCGTAGCCGCCATGTATGCGCCGCAGGTATTCCAGGGCACGAGCGGCGAGGTGAGGGTGCCGCAATCCTCGATAACCCGGGACAGGTTGCGCGGGTCGAGACCGCGGCGCGCAAATTCTGCTTTGAACATGCGACCCGGCAATACGATCGCCATGTACTGGTCGGCCGCTACAATATTGGCGCCGATGCAGGTCAGTGCCGTGGTCAGAATCAGTGAGCCCGTAGTATGAGCCGCTTTGAGCGCAGAACGTATCAGTCGCTCCAGCATGCCCGCGTGCTCAAGCACCGCGCCAAAAGACAGGGCGCAGATGATCAGCCAGATCGTCGTGAGCATGCTTGCCATGCCGCCGCGACTCAGCAGTGCGTCGACTTCGGCAACGCCTGTACTGGAAACATAGCCGCTCGATAAGGCAATCCAGACGCCCTTGGCGAGCGCCAGCGGTCTCGACAAGGTTTCGCTATCCGCCAGCGCAATAACGATCGCCGGTTGCAAGAAAAGTGCTGTAATTGCGCCAAGCAGGGCGCCGCTCAGAATGGTTGGCAGTGCGGGTAACTTGCGCATCGCCATTAGCAGTACCGCAAGCAACGGCAGCAGGGCGAGTGGGGTAATTTTGAACGAGGCACGCAAGGTTTCGGTGGTTTGCACAAGCGTCGAGCTTTCGGCATCAATGCTCACGCGCAAGCCGACTACTGTGAAGACAAGCAGCGCGATCAGGAATGACGGACCCGTGGTCCAGAGCATATGTTGGATGTGCGTAAACAGGTCGGTGCCGGCAACAGCCGGCGCCAGGTTAGTGGTGTCCGACAGGGGTGACATCTTGTCGCCAAAATAGGCGCCGCTCACGACCGCTCCCGCCGTAATGGCCGGTGAAACCCCAAAGCCCATTGCGACGCCGATAAGACCAACGCCGAGCGTACCGGCAACGGTCCATGAACTGCCGGTGCTCACTGCCGCGACTGCGCATATCAGGCAGGCAGCAGCATAGAAAAACTGTGGGTGTAAGAGGTGCAGACCGTAATAGATCATCGCAGGTACGGTACCGGCCATCAGCCAGGTACCAATAAGTGCGCCGACCGCCAACAGGATCATCATCGCACCCATCGCTGTGCTGATGCCGTCAATGATGGCCCGCTCTATGTCGGACCAGGCGTGACCGTTGCGCACGGCGATAATGGCAGCGATCGCCGTGCCGATGATCAGCACAATCTGATTGGCGCCACCCGATGAGTCAGAGCCGAACAGGTAGACGGCACCTGCGAGCAGGACAACCAGTACCAGAATCGGCGTCAGCGCCTGCAACAGGCTTGGTGCTCTTGGTTCAGTCACGACATTCCTTCCCCCGCGGACAGTCTCACTGTAGTCGCTTACTCGAGCAACAGTCTATGCTCACGCAGTATGTTCTGCAGCGCTTCCCTGTCGATGCCCGGCACCGTGTGGCCCTGGTTGCCCGTCATGTCGCGGCCCGCTACGAGCGCGTTCATGATGGCCTCTTCGGTGGCCTGCTTGGTGGCGGCGAACAGCCCATCCAGATCATCATTGGGTACAGAGCGAATAATCGCGTCGGGGTTGCCGCGCCCGGCCTCGGCATTGGCGGTCGAAAACGCAATAAAAATATCCCCCGAGCCGTTATGCGCCGTGCTGCCCGTAACACCCAGGCCGAGCGGGGCGCGCCGTGCCAGACGCTTGAGCTGATGCGGCAGCAAGGGCGCGTCTGTTGCAATCACAACGATGATCGAACTCAGCATCTCCTCGTTATAACCCGTGTTCGAATAGACCGGGTCACCCGGCAGGCGTTCACCGACCGCAATGCCAGCAACACGCAGATCACCACGCCGGCCAAAGTTGGCCTGTACGAGAACCCCCAGTGTGTAGCCGGTCTCGTTCACCTGCACCAGGCGCGACGACGTGCCGATACCGCACTTGAACTCAAAGCAGATCATCCCGGTACCGCCACCCACGCTGCCTTCGGCGACGGGGCCCGATTGGGCGTGGTCAAGGGCGGCGCCGGCATGCTCGGGGCGCACATGAAAACCGTTGATGTCATTCAGGTGGCCGTCCCAGGTTTCGGCGACCACGGGGAGTGACCAGTAATAGCCGGTTGCGTCGGCGCCACCCTGTGCAACGCGCCATTGAATCACACCTTCATGCACGGCCCCCACGCTGTGCGTGTTGGTGATCATCACGGGCCCTTCGAGAAAGCCGCTTTCCTCGATCCAGGTTGTACCGGTCATTTCACCGTTGCCGTTCAGTGTCGACCAGCCAGCAAAGACCATGGTGCTCATGGTGTCGCGGCCGCGCGGCAGTATCGCCGTTACGCCCGTGCGTACGGCGCGGTCGCCCGCAAGATCGCGTTTGATGGTTTCATGGCCGACGGTCACGCCGGCAACATCGGTGATCGCGTTCAGTGGCCCGGTAGTACCCTCAAACGGGATACCGAGGTCGCGGGCACGAACAGGTGCCTCGTCGGCAAACACCGGCATTGCCAGCAGCGTGCTGATTCCAAGCAGAACGAGTCTCATAGTTAGCCTCTCTAGAACATGTCCAGGTCTTCGCCCGGACTGTGTTTTGTCAGGAGCGAGACAATAACGAGCAAAGGCAGGCTGACGAACCAGCCCAGGTATGACGAAGGTATTGCATAGGGCTCATCGAAGATGACCCATGCGATCGCCACACTGCCACCGCCCAGCATGCTCCAGAACGCACCGCGTGCAGTAGTGCGTTTCCAGAACAGCAAACCCAACATTGGAAAAAACAGGCCGGCCGCACCGAACGTGTAGGCATACAGAATTAACTGCAGCACATTTGGTACGAGGTATGCCATGCCGATGCTCAGTACACCCAATACCAAGGTCGTGATGCGCGCAACGTGCACAATGCTCTGCTCACTTGCGTTAGGTCGCAGGAATTTCCGGTAGATGTCGTTTGTGAAAATTGCGACGGGCCCCATGAGTACCGAATCGGCGGTCGACATGACCGCGGCGATATAGGCGGCAATGACGATGCCCGCGATCCCGACCGGCAGCAATTCGATAATGATCATCGGGGTAGCCATTTCGGGATCGGACAGGTCCGGCAGGAGCATGCGCGCAATGAGGCCCACGAGTGTGCTGCCGATGGCAAACAATGGCCACTCGATGGGTACCCCTGTCAGCAGGAAGGCGCGTCGCGCCGTTTTTTCATCACGCGCTGCGACAATACGTTGCATCGCGGCTATCGAGATGAACCAGACGGGGAAGATGGAGAAGAACCAGCCCAGCGCTTTCTTCCAGCCGACGGCACCCCAGTCGACCAGCGATGCAGTGTCCGGGTTTGCGCTGAAGTGCGCGACAATGCCGCCCCAGCCACCGACGGTGTACAGGCCTATCGGGACGGCGAGAAAGAGCAAACCGAATAGCAGCACGACCATCTGAAAAACATCGGTGTAGATTACCGCCTTCAGTCCGCCGAGTGCTGTGTACGCAAGAATTACGGTGCCGGAAAGAAGCACCGCGATCGTCAGGTTCATTTCGGTCGTCGCCTGCAACAGTTTCGCGCCGGCGATAATCTGGCCACCCGCAAAGGTGAACCATGCAATGCCGATCACGACAGCAGCAAGCGTGCCGGTTCGACGGTCGAAGCGGCTTTCGAACAGGTCGCCGGTCGTCAGGCCGCGTACCTTGTCGGCCCAGCGTTTAACCTTGGGCACCATCAGGAACGACACGAGCACGACGCTGAGCCCGGAAATGGCGATCAGCCAGGAACCGCTGATGCCGGCCGTAAAGCCAATGCCGCCCATCGCGATGCTGAAGCCACCACCGAGATCGGTAGCGGCCGTGGACGCCGTCGTCTGGACGAGGTTCATGTTGCGGTCGGCGGCGAGAAAGGATTCGCTCTCCCCGGTGCCGCGTTCCCTGCGCGCGACATGCAGACCAATCCAGATGAGACCCGCGAAATACGCGGCAATAGCGATCAGGTCGATGGTGTGCAGCGACGTCATGGTGTAGTCGCTGGCTTGCCGGAATGCCGGATCGGGCGGAGCCTCAAGCCGTGAAGCCCTGCAGCACGGCCGCCAGGTTGTTGCCGAGTTGTACCGAGGGGTAGCCGCCTTCCTGTACCAGTACAGTTGGTAAGTCGAGTGCTGCGATCTGCTCGCCAATGTGTCCGAAGTCGTCGGTAGTCAAAGCAAGCCCGGCCAGCGGGTCGTCCTTGAACGCATCGAGACCTAACGCCACGACGAGCGCACCCGGCGCAAATTGCGCAATGCGCTCAAAGGCCTGTTGCAGGCTGACGATGTAGTCAGCACCGGCCGTCCCGCGAGGCAGTGGCAGGTTCAGGTTGAAGCCGTGACCGGCATCGCGGCCGTGCTCATTCGCCGCTCCCCAGAAAAACGGGTAGAAGCGTACGGGATCGGCATGCAGGGAGATTGTGAGTACATCGTCGCGAGCATAAAAGATTTGCTGCGTGCCGTTACCGTGGTGCACGTCGATATCAAGAATCGCAACGCGGTCGTATTTCTGGCGCAGCTGCTGCGCGGCGATGGCGCTGTTGTTGAGGTAACAGAAACCACCTGCAAGGTCGCTCGATGCGTGATGGCCGGGCGGTCTGGCCAGCGCGTAGCACGCGCGGGCACCCTGCAGTACTTCGTTGGCAGCATGTACAGCGCTCCAGGCGCTCCAACACGCGCTGCCCCAGGTGTCGGCGGTAATCGGGCAGGCACCGTCGTAAACGTGATACCCGACCTGGCCAACTGCGGATGCCGGGTAAACATCATTGCGCGACGCTGGATGAATATTGGGGAAAACATCCGGCGAAGCATCCGGGATGCGTTGCCAGCGCACGAAGATATTCTCCAGGAATTTAAGGTAGGCAGCCGTGTGGATTGCGGCTATCGGTTCCAGCCCGTAGTCGTTCGGTGCTTCCAGTGTAAGGCCAGCCCGCATTGCCGCCTGCAACAGGTGCTCGGCACGCGCCGCAATCTCCGGGCTCGGGACAAGTTTGCCCGAAGAAACTATTTGCGCCGGCTGGTGGCGCATTTGCTCGTCTGCAAAGACTACTTTCATGTTGCTGTAGCGAGTTGCCCGAAGGCGTCACCACTGGCCTCGAAGATTTTCTCGTTGTCAGAATGCCGTAAGCCAAGTGACTTGTAAAAACCAATGGCCTGTTCGTTGTCGTGTTCAACGGACAGGCGAAGATGGGTAGCCCCGTGCCGGCTGGCATGGCTAACGGCGGCCGCTATA
>TARA_R110002049_G_scaffold3231_5_pt1 | contig 16153 bp, 14 predicted proteins | sample TARA_R110002049 | Tara Oceans TARA_R110002049 (sample SAMEA4396941) | marine metagenome | biome: Polar Biome; feature: [SRF] surface water layer (ENVO:00010504); material: water (ENVO:00002006), including particulate matter (ENVO:01000060) such as... | depth 5 m | reverse complement strand
AAATAGCAATTGTTTTTAATTTTTTTTTGATGTCATGTTCATCAAGAGAAACGCATTTTACTTTTTCGTGCACGTATAATTCTTGACCCGAAATTCTACCGGTCCATAGGTCTGGAGAGGTTATTTTATAGTCCAACATCATCAATCAAATAAATTTTCTAGTAGGATATCTTCTACTAAGTTAGGTAATGTAATTTTTAATTCTGGAGTACGTTTCATTTCTCTTTCAATGGCAAAAATAGCCTCTTTGTTTCGAGCCCAACTCCTGCGAGAAATTCCATTATTTACATCATAAAAGAGCATGTTTTTGAGTCGTTTTGCAGCTGCTGTCGAACCATCTAATACCATTCCGAAACCTCCATTAATTACTTCTCCCCAACCAACTCCGCCACCATTGTGGATAGAAACCCAAGTGGCACCTCTAAAGCTATCTCCAATTACATTATGAATAGCCATATCGGCAGTAAATTTACTTCCATCATAAATATTACTTGTTTCTCTATATGGAGAATCTGTTCCACTAACATCATGATGGTCTCTTCCTAAAATGATAGGAGCAGAAATTTCTCCCGTTGCAATAGCCGTATTGAAAGCATCTGCAATTTTCACTCTGCCTTCTGCATCGGCATATAAAATACGTGCTTGAGAGCCGACAACTAGTTTGTTGCTTTTGGCTTCTTTGATCCACGTAATATTGTCTTGCATTTGCTGCTGAATTTCAGCCGGTGCGGTACTTTTTATTTCTTCTAAAACGCGTTGTGCTAGAGCATCTGTTTTTTGTAAATCTGTCGGATTACCAGAAGTACACACCCATCTAAACGGACCAAATCCATAATCAAAACACATAGGTCCCAAAATATCCTGTACGTAAGATGCATATTTAAAATCGATTCCATTTGCCGCCATAACGTCTGCACCAGCTCTCGATGCTTCCAAGAGAAAAGCATTTCCGTAGTCGAAAAAATACGTACCTTTTGCAGTGTGTTTATTGATTGAAGCAATTTGTCTACGTAATGATTCTTGAACCTTCTGTTTAAATAGCGGAGGATTAGATACCATAAGTTCATTTGCGGCTTCGAATGATACATCAACCGGGTAATAGCCACCTGCCCAGGGGTTGTGTAAAGAGGTTTGGTCTGACCCTAAATGAATAAAGATTTTTTCTTCATCAAAACGTTCCCAAACGTCAACAATATTGCCGATATACGCAATGGATACTACTTCATTTTTCGCTTGAGCTAATTGTGTTCTAGTGACTAAATCGTCTAAATGATCAACTAGAATATCTACCCAGCCTTGTTCATGTCTTTTAGTTGCTGCTATAGCATTTATTTCTGCACATATAGTAATGCAACCAGCAATAGTCCCTGCTTTTGGTTGTGCTCCGCTCATCCCGCCTAAACCAGCAGTTAAAAATATTTTTCCAGACGGATTTTCATCAGCCTTTAATACTTTTCTAAAGGCATTCATCACGGTGATTGTTGTACCATGAACAATACCTTGTGGTCCGATATACATAAACGACCCTGCAGTCATTTGTCCGTATTGTGTAACTCCTAACGCATTAAATTTTTCCCAATCATCAGGTTTCGAGTAATTCGGAATCATCATGCCATTCGTTACTACAACTCTCGGGGCTTCATTTGAAGAAGGGAATAAACCCATTGGGTGACCAGAATACATATGCAACGTTTGTTCATTGGTCATCGTTGCCAAATATTTCATGGTTAAGAGATATTGTGCCCAATTTTGAAAAACAGCTCCATTACCACCATAGGTAATTAATTCTTCAGGATGCTGTGCCACTGCTGGATCCAAATTGTTTTGAATCATTAACATGATTCCAGCTGCTTGTATTGTTTGATGCGGATATTCATTTATTGGGCGGGCATAAAAATCATAGTCAGGTTTAAATCTGTGCATATATATTCTGCCGTATGTTGAAAGTTCAAAGGCAAATTCTTCCGACAGTTCAGCATGCCAAGACTTTGGGAAATAACGTAACGCATTTCTCACGGCTAGCTTCTTTTCTTCAGTAGATAGAATGTCTTTTCTTTTTGGCGCATGACTAACAGCTAAAGCGTATTCTTTTTTAAGAGGCAATACTGTTGGAATGCCTTGAAGTATTTGTTCTTTAAAATCCATTTTCCTTTTTTTTTGAAATAGTGGAACGAATAAAATTTTAAAATAAGGTTCGATCTTTTTAAAATTTACATTTTTTATTCCCCCCTTTGGGGGCTAGAGGGACTTGTGTTTATCAAAAATCAGCGAACCATTTTTAAATACCATACACGGTTTAAACGAACCTTGGTTGTATAAAATCTCGTTGTAATTGTCTGTATGAAATAACACGAAATCTGCTAAATAACCTTCTTTTAATTGGCCTCTATCTTTCAAATTCAATGCAGCAGCAGCACGATAAGTAATACCAGCAAGTACTTCGGCATTACTCAGTTTTTCGAATGTCTGCAAAATAGCAGCTTGCGTTAATAAATCGCCCATTGGAGCAGAACCCGGATTGTGGTCACTAGCAATAGCTAATGAACAACCAGCATCAAGTAATTTTCTAGCAGGAGTAAAGTTGCAACCCAAACCAATGGAAGCTCCAGGTAGGGCAGTAGCAATAACACCGCTTTTTGATAAAAGTTCAATTTCTTTTTCTGTTGAAGCTTCTAAATGGTCGGCACTTATAGCTTCAAACGCTACTGCAATTGCACTACCATCTGTGGAAAACTGATCGGCATGAACAGTAATATCAAAACCCATTTCTTTAGCTTTTTTAAAATACGGTCCAATATCTTCTTTCGAAAAAGCACTCTCTTCTATAAAGGCGTCGATACGATTTGCTAATTTTTCTTCTTTCAAAATAGGAAAAAGAGTAGTGCTAATTTCGTTTAGATATGAAGCGTTAGTTCCAGAATAATCTTTGGGTTTCATATGAGCTGCTAAGCAAGTCGGAATTAAATCTACCGGAATTTGTTCATCAGCTTTTTTAATAGCACGGAGCATTTTTAATTCCTCAGCTACCGATAATCCATAACCACTTTTTACTTCTATGGTGGTGACTCCGTTTTTAAGATGTTGTTTCGTTCTTTTTATGGTCTTTTTAATTAATTCTTCTGAACTAGCAATCCTAGTTTGAGTTACGGTATCCCAAATTCCACCTCCAGATTTTGCAATTTCTAAGTATGATTTTCCGGCATTGCGCATCGCATAATCTTTAGCTCTAGTACCACCAAAACAAATATGTGTGTGTGCATCTATAAAACCAGGTAGACAAACATGATTGCCTTCGAGTGTAGTAATTTTAGCTTTTTTATTTGATATATCAGACAGCATAGTTTTAAAAACACCAATCTTTTTTATACTGTTATTCTCTACTAAGACTCCCGCATCTTCGATAATCGTAAGTTGATCATCAGAAAGCGCACCCTTTAGGGGTAAGTTTGCCATGGTTACTAATTGCTTCAACGGACCTATAAGTTGTAAATTTTTCATATGATTTTTTTGATAACAGCGATTTGGGTAATCGAAATAGATTTCTCCCTTCATGGGAGAAAACAATGAAACTAACCTTTAATATACTTCAAATTCATCAGAAAACTTAGTCTTTAATGAGACTCCTTCTTTTTGGCTCACTTTTTCAATTACGCTCATAATGGTTTGGTCTTTGATCATTTCGATTCCTTTTTCGATATCATCCGAAAAGACACGGTCTTTGTCAGCAAAGGCAACATTTTTGCGAATTGCTTTGTGAATTGCATCTAAGAAAACTCCAGATTTCATAGGTTTTCTAAATTCAAAAGCTTGAGCCGCTGTTAATAATTCTATCGCTAGAATTTTCTCTACATTTTCAATTACCTGTAGTGCCTTTCTACCACCAATAGAGCCCATACTCACATGATCTTCTTGACCTAAAGAGGTTGGAATACTATCTGCACTCGATGGAAAGCACAAACCTTTATTTTCACTTGCTAAAGCGGCTGTTGTGTATTGGAGAATCATATAACCAGAATTAATTCCAGTTTCTTTCATCAATAATTTTGGAACGCCAGGGCTATTGCCTTCTAGTGCCAAATAAATTCTACGGTCCGAGATATTGCCGATTTCAGAAGCTGCTAAACAGGCGTAATCTAAAGCCATTGCTAAAGGCTGACCATGAAAGTTACCACCACTAATGGTCAATTCTTCATCGATGATTATAGGGTTGTCGGTAACGGAGTTTAGTTCTACTTCCACTAGTTCTTTTAAATGTAGCCATGTATTTCGTGAAGCGCCATGTACTTGTGGCATACAACGAAGCGAATAAGGGTCTTGAACCCGATCACAATCGATATGGTCTTCCATAATTTCAGAACCTTTTAGTAACCGTTTGATACGCTTGGCTACATGAATATTTCCTTTATAAGGTCGTAAAGCATGTAATTCGTTAAAGAAAGGTTTTACAGAACCTTGTAAGCCCTCAATCATCAAAGCACCAATGATATCTGCTTGGGAAAGGCAGCTGTGTAATTTTTCCACCACTTTAACCGCATGTGCAGCAATGAATTGCGTACCATTAATAAGTGCTAAACCTTCTTTTGGACTTAATGCTATACTGGACAGACCAGTTATTCTAAATAGCTCAGATGTCTCAATATCAACCCCTTGATAATTAACTTTCCCTAATCCAATCAATGGAAGGAATAAATGGGACAGCGGTGCTAAATCTCCCGATGCACCGACAGAGCCTTGGGAAGGAACTATTGGTATGGCATCATTTTCGATATGCCAAAGAATTCGATCTAGCGTTGTTTCGGTTATTCCGGAATAACCTTTTGCTAAAGACTGCACTTTTAGAATCAACATTAATTTAGCAATTTCAGAGTCTATTGGTTTTCCAACACCTACACTATGGCTTTTGAGAATATTGGTTTGTAATAGTTTAGATTCTTCTTTTGATATTTTGGTCGTACAAAGCGGTCCAAAACCTGTATTTATGCCGTAGACTGCTTTTCCTTTTTCAACGATGTTAGCTACAATTTTTGCGCTATGGTTTATTTTTTTTCTGGATTCAGATGATAATTCAACATTCGTTTTGCCTTTAGCAATTGAAAGAGCAATTCCCGAGGTAAGCCAGCCTTCACCTAATTTGAATGATTTTGATATCGATTTCATAGTTCTTTAATTAAAGTATATAGGTAGCTTGCTTGAATTTTAATTTTTTTGTCTGTTCGAGTAATTTTATTTCAAAATCGTTTCGAGAACAATGAGAGATTAGAATGGGTAATAGCTTTATTTTAGATCGCTTCACTTCTCCAAATCACGCTAACGATCAATTCAACAAAAGTGCTCCCTATTTAATGATATAAAGTTATTGATTAACTTTGATAATTACCAATATCATATATATCACTATTTAATAACTATGGGTTATCAATTAGAGTTACGACATTTTAACTATTTTTTGGCGGTAGCTGATGAATTGCATTATCGGAAGGCAGCAGAGAAATTATTTATTTCTCAACCTGGTTTAAGTAGACAGATAAAGCAAATGGAAGAAATATTAGGCACTCCTCTGTTTGTCAGAAATAAGAAAAAAGTAGCCCTTACTCCTGCAGGAGAATATTTAAAGGCTGAAGTGGAATTCATTGTTAATCACCTTGAATTAACCAAAAAGCAATTAAAATTAATTGCAGATGGTGCTATTGGAGAAATAAGAATCGGCTTTTTAGGTTCTGCAATGCAAACCGTGGTTCCTAATTTATTACTGAAATTGCGAGATAAATATCCTCAAATAAAGACTAGTTTGGATGAGTTGTCTAACAATGCACAAGTAAATGCTATTCTAAAAGATAAACTAGATATTGGTTTTGTACGTTTGGCAAGAGTCCCAGATGGACTCGGAATTACAACGGTTATGAAAGATACATTTTCGTTGGTATTGCCTTCAGCTCATCCCATCACCAAAGACAATTTTAAAAATGTAGGTGAGCTTGCTCAAGAAGACTTTATTTTATTTTCGCAGGATTATAGCGCCTTATATTTTGATACGGTCATGAGCATATGTGAAGATGCAGGTTTCACCCCTAGGGTGTCACATAAATCGGTACATGCACAAACCATTTTCAAATTGGTAGAGAATAATTTAGGAATTGCTATTGTACCCACTTCGCTGCAATATGGCTTTGATATGGGGGTGAAATTTATAGAGTTGAAAAAAATTAAACAAAAGGCAGAGTTATCGGTCATTTGGAAGAAAGACAATCGTAACCCAACCATCAAGCATTGTCTAAATTTAGTGTTAACACCAGATGAGTAATACTTGAATAACCTTAAATTTGTTTTTAAAATTAGTGATTATGGTTTTTGATATTATAAAAAAGAGAAGGTCTATTTTTCCTGTACAGTATAATACGACTCCAATTGTTAAAGACGATATTTTAAAAGTCTTAGAAGCAGCAAATTGGGCACCGACACATAAAAAAACAGAGCCATGGCGTTTTAAGGTGCTTCAAGGAGAAGCAAAAGAAAAATTAGGCTTGTTCCTTTCTTATAAATATTTAGATACGGAAACCAATCCAAAGGAGTTTAAAGCAAAAAAATTAATTGAAAATCCGACGCGAGCCGGGGCAATAATTGTTATTTGCATGCAACGAGACCTAAAGGAAAGCCTACCCGAATGGGAAGAAATAGCAGCGGTTGCTATGGCGGTACAAAATATGTGGCTTTGTTGTACAGAAATGGGGATAGGCGCTTATTGGAGTTCTCCAGGATTAATCAAATATATGGATGAATTTTTTGATATGAATGCTGGTGAAGTATGTCTAGGCTTTTTCTATATGGGGAATTATGATAATGAGACGGAAATTCCAGCAGTAACCAGAACGTCAATTGCAGATAAGACGGTTTGGTTGTAAGTAAATAGTTTTGTCAGTTCGAGTATTTTGAAGGAATGAAATGGATACAAAATGTATCGAGAACAAGAAACTTTTTAGATATTTACGCATTGTCAAAAGTTAAAAAGTTTACTGGTGATTTTCAGAATTCCAATGATCAATATTCTTTTTAAAGTTATGCCATTCATCAATTAAAAAAAAGCTAAATTTTTCTTTTTTATGATTAGTAATCATTTTTTCCAAATTCTCATTTTCAATTAGATAAGTAAATAAAAGCCCAATTTCATTCTCTTTTAATTTCAAGTCATTAGAAAGAAATTCAGTATAATTAGTCTCTAAAAATGCTATGTTCCTTTCCTTCCTCTCAAGACCTATAGCATACTTCATTCTTTTTGTTCTTCCGTTAATTGCATTGAGAATGGGGTCTAATTCTAATGAACCTCCCAAGATTGACAGTAAATGAATTGGCTTAAAATCCCCAGCAGTTGCAAGTCGCCTTTCATATTGGCTAAAATCTTTCATTTTTTCTGGAATTATTCCTAAGGAAACAGCATTAATGTTGGTATATTCAATAATTTCTACACCTTTTAATTCAATTGAATTTTCAGTCATTTCAATACGTAATGTGTCAACATCAAAATCTTTTTTAAATAGGTTTTTTTTAAAATTTCGCATTCCTAAATAAGAGAATAATAGGGTATCACCAATACTAGACTTTAAGATGAAAAAACCTTTTTCATTAGAAATGGTATTCTCATTCTTTGAAACGTTCATTATTACCACGCCTTCTAATTTATCTTCATTAAAAGTTATGACACCATTAATTTTATTTGCCTGAGAAAATAGACATAATGGCAAGAACCATAATGAAATCCATATAACAAACCTCATTTTATTGATATCTTAAAAGTGTTTTTACTTTAGAAAGTATAATAACTGAAAGATATACTAATAAAGAGGAAAGGTCTTGCTTTTAACAAACTTTTAGAAAAAATTGAAGGTGAAATGCTAATAAAAAATTCTATTAAAAATAAGGAAAAAGCGCAGATTTATATTCCCATGCTTTAGAAATAAAAAGTCCTAAATAAACGATAGCGACCATGAATTTTAAAAAGGTTCCGGTCAAAAAACCAAGAAAAGAACCAAAAGCCGCTTTCAAAGCTGTTTTTTTATTGGCTTTATTCATGATCTCACCTACATAAGCGCCTACAAAAGGCCAAATTACTATTCCAAAGATCCCAAGAATAGGAAAAACGATAGCGACTATAAGCCCTACCGTAGTACCAATCATTCCTGCTTTACTGCCTCCAAATTTTTTGGTTCCGATAGCAGGAATTACATAATCCATTGCAAAAACAAAGAGCGCTATGGCAAGCGTAATTCCCAAAAACCACCAATCTTGAGGGATTGCACTGGTTAGAAAAAGCAGTAATAATCCAATCCAGCTAATAGGCGGACCAGGTAGTACGGGTAAAAAACTTCCTATAATACCAATAAGCATACATATAAATCCGAAGATTAATAGGGCAATATCCATTTCGATGTTTTTTTTCTATTTGACGAAGATACCCTGATTTTGTTACAGTTTAGTACTAGAAATAATGAGCTGTTCAATAGCATGGTATTAAGTGTTTGTAAAATTATTCAACTAAAAAATTAGTTTCAACTAAATATTTAGTTATATTTGAACTAAGAAATTAGTTGAAAGAAGGCGTTTAACGTTATTTCTTAGTTTTTTAAAAGAAGTTTAATAAGCATTGAAAGATGCTGAAACAAGTTTATTAGACATGAAACAATTGACAAAAGCAGAAGAAGAGGTAATGCAGGTGTTGTGGCAATTAGAGAAATGTAATGTTGCCGCTATTATTGATGAACTACCTGAGCCTAAACCCGCCTACAATACGGTATCAACCATTGTTCGAATTCTAGAAAGCAAAGGTTTCGTAAACCATGAACAAGAAGGGAAAGGCTATTTGTATTTCCCATTGCTGAAGAAATCGGATTATAGCAATCAATCGATTAATAAGTTGGTGGATGGTTATTTTCAAGGCTCGTTTAAAAGTATGGTGTCGTTTTTTATGAAAAAGAACGATATGAACTTATCTGAGTTAGAAGCTATTTTAAAAGAAATTAAAAAAGAAGAAGAATGATACAGTATATCTTAGAAAGTATAGCTTTTCAGCTCTTGTTTTTAATCATTTATGATGTTTATCTAAAGCAAGAAACCTTTTTTCAATGGAATAGAGTGTATTTGATTGGTACGTATCTTCTATCTCTTATAGTACCATTAATTAAGTTAGAGGTATTAAAGACTACTGTTCCAAAAACTTTTGCGGTTTATCCTGAGTATTTATGGAATTCGAATACTACTACGGATATTGAAATGGTGGTTACGACTACGGTTGAGCAAAGTTTTTTAATGCCTTGGAAATCGTTAATTCTTTTTGGGGGAATGCTCGTCGCATTATTGATTTTCGGCTTTAAATTATATCAAATTAACCGTTTAAGACAAAAAGGAGAGATTCGGTATTTGACAAATTTCACTCGAGTGATTATAGAAAATAGCGAAGTAGCATTTTCTTTTTTTAAGTCCATCTTCTTGGGAGATAAAGTAGTAGCGCAAGAACACGAAAGTATCATTCAGCATGAGCTGGTGCATATACGACAAGGGCATTCTTATGACTTGGTCTTTTTTGAAATCCTTCGAATTGTAAACTGGTTTAATCCTTTAGTATACATCTATCAAAGCCGAATTTCAGAATTACATGAATTTATTGCCGATGCACAAGTGGCTAAAACGCATAAAAAAGAGCAGTACCAATTATTGCTGTCACAAGTTTTTCAGACGCAACATATTTCCTTCATCAATCCATTTTTTAAAACCTCATTAATCAAAAAACGAATCGTCATGTTACAGAAATCAAAATCAAAAAAGATTTTTCAATTAAAGTATTTAGTGCTAGTTCCATTAGTGTTTGGAATGTTAATTTATACCTCCGCAGCTCCCGAGAGTTCCCTTGATACGGTAGGTATTACACAAGATGAAGATGATGCGGCCTTAATTAAAAAAGTAAAGGTTGAAATAGATAAAGAAGTTTTTGAGTTCGGGTCTATGCATAAAGCCATGAAGAGTTTTAACAATATGACCAAAAATGAAAATCCAGAAGTAATTTTAACAAAGGAGGATTTTTTTAAATCTGAGATTTATCTTCTAAGGTATTTAGGGTTTATGATGAATGAAAAAATAGAAGAAGATGAAACTGTAGTGAAATTATCAACTGCAATTCCTCCTCCATCTACGCAACGATATAATGAATATATTATATACAAACAGGCTTTCTTAATTCTCGATGACAATTTAAAAATCTCTATTTCGGCGTATAGTTACGATGTTATTTTATTGGATTCAGAAAACGATTATCCGAAAAAATATACCCTTGTGAAAGTAAAAAATGTAAAGGATTTAACAGAGGATGAAATCCGTAATTTAAATGGAATAATAAGCGATATATCGAAAAACAGCAAGCTGGAAAGTATTGTTTTGACGGATGGTACTTACTCCTTTAAAATTTATCAAAAAAAGTATATTAGCATTGAAGAATTTGAAGCAAGAGAAGTTCAAGAAATCATTAATAGAAAAGGGAGCACCATAACTTTTCAAGTAGATGATGTACAACATCTGACAGCCGAAGAGAAAGCCACTCAAAAAGAGTTGATAGAGGAGGTGTTGAACTCAGATACCTATGATACTTTAGTTATTACGGATGGTAAAATGAAAACCATTATTGGTGGTAGAACAGTCCCAAATGATGAGGCTACCATTTCTAAAGCTCAAGAATTTATAGATGTGCCATTTTCAACGGTTGATGAAGTTCCTGTATTTCCAGGTTGTGAAAATGCTACTGATAAACGTGCTTGTTTTCAAGAGAAAATGTCTGAACATATCTCAAAAAATTTCAGATACCCAGCTGAAGCGCAAGAAAAAGGAATTCAGGGAAAAGTGAATCTCATGTTCGTAATTGATGAATCGGGTACTATTGGAAATTTAAGAATGCGTGGGCCTAGCAAAATTTTAGAAAATGAAGCTTCTAGAATTATTTCCCTATTACCAAAAATGCAACCTGGTAAGGAAAAAGGAAAGGTAGTTCGCGTGCCATTTTCAATTCCGATTACCTTTAAGTTACAGGGCATACAAAAGGAAGATAAAGAAGAGTATAGTATAGAAGATCAAGATTTAGCTATTCCCTTTGTCGTAGTTGATAAAGTGCCTGTTTTTCCTGGTTGTGAAGATGCTCAAGATCAACGAGCTTGTTTTCGTGAGAAAATGAATGAACATATCTCCAAAAATTTCAGATACCCAGAAGAAGCCCAAAAGCAGCGTATTCAAGGAAAGGTGAATACGATGTTTATTATAGGTAAAGATGGTGTCATAGGTAATATTAGAAAACGTGGTCCTAGTAAATTATTGGAGGATGAAGCGGAACGAATTATTTCAGTATTGCCCAGAATGACCCCTGGCGTTTACAAAGGTAAAGCCGTAACAGTTCCTTTTTCAATTCCTATTGCGTTTAAATTACACGATTCGCAGCTCAATTCAGAACAAGCAATACCTAAAAAAGAGGTAGAAGCGATGTTCGTAGAAGCGTATAAAAAAAGGGAAAACGATAAAACATTGCTTGTTGGAAAAGTTTCAGATGGTCTTAGAGGCTTACCCGGAGTGAATATTGTAATAAAAGATTCCGCGAAGGGAGTTGTAACCGATTTTGATGGCGCATTTTCTATTGAAGTGAACGAGGGTCAGGTGATTACCTTCCAATATGTTGGATTAAAAACAGCAGAACTTAGCATTATGGATAAAGAAGAATATAGTATAAAAACAAATAAACATTAATTAAAATATATTTCAGATATTGAAAAAACTTGCCTTCATACTTTTTTGTATAGTCACGCTTAAATCCAGAGCACAGTCTTCGGCTTTGGCCATTGCCGATAGCCTTTATCGTATTGGGGATTATACGAAAGCGATAAATGTTTACGCTAAGGTAAATACGCCAAATGCTAATTTACAGATTGCCCGAGCCTATAATGTTGTTCGCAATTATGACAAAGCTATGTTACAATATGAAGCTCTTGTTGAAAGAGATCCTAAAGCACAATTAGCACGCTTTGAATTAGGAAAAATCTATGCTAAAACTAGAAAATCAGTAAAGGCGCAACAGCTTTTTGAAGTATTGGTATCGGAATATCCGAATAATCCTGAATATTTTTATTATTTAGGAAGTGCTTATGCCGACTTAGATTCCATTCCTAAAAGTGTACAACTATTTAAGAGCGCAATTGCCCGAGATAGTACACATTTGCGAAGCATTTACGAGGTTGCAAAATATTATGTGAGTGAGCAAGAGCTAGATTCAGTCGTAAAATATGCTGATAAGGGCTTGAATTTTTATGAAAATGATGTAGCTATAATTAACCTAAAGGCCCTAGCCTTGTACAATAATGACGAATTTAAAGCAGCGATTCCATTATTCGAAAAAATGGTAGCCCTAGGTGAAACGACCAAGTTTTACATTTTTGAGCGCTTAGGCAATGCCTACTTTAAAACAGAAGATTTGGATAATGCCATTGGAAATTACAAAAAGTCCCTTTTTCTTGATTCGGAAAATGCCAGAGTTCTTTTTAGTTTAGGAAACACCTTCTGGAAACAGCAAAAATTAGATAGTGCCACTGTTTACATTCAACAATCAATTGACGTACAGTTGGTAGTACTTGATCAAGAATATCAGGCGTTAGGACGTTTGGCGAGTGAGCAAAAAGACTATAAAACAGCATTGAAATATTATAAGTTAGCCCACGAGGAAGACCCGTCAAATAATATATATTACTATCAGATTTGTGTTATTGCAGATCAATATTATAAAGATCCAAAAGTAAAACTTAAGTACTACGAGCAGCTTTTAGAAAAATATAGTAATCAAAATAATTACTTTACCAATTTTACAGAACGTCGAATATCTGAACTAAAAGAGGAAATACACTTCGCTACCGATTAAATAACTCAAAAAATCGTAATTTTCCACAAACATTTGAACGCAAATGCGTATTGTACTATTAGTATGTGGACTTTTTCTCTTCGCTTCTTGTGATTTCTTTACTTCAAAAGAGGTAAAAACACAAGAATTGGTGGAACATGAAATGCAAAACATCAATTTTAATGATGTGGATCAATTTCCATTGTTTGAAAATTGTGATGAAACTAATTCCAAAGAAGAAAATAAAAGATGTTTTGAAGAAACATTATTACGTCATTTTTTAACTTCTTTAGAGGGGTTTGAATTTGTTTTAAAAGAAGCCGTGGTCGATACGCTTTATGTAGATTTTTTGATAGACAAAAAAGGAAAGATGTCGGTTCTAGATATAGAGCATAATGCTATTGTAGATGAACAAATACCGGAGTTTGATGCTGTAATAACAAGAAGTCTTACCTCATTACCGCATGTGACTCCGGCGTTAAAAAGAGGAATTCCTGTTAAAACGAAGTTTAGGATACCCATTATATTGAATACCAAATAAAATAAAGCTGTTGGCAAACGAAAAGATAATTTTGGGGATAGACCCTGGAACCACGATAATGGGTTTCGGGTTGATAAAAGTGGTAAATAAGCAAATGCAATTTATACAAATGAATGAATTGCTTTTGAGTAAATACAACGACCCTTATGTGAAGTTGAAACTTATTTTTGAACGTACCATTGAGTTAATAGACACGTATCATCCAGATGAAATAGCCATTGAAGCTCCTTTTTTTGGTAAAAATGTACAATCGATGTTGAAATTGGGTCGTGCTCAAGGGGTAGCCATGGCCGCAGGATTATCACGTCAAATTCCAATTACAGAATACCTTCCTAAGAAAATTAAAATGGCAATTACCGGTAATGGTAATGCTAGTAAAGAGCAAGTGGCAAAAATGCTCCAAAGTATGTTAGGCTTAAAAACCTTACCTAAAAATTTAGATAGCACTGATGGCTTAGCTGCCGCTGTTTGTCATTTTTATAATGAAGGTAGGATAGAAGTAGGTAAAAGCTACTCCGGTTGGGATGCTTTTGTAAAACAAAATGATAAAAGAGTTAAAAAGTAGAATTTGGAAGATGATGCCTTAACGTATTGTAAAAATTGTGAATCAGAAATAGTGAAAAACTATTGTCAAGAATGTGGACAAAAAGCATCAGTAAATCAGGTTACATTTAAAGAAACAATAGACGATTTTATAGAAAGTGTTTTTTCAATAAACGCACCACTTTTTAAAACTCTAAAATATTTGATTGTAAACCCTGGAGCGTTATTCAATAATTTTTTGTTGGGCAAAAGAAAAAGGTATTATAAGCCTGTTGCTTTTTTTGTACTCACCACTATTATTTATTTATTGATTAGATCACTTATTGGCTTTGATCCCTTAATGGATACTTCTGTAAGTGTTAATAGTGATGATGAAATGATGGTTTTAGCACGTGAGAACATGCTAATGAATAGCAATAATTTTCTATTTCTATTTGTATTTTCTCTTTCCGTCTTTTTAAAATTATTTTTTTATAAAACATATGCATTAGCCGAGTTTGTTGTTGTTTCATTTTATATAGTAGGAATATACACATTGTTGATTACTATAAATCTCTTTTTTATTCAATTTGTAAATGCTGAATTTCAAGCAATAGCATTCATATTCATGGCAGTATATTTCATCTATGCAATGATTACTTTTTTGAAGATTCCTAAAATTTTGATTGTTATTAAGGCTACTATTCTATTTTTTCTAGCAACTGCAGTTTATCAAATTCTAGCGTTTCTTATATCATATTTAATCGTTTTTATTAAAAATTAATGAGCGGTATTTATATTCATATTCCTTTTTGCAAACAAGCCTGTCATTATTGCGACTTTCATTTTTCGACAAGTATGGGGAAGAAAGAGGCTATAATTTCTGCTATACAGAAAGAATTAGCACTTCGAAAAAATGAATTTAACGACGAAATCGTTGAAACTATTTACTTTGGTGGTGGTACACCTTCGGTTTTAACAACTGAAGAAATACAAACTATTATTACTACGGTTTATGAAAACTATCAGGTTGTTGATCATCCAGAAATTACCTTAGAAGCAAATCCGGATGACTTATCTGAAAGTAAAATAATTGAATTGTCAAAAAGTCCAATAAATCGACTAAGCATCGGTATTCAATCTTTTTTTGATGAAGACTTAAAGTTGATGAATCGTGCACATTCTGCTCCAGAGGCAATGGAGTCTTTAGCTTTGGTGACACAATACTTTGATAATATTTCTGTTGATTTAATTTACGGAATGCCAGATATGCCTAATGAGCGATGGGCAGAAAATATAGAAAAGGCTTTATCCTTCAATATTCCACACATTTCTAGTTATGCATTGACAGTAGAACCAAAAACGGCATTGGCAAGTTTTATTAAAAAGGGGGTGATTAAACCCCTTGACGATGCTGTTGCTCAAGCGCATTTTAATATTCTTTTACATAAAATGGAAGAAAACGGATTTGTAAACTACGAGATTTCCAACTTCGGGAAACCCAATTATTTCTCTAAAAATAATACGGCCTATTGGTTGGGTGAAAAATATATAGGTATTGGACCTTCGGCACATTCTTATGACGGAGTTCGTAGAGGTTGGAACATAAATAACAATGCAAAATATATAAAAGCAATAGCAGCAGGGGAGTTACCCATTGAAGAAGAGGTATTGTCAAAATCGGATGTTTATAATGAATATGTAATGACAGGTTTACGAACTATTTGGGGAGTTTCTTTAGCGAGAATAGCAACAGAATTTGGATTAGATTATCACAAGTATTTACATCAACAGGCTCAGAAGTATATTGATGAAAAGCTTTTGATTATTGAAAATGACACCCTTTTAACAACAACAAAAGGTAAATTTTTGGCTGACGGGATTGCTGCAAATCTTTTTATGATTAACTTGTCATAACAAACGCTACCCTTGTGAAAGCAACAATAAAATACAAAAAGGAGACTTATAAAATAGATCTATCTAGACCATTAGATATTTCAATTCCTTTGAAAGGCAATGTATCAAATGTAAATGCCTGGTACATTGAGCAACCAAAAATCACCCCACATACGGAAGGCGAATTTATAGGTAAAGTTTCTGAAGGGGCATCAACTAATTTTAATGATATTTGGTTTAATCCCCATGCACATGGCACGCATACAGAATGTGTAGGGCATATT
>TARA_R110002049_G_scaffold246483_1_pt1 | contig 16153 bp, 14 predicted proteins | sample TARA_R110002049 | Tara Oceans TARA_R110002049 (sample SAMEA4396941) | marine metagenome | biome: Polar Biome; feature: [SRF] surface water layer (ENVO:00010504); material: water (ENVO:00002006), including particulate matter (ENVO:01000060) such as... | depth 5 m | reverse complement strand
TATAGATACCAGCATAGAGCTAGGCGTAAGTCTGCAGGTAACGTACTAACTTAAGAAGTATTACTTAACTATAGCTTCTGAATCTGGTGGTATAGACCAAAGAGAATCTTCTCCACTACATCTTGTCATAAAGAATACCCATAGAGGAGAGATACTAAGTTCCTCATATACATCCTTTCTATTATTCTTTATAAGCCACTGACTCTGTACTTTGTAAGCTAACTCTTCTAGTTCTGATAAGCATTCATATTTAATTTTATTTTGAAACTGCATGTAGTGAACTAACTCATGGACTAGTACACTGTCTTGTATCTTCTTGTCCATGTTACGTATAGATTCATTAAGATATATATTATTTGTATTATGATCAAAGATACCCATTATAGAATTAGTATTTTTTTCATTAGGAATAAGCTTACATTTTTCTTTATTAGCTTCATTTGAACAATCATACATTATGTATTTTATAACACGTTCATGTACATATAAAGGTTTATATGGGAGTGTTTCTGGTACAGACATGCTAGTTACAGAAGCAATCCATACCATCATAGCATACATTATTTCAGTCAAGGCTTAGGACTAACTGGGGGATGTTTTCCATTATGCATACTATTGAGCTTATCAATTTGAAATTGTAACTGTTCTACAGCCCTGTCATTGTAGCCTCTACGCCTGTGTTCAGCCGCTAGATTATCAGGACTTAATATATCTTTCATAACTGTAACTTGATTCTTTAAGACAGCAACACTGTTGTCATTAGTATCAGTTCTAATATACAGTTCATCAATAGAGTTTTTAAGTTCTCTTTGTAACTTGTATAGATTAGAGACTTGGTTCTTAACTAAAGCCCAAGCACCAGCCAGAGAAGCGATAACCGCCCCAATCTGGAATAAAAATTCAGTAGTCAATTCCATTTAACTCACAGTTAATTTAATATATCTTTGGAATCTTCAAGTATTTCTTCAAGTCTAGACACTATGTCCTCTTTTAAATCTTGAGCCAATGGTATATTTCTAATGATTGGTACTAGGGCTGTAAGCTCCCTAGCTAAGCTTCGCTCTCCATCTTCACCTAGTAGATAACCAGCGGATGCTGTACCTAAACTAGAAACTGTACTTGCTGTAGGGCCTAGTAGTGATGCCCAAAAGTCACCACCAAACTTGTTTGCATTTAAAGCATCGTATAAGATTGTACCGCCACCAAAGATATTAGTACCCAGCAGTGCTTCAATAACCCTGTCTCTCATGTCTAAGTCTTTACTAGGTTCCTCACCTTCAGGATATCTAATAGCTTCCTTCATAGTCTGGACAGCTAAGGAAGCTCCCACCAAAGCTGTAAGAGCTACACTGTATCTAGCTATATCACCTGCAGGTACTCTTCCTTTAAGCAGGGGAAGCACTACATCTCTGTACATCCTGCCACCTACGTTAGTACCAAATGTAGCCATGAATCCTTTAAGCTGTGCTACCAAAGCCCAATGAGGATCAGACATCCACAGTGGTTTGTTAGTAGGATCAGGTGTCATTATTATTTCTTTAACCATCTTAGACATAGCTTTCCTTACAATAGCAGGATCAGCATCTGTCTTGTCACTCATAGCCCAGTTCTGTAGTGTGTCACTCATGGGATTAACTAACCCCATATCTCTAAGTCTCTTCTTAGCATTCAGGTATTCTCTAGTAGGCTTACGAGGCTTGTCACTTGGATCAGTGATACCCTCATACTTATGAATAGTCTTAAGGTCTTCAGTCATCTGCATTCTAGCAGCTTGAAAGCCCATGTCTCTACTGATCTGTGTAACTAAAGTTAAGCCTGTAGCTTTAAAGAATGCATCTGTAATCTTTTTATTAGTTGTTACATTACCTATGTCACCAAAGCGTTCTGATAGCACACCATCCAAGCCTTCCATGATACCCTTGAATGCTCTCTCTGATTTACCTTGAGGAATCTTAGGGAATATAGTTCTAGCACTAGCAGTTAAAGCATTGACTGAAGCCTTCATAGACCCCATCAAAGCGTGCTTAGGACTAACTCTAGTTAACATTATCAATGGTTCAGATAGAGCTTGTAGTGCAGCTAATGGAAGGGTTAAGATATACTGAGCAGCTAAGATATTCTTCATAGTACTACCCCATTTCTTATCCTTAATAGGATTATAGTTATGGTTAAGAGCACTATATATTTTAGATATATAAGCAACTTCAGGAGCAGATATCTTATCCTTTTTAATTAATGAAGCTACATCTTCCTTAAGTTGTATCTCCATCTTCTTAGCCTCAATTCTTTTAGATGCATCCAGTAGATACTTATAGGTTAAAGCTTCTACATTGTCGTCAATCAATCCTGCATCAAAGAGCTTCTTTCTAAATTCAGGTTTGAACATTCTCTTATTTTCAAAAGCAGCTTTAGGACTTTCTACATTAGTAGATTCAACACCACTTAGATTAAGTTGTTTTATATTTTCAGGATTAAAGAAACCATTATTACCTTCAATGTTATCTATGATGCCAGCTGCTATAACAGGTGTAGCTCCATCCTGAATTAGCATCTTCTTCATTTTCTTTCTAGCTCTTCTACCTGTCTTGTATGATATAGGTACATAGTTCTCTTCAAAGTTTAAAGGGATACCTAGAGCTTGCATCTCACCTGCCATACCTGAATATACAGGATCGCCTGTTTCAGGATCAGTACTTATAACCTCACCATAAATTTCACTTCTTAAAGTTTTAGCAGCTTCATTGATATTATTATTCTTATCAACAGCACCATATGCCATGACTTTAGTTATTCTTCTACCTACAGATTTAGAGATAGCTCTTTGTATAATAGGAAGTTTAAAGGCTCTCTTAACTCTATTCAAAACAGGTTGAACTTTCTCAGCGTACTCACCTACTTTAGCACTAACATTAGAAGGTTGGCTCATCAAGGTATTAACAATGCGTGGACCTTCAACTTCTTCTAAATTAGCTAGAGGCTTAAGAGGCTGTATTGCTGATCTAACTATACTTGAAGGAACACTTACAGATTCCATAGGATCAAGTTTCTTATCACCTGAATCTAATCTTTCAATATTAGCTAGATCATTGTCAGCATCTTCGGTAGCTTTTTGTAAAGATTCAATACTATCATCTATTTCTTTATGTCTTACAGCTAAGTCATTACCTAAAGATTTATTTATAATTCCTGTAGCTGCGCCTAAAGGTTTACCAGTTACAAATCCTATAGCTGCCTGATCTATAATATTATTTATTTGTACTCTAGGATCGTCATCAATTAAAGGTAGTCCTGCAGCTAGTCTAGTTCCTGCATCTTCCACAACTGCCTGAGTTCCTTCAGTAACAGCCTCACCTACACCACCTTTTAAACCACCCTTAACACCTGCACCAGCTATATCTATAGCCTTACGTGCAGCTGATTTACCTACTTCTTCAGATAAGGTATCAACCACAGCGTCCTTACCGAAAGATTTAACTAAACCATTTAGTAAGAATCCTGCACCTATTCTGTCTAGCAGCCCGCTAATAGTAGCTATACCTTTAGCATAATTAGCTGCTCTATCTTTATCTACTCCCATCTCTATCATCTTATTATAACTAGGTGCATATGTCATACCTGCACTTACTAGTAGGGGAAGCGTTAAAGCTAGAGCACCAGTTGCTACAACAGGAGCACCTACAAGAGAAGCAACTGCAGCAGGAGCAAATGCAGCTAGAGGCAGAGCTAAAGAACCTACACCTTCAGCTGACATATCCGATAAAAGTGTACCGGCTCTATCAAGAGCTAAGCGTAGCCCGTCTTCTTCTCCGTACAAATCTTGAAGCTCTTCCCAACCTTGAGTTATAGAAGCTGTTCTTCTAGGCTGACCTAACTCACTTATATCTTTATCTTGCTGAGCTTGTCCATCATCGGCCCATTTCTTTAGACCTACAAAGTATTCTTTAAATTCAGGATCATCAGAACCTTCTAGAACCTCATTTGAAATTAATCCTATAGAGTTATATAAACTCTTCTGTGAGTTATTAAAAGCAACAGCTGTCTTATTAACCCACCCATCAGGATCACCTTGAAAAGGTACGGTAGTATACGGGTCAGCTTCACTACCTTTTATTTCAGATAGATTAGGAGCCTCATCTAAAAAACTTAAGTCAACCATTATTAACTTACTCTTACTTCTGGTTTACATATGCTTGACTAGTCATAGCTCTTTGAAGTGCTGATTTTAATCCAGCATTTAGAGCTATCTCGTGAGCTGCACCTGTCAGGCTAGATGCTGTATATCCTTTCTTGAATGCATCTTTAGCTTCGGGCGTTTCTAAGTAGTCTTTCGTTGATCCTTTAGCCCCTGTAAACCATCGTGTTCCCCACATAGAACCTTTTTCAAAACCTGCTTGTCTAGCTCGTTTTTCCATATTTTTTCTTACAGTCAAGCTTGAATAAAGTTTATTAAATCTCTCTGCACCATCTGTACCTTGCCAATCTTTAAGATTCATGTTAGTTACTTTTTGATTATAGTCTCTAGTATTTCGATAGTTTTTACCGTGGGTTTTAAGAGCGTTTGCATCTATTTCTCTCATCTTAGCATATCTAGCCCACTGTTTTTCATCTAAACCAAAGGCAATCTTCAAGTCTTCTTTATTTAAGCTGCCTATTTTACTAGTTAGTTTACGCTGTTGAGCAGTAAGTTTAGATAGGCCATCAACGAAGCCACTCTTAACTGCACCGGAGCCTATTGTCTGTAGGAAAGTTTGACCACCGGGTTGAGATAGTATTGAAAAGCCTAGCTTAGCTACTTGCATCCATTTCTCACGACCAAGTTCTGCTTTCTGTTCAGTCAGTTCTCCCTTCTGCTTAGCTGTTTCTGCTAACCACTTATCATATAGCTGATTACTAAAAGCTGTATTAGTACTACTTGATGGTGCTTTATCTGATAGAATATTGACATCAGTTATAACTTTACTTTCTCTTGGATTATTTGTTGTCGCAGTTATAGCCCGTTGATCAGCAGCCGTCGTTGCACCTGTCATACCACTAGGATCATTAACTGTAGTGTCACCAGCTATCGCAGCTTCACGTATCTCATCAGATGGGTTCAAAACATCTGGCTCTAATGATTCATTATTAGTATCAGAAAGTGGTTGAGCTTGATCGTCTTGACCAACACCTATAGAATTATCAGAGACCTCTCCTGTATTACCATAATAACTAGCATCGGCTCGATTTTGTCTCTCAGTAGATCGTCTCTGAGCATCAGCAACAGTTAACGCCTCTGGGATGGCAGTACCGTCATCTCCTGAAATAGAAATATCCTTGTCGCGTTCATAATTAATGTCGTTAGCTAACGCTATAATATCTTTAACTGGAGCTTGACCGACACCGCCTTTTATATTCAAAACACTACGCCGTAACTTCTTAAAAGGATTTTCAAAGCTTGATGGACTATTATCCCCTTCATAAGATAAAGCTTCAGCTTCTCTAGCTTGACCGATAGGATTTCTCCGACCCAAAAAATTACGCCGTGCCTCCTTATAAGATCGATCAGGGCTAAGGTTTTCAATATTACCATCACCAGTAAATGCATTCTCTTGAGAATCGTATAGTTTTTCTCTTCTTAAAATATCATTAGCCCTACCCTGTGTAGTAGCTAAGGCATCAAGAGCACGTTTATTTCTATTATCTGGTGAGCCTTCCTCAGACAGCGCATTTTCCTCCTGAGCAAATACATTATCTCTTTTTAAAATATCATTAGCTCTACCTTCTGTAGTAGCTAAGGCATTAAGAGTCTGTTCATTTCGATTAGGATCACCAGCCCCATCACCTATTGCATATTCAGCATCAAAATATTTTTCGTCTGCTTGCTTGTTATTAGCTTGTTGGTTATAAATCGAAGAAAGCATATCTTGAGTTCTACTAGGATGCTCATTACCCATAGGTGGATAATCAGGGACTTCTTTTATCCTCTTAATTGCCTCTTCATTCCTTACAGCTTCGTCTTCTTTACGCTTAGTAGTCATTGCTGTATTTAATTGTTCTTGCAAGAATGCTAGATCACGAGGGCTTCCCCCTCTTGAAGCTATATTTTGTATTTGATCTTTAAGACTAGCAATTATATTATCAATATTTCTAGGATCATAACCTCTAGGTTTACCACCAATAGTATATCGTCCCGTACCATCAGCAAACTTACTTACATTCTGCGGTGGAACTTGTGGACTTAGAGCAGCCTGTTGTGATTGCACTGGTACAGGCTGTTGTTGTATAGCATTATTCCTTGCAGTGTCAAGAGCTTGTCTCTCAGCTTGTCTCTTTTCAGCTTCTAATTTTCTTTGCTCTTCAAGACGCGCTACTTTCTGATCATATGTATCTTGTTCTGATCTAGGAAATACATTGTTCTGAATGAAATTCAATAAGCCTGATTTAGCATCTGGTTTTTGATTAGGTTGAGCACCTATAGTATATGAACCTGTACCTTCAGCATACTTATTTATCTGTGGTTGCCCACCCCCATATAATCCAATAAGACCACCTTCTTTAAAGCCACCCTTGAATGCGTTAGCTATACCAGCCACAGCTAAGCCTGTACCTGCAGCTTGTGATAAGAATGAAGGAGTAGGTGTAAAAGATTGAGTGTTAGTCTGGCTTGATGCAGGGATAGGAGATGCATATCCTCTAACAATAGCATTATAATCCTGTAAACTTCTTTCAGGAAATGTACGTCCAATCTCAAAGTCTTGTTGCTCTAGATTCAAGTTCCTCTGTGTTTGAGATTGTTGTTGAGCACCTACAGCTTCTAGATTTCTAAACTCATTAGAAGCTTGACCCGGTGCAGTTACACCTAAGTTACTTAACTGTGAAGCACCTTGGAATTCTCTAGCACGTTGCTGAGCTAATCTAGTTTGAGCATCCTCAAATGCTGCAGCTAAGCCTCTCTCTTGTATGTCACCCTTCTGAGTAGCTAAGTTTCTAAAGTGTTCAGCTTCTACAATGCCATGCCTACTACCACCGAAACCACCTGCACTAACTGCTGCAGAATCTATTTTCTGTTGTTGGATATCAGCTGCACGCTGAGCTTCTCTATTTTGAATGTCAACTACATTCTGTATATAAGGTGACATTAACCCGCCGACCTCTTCAGACGTAGGAACAGCTGTAGCTCTATCAGTTAAAGCTTCTGACTTATCAAAATATTCTTGTCCCTTACCTGTTAATCCTGCGATACCTTCAAATGCTCGTTCTTGTTCAGGTGTAAAGTCAGCAATACGATCACCTTCAAAGGTTTCGTATCCCTCCTCCGCTCTAAGTTCTTGAGTAGCTTTAGCTTTCTCTAGAATATCAGTTACAAAGGGAGCTAGTTCATCAGGAATTGTAGTCTCTTGTCTTACAGTCTGTGAACCTTGAGCGGGTGGGGGTGAGCTACCACCCATAAACTGCACAAGCTGAGTTCTAGGATTGACAGTACCTGATCCACCCATACTTCTAAGTACAGCCATCTCTTCCTTATTCACATGAGCAAGTTCAGTGTCACCCTCTATACCCATACTACTTAAGTCTTCATACAATAAAGTATAAAGCTCAATCTTCTTAGCTGTGGATAAATCTTTTAAGTGCTGCATTCTTCTAAACTTCCTTTGTTATAACTGTATAGTATTTTTTAAAATTATAATTCTTAACAAACTTTAACCAACCATCTCTAATATAACCTTCAATTCTAACAGCTTTGTTTTCTTTAGCCCATGCAATTAGAGGAGAGGTGTCTGACATTGTTATATCATGCCATTTATCTATAGTGTGTGGATCAGTACCTACAAGTGGTATACCTAAGATATTATATTGAGGATGTTTTATAATTTGAGTTGTACACATACCGATAATAGAATCTATATCTTTATCCACTAACACCCATAATTCTTCATGTCCATTAAGCAAGCTCTGATATACATCTTCTACTTTCTTCTCACCCTTACCTAACTTCTTTAAAGGCTTGTATACATACTTAACTATAAAAGGCCATGTAACCTTAACACAATTCTGAGGTATCCTAATTAACTCAAATGAGTCCTGAGAGTCCTTGCTGTCTTTCAATTGGTTGCTGCTGTTCTTGGGTGCCAAAAGATTGTGTCCTTAATTGCTTAATAAATTGATCTAATCGTTCAGCACCCCCATTAGATGAACCGTTGCCTAACATAGCTACTGCATCTGCAGGTATAACATATTCATCTCTACTTAGCAATGCTTTATCAGGATCATTACCCTCAACTTCAAAGGGTATCTCATCTGACATACCATTACCCCTGCCATCAACTTGTCCTTCAAAGTATCCACCAATTCCACCGCCTGTAGCCTTTTTAATTACAGGTCTGTTATCAAAGGTAGGTGGGTCAATACTTGCTAGTCCAGAATCTTCAAGTAGTTCTGCAGGCTTATCTTTAGGTCTCGGTCTCTTTACTGGATTATAGTATCTTTTAATACTTCCTACTGTTATTTCTCCATCATCACCAATCCAACCGTGATTTTGTTTGAAAGCTTCACTTCCTTTTTTATAAACAATAAAATCATCAGGTTTATTAGCGTGGGCAGGTGCAGCTTGCATCATACCTAAAGGTGTTCCCGGTTTATATTTCCACCATTTTAAGTACTTAGCATAAAGATCAGCTTGCTCCTTTACAGTCATCTTTTCAATTTTAGCTGTACTTGTTCCTAAGTCTTTAGCTACATCAGGTATAAATTGAAATATACCTTTTGCACCACTGTCAGGATTAGTAGCAGTAAGTCTCTTAGCTATTGACTTTGAAGCAGCAGTCTCTCCATCTAACATTTTTTTAAGTTCAGGATACCCAACACCTAATTCTATTATACTATTAAAATCTTTAAGGTTGAAAGAGTTCTTATTTTTAGAGTCTTTTTCAGATACAGGTCTTTTACCTTCTGCTAAGCTTACAATACCACCATCTGCTAGATACTGTACATTCTTTCTCTCACTGTTAGTCAAGCCTACTAGGCCACCAGTGGCTATATCATTACCTTCATCTTGCCCTTCATTTGAAGCACTGCCGCTACCATCAGAAGAACCTGTGCTTGAACCGCTCGTGGCACTTTCTTCGTCCATGTAATCCATGTCGAATGTATCAATTCCCATTGACACAGCTTGAGCAGTCTCGGCGGGAGTATTAGCAGTAGCAGCTTCGCTCAACGACGCCTGATTTGCCGCTTTCATTGCATCATATATAGCTATATCCTTCTCAGTAATAGGAGACCTAGCTGGATGAGACCACGACGGTACTAGAGATGTTCTAGGATCACCGTCCCAAAAAGTAGAAAGGCCCTTTCCCGTATACCCGCCGGGGTCCATATTTTGATGGCTAAACATATCTGTTCCGTCGTCTGCATTATCACTAGGATTACCTAGTATTTCTTTAACAGCTTTTGCTTCAACAACAGGTTCAGCTAAAGGAACATTTCTGTTGTATCTATGCTTACCGCCACCCAACTCTTCAAGAGTTAGTCCGCTATTATTAATAGTAGTTGGTTTTAGTACTGAAGTGGAACCTAAACTTTGTAGTCCATCTAAAGATTCAGCAAGTGGGCTAGTAGAATTACTCACACTACCACCATTAGCTAAACCAATTAATCCCCCTTCTGCTGCAAACCTTGACTGCTGTGCTTCTTCATCAGGAATTTCAATATACCTATGCTTCCCTGTATTAGGGTCTGCTATAAGCTTAAGATTTTTAGGTTTAAATGGAATACGTTCACTCTCTTTATATTCTGGGTATTCTTCCTCAAAGACTCCATTGGATATGGCACTTAAACCACCTCCAATAAGAGTTGAGGGGCTACTAAAGTGAGCCTTAGCATAGTCAGTACCCTTCATTCCCATATCACTAGCTGAGATATAATCTCCATCAGGTGTCTTTATTGTAGTAATACCTCGTTTTGCCATGTCACTTGCAGTGAGATTGTTACCCGGCTTATACTTACCAAAGCCTAAGAATCCTTCAGAACCCTCAGTAATATTATATGTCTGTGGTGCAGGTGCTTGAAGTGCTGTTTGTGTTACCGCTGATGGTACAGGTGAAGTGTATGGAATGGCATCGGGGGACAGGTAAGCGTCAAAACCATTTGGACTAGCCGCTGACTGCCATCCAGCATTAGCACCGCCGAAACTTGGCGATGGAGGGGTATATGGAGCTACCTGTGATACAGCTGGGGCTGAATTCCACGCAGCATTAAGACCATCTGTGCCTACACCCGCACGAGCAGCTTGAGAAGCAGTCGCCGCACCTGTGTTTCCTGCAGCTGTGACAGAACTTGACGCTCCTGCTGCTGCACTACCTGAAGAAGCTGACATAGCCCCCATACCATAGGTCATCATAGCTCCTAATGCTAACTTTCCTATATCTCTCTCACCCATTGCAAACTGACCTAGAGCATTACCTGCTGCTGCACCCATAGGACCGCCCAAGAATCCACCAATAGCTGTTGTAGCCATTGGAATAATAGTTTTAAATATACCGCCTAGCTTGAAAGCTTCAGGAAGCCCAGTGTCAGGATTGATAGTTACTTTACCTAATGAAGCTAAACCTTGAACCTCTGGTCTAGACATATGAACAAGTTCAGTATCACCGTACCGTCCCTTCATAGCCATCAAGTTAGCTAAGCCACTTTGGGGAGCTTCACTGCTTATCATCATTGCCATTGTATTATAATACTCTCTTAGGATTCATATAATTAGATTGAGGTAGTGTCATGTTAGCTTGTATGTTACTAGGACTATTAGGATTCTGTTGAGACATAGATTTATTAAGTTGTGGTCCTTGATTAGCATCTTTAGAATACTGCATACCTGCACCTGTAGTTGCACCAAAGTATGTAGGAGGTTGAGATACCCCAGTATTTACATTCTGTAGATAGGTGTTGTCCATTAACTCAATGATGCTTTTAATATTAAATTCTTTCACACATATATTTCCTTAGTTAAAGTCTACCCAACCTGTACCACTAACATAGCCTCTGTACTTAGACGCACTAGCTGCATATACTAAATCACCATCTTCAGGTCTACCAATTGTTCCTACTGTAACTACAGTTCTAATTCTAGTTGAAGGTTCAGCATCTATAGCTGTATCTCTAATCTCAAGTAAGTACTTCATTTCTGAAGCCCACTGTTCAATCTCACCATAGAATCTAGACAAATCAGAATCAGGAGTACCAAAATATTTAGGTAGTTCAGGGTAATTAATTACTGCCATATTTTATATTATCTCTTACCATCTCTTTGCATTGCAAGTCTCACACTACCCCATTGCCAACTTGATCCTAAAGCACCAGTTGATACTCTAACTTTAGCTTGTCTACCTCTAACTCTAACATCAATTTTATCAGTACCTGAGTCAATAGGATACGGTCCTTTGACTACTTCAGAACTAGTAGGATATTGTCTAGTAGTTATTGTAAACTTTAAATAGCCTGTATTAATTGTAATATCAGGAATTATTTTATTAATGAACATTAAATCATCACCATCTTCTATATCCATATCAGCTGATTCAATGAATGAAGTTAAGGCTACACCATCACCGTCAAATACATCTTTAGGCTCGTTGTTCCAAAGGAAAGATGTACCACCTTTTTCTACAGAACCTGTAGTTATTACATCAGGAAAAACATTACTATCTTCATATGTAGTAAAGAATCCTGTACCAAAGGTCCATGCATTTTCTCTAAAATTATAAGATATATATGCATTAGGTTCTAGTGAATCTTCTTTAGGATATACCCAGATAACTTCACTGAACTCTGAATTAAGACCTGCATATACTTTGTCAGATTGTGTTATATTAAAAGAATCAAAAAAGAATCTTCTAATAGTACAGTCTAGTCTTCTAACTCTACCATCAAAGACAAAGAAGTCACTAGTACCCATCCAGTATGATACACCGTCTACATCAACAGCAGCATGAGGACCAATTAAACCACAATTAGTTCCTAGTTCTGTAGGTTTGAAGATAAAAGGAGGGCCTACAAAGTTTAAAGCATAAGCTGATATATCAGTCCATACATGAATTGCATTCCTAGTTCTAATGCCTCCTACAATTTGAGTGCCACCTATCAACTGTAATTCACCAGATGTAGAACTAATTGATGGCGTCCAATCTTCATAGTCCTCACGATCTGACCACCTAACTAATAGAGGATTAAAGACTGAAGTTACAACTTCGTTAGTTCCTAATGCTAGTACATGCCTATCATTGGGAGATACTATAATACTATTAATCCTAGAAGGACCAGTAGTTACAATTGAAGTTCTAACAGGGATAGAATTTTGACTTGCGTCCCAATGTAATAATTGACCACCTCTTCTAACAGCTAACAAGTCTTCACCAAAGGCATCTAAGGACCATTGTGTAGCTTGGAAAGTAATATTAGATGAAATTGCAGGTGTGTTCCACGCTCTAGTATTATTAGGATCAGGAGAGATTATACTATAAGACTCGCCTGAAGCCATAATATCAGTATCAAGAGTTAATTGAGTATTACTATCAATAGATAAAACTACGGCTGTAGTGCTATCTGTTAGGTTGTTAACCTTATTATTAACATGGACAGTACTAAGGAAATTTTGTGTAGAGTCTATAAGTTTATTAGTTACAGTACCAGTAGCAGTACCGCTATCCTTCTCTCCTATATAGTTACCTGCACTATATCCTAAGCCTTGGATATTATTTAACCGTCCTGTTTCTAATAAGAAACCTACAGTACCATGACCCTGATTTGTCTCTGTACTTGCAGCTGCAATTATTGTTGATACTGAGAACTGGTTTAAATCTTGTACGCTTACAGCTTGAAAAGTAGGACCACCAAAGCTAGAAGATGAAAAGTCTCGACCATTAGTACCAAAACCATTTATTGATGTGCTTGAGAATACAAGCCAATCACCTACAACTGCTCCATGAGTATTAATACTTACAGTTATTCTAGTTGAACCTACACTTGTAGAAAAGCTACCTGCAGTACCAGAATCTCCAACAGATACAGTTTTAATAATAGGAGTTACATCATATACCACATCATTAGCTAGTATGCCTAACTGTTGTTCAGTACCTAAAGCTAATAGTTTCTGAGTATTATTGTCAGCCCACGTAGTTAAGTCTCTTACAGTACCAATTAAGCCTTCTGTAATTTTCTTCTCATATCCTCTAAGATTCTCAGGTTTACCTTCTCTAAATCTAACACGATCTCCATCAAACCATGAACCCTCTTCAGAGTACTGTGTTGATTCTCTATGAAACCCCGGCTTAAGATTAAGCTTAGTTAATTTGGATTGAGTTGATGGCATTTATGTTTTTATAATATAGTTTAGAATAAATGTTGGCTGAACATTATTATGGGCTTGACTTGCATCAGTTGCAGAATTTGCAGAAGTATTTTTTGAAGTTGGTAAATCCGTCAACGGATCACCACCACCTTCTTGCTGTCTACCATCAACGAGATTAGTAGTTCCTGCAACATAAGCGTGATTATGTGCTGCAACACCTGATTGAACGCCTGTTAATAGATGTGTTTCAGCACCACCCGCTCCCCCTAATGTGTCACCGTTAACACCTCCTGATAGACCTGTTAACCTATTAGCAGAAGCTCCTCCCATGTCATCTTGACCTGCTACAACCCTCCCTCTTAAATCAGGAACAGTAAATGTAGTACCACTATCTGAACCATACGTTGTACCAAAAATTGCAAAGAGAGCAGCAAAGGTAGTTCTACTTAGAGATGAACCATCAGCGAGAATAAAACCAGAAGGAGCAGATGTTCCTCCATAAGGTAAAACGATACCTGAAGGAAGTGTAACTAGTCCAGTTAAATTACTTCCATTACCTATGAAATTTGCAGCTGTAATATTTCCTGAAGCAACAACAGTAGCTGTTCCTACATTACCTGTAACTGTGGCTGCATTTGCAACTAGTGTAGCTACTGATACATTACCTGTAACTGTAGCTGAGTTTAAAGTAGCATTACCTGACGTAATTAATGTAGCTGCTGATACATTTCCTGCAACTGTGAGAGCATTAGCTGTAAAGTTAGCTACAGATGTTTCACCACTTTTTACTATTGTAGTACCATCCGTAGCTACCATTATATTAGTACCTTGCTGTATTCCTACAGCGGTACCTCCAGCAGTCTTTAGAAAAGTATTAAAGGAACCTGTAGTATTCTCACGAATGAAGTATGTCTTTTCCTGTGCAGGAAATACAACTGTAACATTTGCAGTTAATGTACCTGCAATCTCAAGTGTAGCATTTCTAGATTGATCAGCTGTCCCATTATTTGCAGTTAAAATCTCTTCACCGGCACTTACAGATACAACTGCATATCCTGCAATAGCTTCATCAGCTAACTCAATTACATTAGCATTGAGAATATCACCCCAAGTATTAGCGTTCTCACCACTACCTTGTTTTTCTAATCTTATTCTAGTTGAATATGTACTTGACATTTAAGGTATATCTATCTCTCTCTCTCTTTTATATATATCTTTGAAGTAGTTTTTTTTAGTATGTGTTAGTTTTAGAGTTATTAGGTATGCCTTTTAAAGCACTGTAAGCTACAGGGTCTACATTTCTATCATATGAATCAACTAACATAAGACTAGCTAGTATTCCTACACCATCCTCACTATCTTTAAATTCACCTAATATCGTGTGTATCTTAAAAGATATAGGATAAGGAAACTTAATACAGTTACCTTTAATTATTAACTCAGTTATCTTACGCATAGCTAATTCTTTACTTTTTCTATCTTCAGAAGCTACCGATAAGATATTTTCTAGAGTTAAGCAAACAAAACCAATACGTATAATATCACTCTCTTTATATAAGTCTTCTGAAGCTTTCGCATCTTTAAGAGTTATATAGAATACAATCAATAAGCATTGAAGTATGGATGAGAAGTAAGTTATATATTTTTTAATATACTGGGTCATGTTTGTATATGTATATAGCTCTATATGAGAGTGTTAAAGATAAAGTTTACCAGAACCTTCCCATATATACAATGGTGCTATTATATATCTAGAAATAGTTATTTAACATTTCCATCGTCTCATGCTGGCCCTAGCTCTTTTTGCTGGACCCTTTGCCTTTTTAACAACACCCCCCATTCTAGCACAAAAGGATTTCTTTCGACCTTTGTCCTTTTTGGTTCGAGGCTTAGGGGCTGGCGCTTTCAGTTTTGATCCAGTAGCTGCATTATACTTTTGTCTACCTTTCTTAGAAAGACCAGCACCCTTTTTTATTGATAGCTTTTCACCTCTACCTACAGAAAGACTGACACCCTTTTTCTTAGTAGCTGCCATTACTTTTAATAACCTCTTGTAGCTCGTCCAGAGCCTTTACCCATAAAGCCTCCTTTATATTTCCTAGTAGTAGACTTTTGTTTACTTGGAGATTTCATAGCTGCATCATGCTTTTTCATTCTATTTTTAAAGGCGGCTTCCTCTCTTTCTACATGTGTCATATATGCATCTTTCTTTGTTATAGCTGCGTCATTCTTTTTCATCCTATTTTTAAAAGCAGCTTCCTCTTTTTTTACTGATGTTTTCGCCGCTGCCTTAGAGGGACTAGCCGTTTTTCTTTTTTTCTCTAATTTTTTATACTTTGAAAACTCTATTTCTTTACCAGTTTCTGGGTCTATAACAAATAATGGCATAATTTTATCCTTTCTATTTACAAAACATCTACGATAGGTGCTTGATCTTCTTTATCTTCTTCAGCTTTTTCAGCTAAGCTTTGCATTAGAGCTTTCGTAAAAAAGTCTAAGGCTCCCATAAGTTGATCAACTTGAAACTGAGCTTGCTGACGCTTAAGCTGTAAGTCCTTTACTTGCTCTATATAATAATTTTGATGATCTGTCATATCCTCACGATTATATTCAGCACCGTCGATATTAACAATATTATTTTCTTTATTTTCATCAGTCATTATTTTAACTCCAATCTGCGGGTACACCGCTTTTTTGTGTGGGATTTTTTAGTGTATCAATCTGAGCTTGTAGCCCAGCTTCTAACGTAGCCTCTGTAATATCTTGATCTGCAAGCGAAGACAATGTCCACGCCTTAACTTGAGCCTGTGTTACATCTGCGAAAGCTGTAAAGTCATC
>TARA_R110002049_G_scaffold3213_2_pt1 | contig 16191 bp, 30 predicted proteins | sample TARA_R110002049 | Tara Oceans TARA_R110002049 (sample SAMEA4396941) | marine metagenome | biome: Polar Biome; feature: [SRF] surface water layer (ENVO:00010504); material: water (ENVO:00002006), including particulate matter (ENVO:01000060) such as... | depth 5 m | reverse complement strand
TATTAGATACCGATTACCTAGAGCGAGAAGCAAGTCATTTGCTTTTCGGAGACTATGGCGAGGATATCTATTTCAAGGCTAGAAGTGTCATGCAATCAAGAATGAACAAAGTTGCTTGGCTTAGTCAACAATTAGCTGTAGCAATATTCAATCTAACCAGTCAACAAGCTAGAGAGGTCTACTTGTCTTTGTCTAGTGATGATCAAGAGAAAGCCAACAAGGTTTTAACTGACTTAATCAATGGTTGGGATAATGATACTGATAATGAACTAACTGACGAATTAGGAGGTGAGTAATGAATAGATTAGATAAAAAACTAAAACAAAAATATGTCACAAAAATAGAGACTGGACTTTACTTATATGAACGCGGTGAAGAAAAGCTACTCATCCAAAGAAACGACAGATGTAATGACTGGGATATTTATGAGACTACTTCAAAATCTGGACTCGGTTGGCTAGAGCCTCATCCAGACAATTATTGTAGCAATGCAAAAACTTTGAGAGAGGCAATACTTGAATCCTATTTAAGTTCAGTAAGAGCCTCAAACAGAGAGAACAGGAGAGCGAAATGATTAAATACTTTTGTGATGGCTGTGAGATAGAAATGTTTTTTAATCTTGAACATCATAAGCCAGTAGAGGTTCATTCTGACTCAACTTCTACAACTTATGAATATGAGCAAGGCTTTGAGTTAATTTATTACAATAAAGAATTAATACGCTCTCACTATTGCCACGAATGTTCAGAAAAATTATGTTATTGGATTCCAAAACCAACTGATGATTAGGTGAAAATCCTATGAAACCCAATCGTAAGGTTGGGTATTGGTAATTAAGCCAAATATAGAGGATTAAAGATGAGACTAAATAAAGCAGAACTGAAATACCTAATAGACTATGTTTTAGTAGAGATTTATTTTACTGAAGATTTAAAATTTTTAGAACCATTACTGGATAAACTTAAAGCCATTAAGCCAACTGATGATTAGCTGAGATGCTATGAAACCCAATCGCAAGGTTGGGTATTGGTGCTAACAATTCTGTTAGCAATTTAACTATTAATCTATGGAGGATTAACAACATGAGTGAAGTACAAATAGTTTACTTAACTGTAAGCCAAATATATCTGATTGAATCATTAGCTGAACAGGAAGTGGAAAGGCTACAAGATGAAATCGAAAATGATAATGACTTGTTTGAAGGAGAGGAACACTCCTTACAAGAAGAGTTGGAAGAATTGGAAGAGGCAAGGAGTTCTCTTTATCAGTCTCATTATTATCGTCATATGTATCGTGCTACCGATTTTGTAAGAAAAGATTGGAAAGATGAGGAGGGTGCGTAATGGAAAACTTATATAAAGTAGAGGTACAAGAAAGCTTTAGAGATGACATTACATACTATATCTCAGAAGTGGTTGCATCTTGTAAGCACAAAGCACAAATAATAGCCACAGAAGAACTACACGATCTATTTTCAATTTGGGGGTCACTTGATTTTGATGTCACTGACTATGATGAGGCAAAAGATCAGCCTAGATTCAGACTGATATACACTTCTGATTACGGAGGCAACAGAACTTGTTGGGGGTGTGGTCAAGTCACAAAATCAGGCGAAAAAAATCAGTGTGAGTGTAAAAAATAATCCCTAATCCTGAGTAAGATTTTAAACTGCTCAATTCGCTATAAGTACATTTATTAAGAGTGTGCTTATCGGGAATTATCCCAAACTAACTTGTAAATAATTGGAGGATAAAATTATGAAACCAAGTCAAGCATTACAGATAATGAAATCTGTACTAAAGGGTGGCAATGCTCCCTTTCTAATTGGAGGAACAGGAATAGGTAAATCAGCAGTTGTTGATGTACTTACAATTGATCTTGCCAAAGATAGAAAAATCATTGCTGATTGTATTAATCCCAAGAAGGATGAATATGGAAGTATCTCATTTAGATTAGCATTGTATGAGAGTGTTGATTTAGGTGGTGTTCCTGTTCCTGTAGAAGTGGATAATGCTTTCATTCAGAAGAGAGCATTTTTAGGCAACTTGCCTATTAGTGGTGAAGGCTTATTATTCTTTGATGAATATGGTCAAGCCTCTACTTCTGTTCAAGCAGTCGTAGGTCAACTGATCTATGAAAGGAGACTAGGAGAGTATCAACTACCTGAAGGGTGGAAAATCTGCTGTGCATCAAACAGGGCTACTGATAGGGCGGGTTCTAATAAGCTACCTAGTCATGTTGTAGGAAGGACTACTTTGATTAACTTTGAACATGATACGAATGACTGGCTTAATTGGGCTGTCAAAAATGATGTTCATCAAGATATCTTAGGATTCATTCAATATCAGCCTGAATGGTTAAATGTCTTTGATGCAAAAACCATAACTCCTCAGCCTTCTCCTAGATCATGGACTAGGCTTTCAGATACATTGAAAACCAAACCTCCTATGGAGTTGGTTCAAATGATAGCTGAGGCTGACATAGGTGAGACTGGTGCTATTGAGTTTGTTTCCTTTGTGTCTCTTAAAGACAAAGTGCCAAACTTGGATGATATCGTTAATGGTGATGATGTTGAGGTTGTCGAAGAGAATGGTCTGATGTATGCAACTTGTGTGGCTTTGGTAACTGTTCTAAAAGAGGCTGATAATAAAAATCTTGGCACTTACTTTGAAAACAGTCTTGCCTATATTAAGAAGTTCCCTACTCCTGAGTATGGAATCTTTTTTGTTAGGTCTGTAGTCAATGCTAGATCAGCACTCCTAGAGACTTCTACTTTCTCTGAATTTAAAGTAGAACATCAAGACTTGGAGGTTTAGTCAAAAAGTCAGGGGGGTTGGAATTAAATATTATTTACTGGTATTTATTTTCTACCCTCCAAACGATTTACTGTAATGGGATGTAATTCCATCTGATGATAACGAAAGTTTGAAACAGTAATTTATCTAATTATTTTGGAGGAAAAAATTATGGATAAGAAAATAAGTAATACTTTATCTGAGAACGCTACATTGGTTCGTTTAACAGCGAAACATCCTAGCGGTCTGAAAGTTGATAAAGGATTAAGAAAAGACCTAGCTGATGACAATGACGTTGTTGACGATAGGTTGTTGCAAGTATCAAAGCATATCTATGGTACAGATGTTAATAAGTATTTCAGGCGGATTTTAAATCAGTTTAGAAACAACTCTTATTACCCTCTGACTGTAGCATGGTCTGATAATTCAACAGATGATGAAGGTCATACTGTTAGTGGATGGAGATTGTGTCCTAATAGCAATCTTGTAAAACTACAGGAGGCTGTAGATAAGGCTAAGACTGAATACTTTATTGAGGTTAAAAGCTTTATCAAACATTATCCCGATATGGTTAAGGGTGCTGAAAGAAACTTAGGGGATGCTTTTAATAGCTATGATTATCCCTCTGCTGAGTACATAGAGACTAGATTCAAATTTGATTTTGAAATGTCTCTAATACCTACTTTTGGAACTGATATCAGAATAAATGTATCTGAAGAACTAAGAGAGCGTATTGAGAATGATGCTATTAATAGAGCGAATAACAATATTAAAAGTGTCTTTAAAACTACCATTAATGCTTTAGTAGAACAGGTAGATCATGTAGCTGATAAGTTAAATCAATATAACCCAAAAGATAAACAGAAAGGCTTTTTCAATAAAAGCAGTTTTGAGAAATTAAGAGAGGCTGTAGAAGTATTGCCTTCGATTAATTCTGATATCTTGGGTAATGATGCAACTATCAACAAGGCTCATCAAAGATTAGTCTCTGTGTTCTCTACCATTGATTCTGTAGAGGCTCTTAGGGATGACTCTGAGGATGCTGAATCTAAGAGAAAGAAAGTAGCTGAGGAATTATCAGGTGCAGTCGGTGGACTTAAAGGTGGGTTTCTTGGGAAAGCCTTTGGAGGTAAGAAAAATGACTGAACTAGATAAAATCATTAAGGCACGTTCTAAGCTTATGAGAGGTCATGTAGGTATGGCAAGTATGCTACTACATCTTGACCTAGTAGAAGTTGATGCCAGTAAGTGTGAAACCTTAGCTACAGATGGAAGAAGGATTTTTTATAATCCTGTTTTTATCAATGAGATATCAGAAGAAGAACTGAAGGGTGTTTTAGTACATGAGGCTTTGCATTGTGTTTATGAACATATGCTAAGAAGAGGAAAGAACAGGCATCCTAAAGTTTGGAACATAGCTTGTGATTATGCTATCAACTCCTTCTTGGTTTATGACCTACATATGGAACTGCCTGAAGGTGGATTGCTAAAGAGGAAGTATCATAGAATGACTGCTGAACAAATCTATAGAATCCTGATTAATGATGAAGAGGCTCTTGAAGAATCCATAGATGGAATATTCACTAATCCAAAACCTAAAGGTAAACCTAAAGGTGAATCAGGAGGTGAATCAGGAGGCGAATCAGGAGGTGAATCTGAGGGTGAATCTGAGGGTGAATCTGAGGGTGAATCTGAGGGTGAATCAGAAGGCGGTTCGGGTGGAAATCCAACTCATACAAAGACTGGTCAAAAAGTAGGAGATATTGATTTAGACTCAATACCTGATACTGTCGGTCAAGTGTGGGATGCTCAAAATGAGGATGGAAAACCATTAACTCCTTCTGAGTTAGGTGATCTAAAATCTGAACTTCAAAGGGCTGTATCAATGTCTGATAAACTTGAGAAATCTATGAGTCAAGATGGCACTTCATCTATGGGAAATAGAATGAAAGAGTTAAAGGAAGTAAAACTAGACTGGAAAGATTTACTAAGTGATATCTTACAATCTACTGTAGCTAATCAGAACACTTGGTCTAGGCTAAACAAAAGGCACTCTTGGAGAGGGGTTTGTTTACCTAGCAAGACCACTTCACCTTATGGTGGAGAACTGGTTGTAGCAATAGATACTTCAGGCTCAGTTTCACAATATGAACTCAATGTTTATGGTACTGAAATTCAGGCTATGGCTGAGGATTGTGGGATTGAAAGAATTAGAGTTTGCTATTGTGATACAACTGTCAGAAAAAATGCTGATGGAGAGTGGTGGGATATCTTTGATTTAGATCAAGGTGATGAACTCACTCTTAGAGCAAGAGGCGGAGGCGGAACACGTTTTGACCCTCCCTTCAATCTCTACAATGACTACTCGGATGATACTGAGAATGTTCAAGCATTTATCTACTTTACAGATGGCTATGGAAGAGCGAGTCAAGAAGTAGAACCTGACATCCCTGTAATATGGTGCGTAACTCACGAAAGCAGTTGGTCTGAAAGATTACCTTTTGGAGAGGTTATCTATGTTGATACTGCTGAATTCTATTAAATAGGTTGCGTTTTAAGGGTAGGGTATTTTTGGGTATGTTATGCCCTTACCCTACTCTTAGAATTGCATCTAGGCTCAACTGGTGAGTCCAACTGATAAGGAAAATGTGTGTTTTCCTCTGATGAGAGCAAAAATGCTTGAAATCAGTTAATTAAATAATCTTACTTAAATGGAGGAAATTATGAGTGAAGAATTATTAGAAGAGTCTGTTATATCTTTAGTCGATATATGTAATAACATTTATCGTCATGTGGATAGATCAGAAAGAAAAGAAATGTCGAAAGCTGATGTTGCATTGGTGGAGACATATAACCTACTGGTGGATATCAATCAAAAGAACTTAGATATCCTTTACCCTAAAAGACTGAAGGAGCGTAAACCAATAAGGCATTTAGCCTTGAGGCATAAAAGAATTGGAGACAATCTAATTATTGATGAAGTCTCTAAGGAGGTGCTAAATGAGTATTAAATACTTTTGTGATGACTGTGATAAAGAACTAAAGTTTGATGGTTTTGCTGAAGAATCAGAAAGTGGCTATGATTGTGGATATGCTACTCATTTTCACGATATTGGAATTGTTCATGAGGATAGAGAAAATGAAGACATGAACGCTAGATACCAACATACCTGTAGAGAGTGTGACTTAAAAGAACATGGTGAAGAGTCGTATTATTTTAGTGGGGTGTCTAATGAGTAATATAATAAACTTCTACACCTTTATAGCTTTGTGTTGCTTAATTGGAATACCTTACGTCATTAAAACATTATGGGAAACTACAGATAAAATTATATTTGCTCTGTTCTTAGCCCTGTTTTGGTTTGTTTGTTTGATTCCAGTTGTCTTTCTTTTTGAAAGACTATTACATATGGGTGCATAATATGATTAAACATCTATTAGAATATTCCTTCCATTACTTATCAGGATTATTACTAGCCTTAGTAATAGTAATGGCATTTAACGTATAGGAAAATAAAAGAGCGCGTCTTGCTTGGCTTTATAGCTGAGTGAGGCGCGCTTTTTTTTTGTCTAAAATCTAGCTGATATTAGAGATATAGAAAAGTAAACTTCGCTGGACACAAAATAATATTTACTGGTATGTTGTATTTATTGGTGTTTCTCTGTTTGGTCAAAATAAAAATATGGATGCCTAGTAAATAAAAATATTTTTTCTCGGATACAAAAACCAGGTTTTGGACAACATCTAGTGGTTTTCTTTTTCTTAGATACCATATGTTGTGTTTATTCTTGCAAGATGCTATCAGATGGTCTAATATTCTTACTTAACCATTACTCATAAAATGGTTATCCTCCAAATCTACATAGTTAGATTATTAGGGCGGTTCTCTGAGTACCCTTAGAACTGCCCTTTTTTATGCTCAATCCAAAAAAAAATTCTATGTAGATAGTTTAATGAAAACAGAATTTATTGATGCGCACCTCTCTGAAACCCCTGTAAACAAAGGAAAGTTTTTAGACTCATTCTAAAAAAAAAGCCAAAAACACACCAAAAACAATCTAAATTTTAGTCATTCTTCTATTTTTCGTTAAAAAAAATTCCAAATTCTCTTTCTAAATCAATGACTTATGGTGTCATGGTATAATATAAGGGTACTAAGAAGTACGCGATCTTTAACAACTAGACTCTAACGAGAAAACTTAATCTAAATTAATAATTGGAGAAATAATATTATGAGTATTGAAAATAAAACAAATGGAAAAAAGTCTTTCATGCAAAAAGCGTATGAAAAACTGATGATACTTTTAAACAATTCTACATCCTTGAGGGTTGTTCCTTGCTTAGAAGATGTTAATGGAGAGAGGGTTCGTAGGTTGGTACTTTGCTACCATGATAACGAAACCTATACTCCTTTGATGTTTATCCTAGATTCTAGGACTACAGATTCATTGATTCCTTTTCCCGAATACACAGATGGAATATGGAACTTGATTGAAGAGGCAAAAGGAATAGATCAAAGATCAACAATGGAAGAGTTTGATATCTCTGTTGATAAAATCAATGATCTGTTTTGGAACTCTGAAATCATAGACGAAATAGATGATGAACTGAAGAAAGTAATGTCAGAAATGTAAACAAGGAGGTACTTAGACCCACATTAGAGAAATCTAGTGTGGGTTTTTTTATGCCTGTAGTGTTGGTATTGCGTCATGCGAATCCCGTCTAAAAAGCTCGAAAAAACGCCAGAAAGCTCGAAAAAGCTCAAACGAATGGATGCAAGCCAATAAATATAATAGACTGGTAAATATTTACTTTGGCTTCCAAGTTACCTGGTCAACCCGTAGTATTTGCACCTGTTCCACATGGAACAATACAGCTTTCTTTTTGATTGCATAATGCCTATACTTGTAAGATGTTTGCAGTAATAAGACACACCTACGAGATAGATAAGCCCAAAACAGAAAAGCCTAAAGAGTATTTTATAAGTGCTGAATGGAAACATTATGTTTGGATTTTTGAAAAAGAAGTGGATGCTTTAGCTTTTGCTATTACCTTATTAGACAACCCCTTACTGCAAGCCAATGAACATTATTTAGCCCACGCTATAGAGAGCCTTCAAGAAAGGAGATATTGGCAAACAGGTAGAGAAAGTGTGGCTATTGGTGAAGTTATTGACAGCCCTGAAATTATTTATGGAGAACCCCAAGATGAAGAGTCTATTCATTAGATGCTCTGAAGAGGAACACGAACTTGCTCATGCGCTAGCAAAAAGTGAAAGTCGTTCCTTGAACAAGCAAATCATACACATGATTCAAAAAGAATCAGAAAAACAAAACATAAAGGTCAAAGATGATTCTGTAGGCTATGATGCCAATGGTAGTCCTGTTGAAGAACCTAAGCTTGGTTTAACAGGGCTTCTTCAAACAAAGAAACAGGAGAGTCATAGCTAACATAGTAGTAGCTAGTCAAAGCCTCTGCACATTTCTTCATTACTTTTATCTCAACAGACTTTAATTTTGTTGGTGATTGCACCATCAGTTTCCAAAAGTGGCTCTCTATTTTTTTTCCGCAAGACTGTTTCAGATGTCTTTGCACCCCAATCAAGACACAGCTTCGTGGGATCGGAGATAAATAATATTTACCAGTAGATGATCTTTCGTCAAAGGAGTTGCTGTTTAAGTGCATCCCTTTTGAAATCAAGCCTAGATACTTATCACAAACGCTATGTTGCCTCTCGTCTAAATGCTTTTCCAAAAAAAGAATGTCGATTAAGTGTTGATCGTAAACAATGGCTCTACCAATATTACTATTTTGATATTTGACTATACCGACTTTGTGCCTATCGTGAAGTTGTTTGTTGCCTATGTCGTTAACATAAGTTTTACAACTCCCAATTGAAATTGTCCTCGACTTCTTCTGCTTCACTATATCTCCCATTGACAGGATTGAATGTTAATTTTGCCATACCTATTTTGCTTTGCCATCCCCAACGCGCCTTCCAACAATGAACCTCAACACTATCCTCACCTCTGTAAATTGTCAAACCCATGTCAGCTTTTGAAAACCAAGCCATGCTTTTTGCTATGTCTACTCCTGTGACTACATTTTTCTTTCCATCCTTTTGAAAAGGCTTTGTCGGATGTGCCACAAAAAAGCAAATTATTTCATGTTGCTTACAAAACAACTGAACTTTTGTGAGCATATCAGAAACCATATCAGTTTCTAATCCCTTGTGTGAAGTGTGAATAAAGTTAAAAGGGTCTATCACTAAAATTCTACAGCCTGATCTCATAATTGCCGAACTTGCTTTTTCAAGAATGGATTCAATCGTGGGTAAACCACCATCCATGTAGTCTTGGAAAAGGATATGTTCCTTAATCCAATGTTCTGCAAAGTCTTTTTGTTCTTGACTCATTCTTTTGTTTTGTCCTTCAAAAAATGGCAAACCAGTCAATAATTGCGCGAGTTGAACCGAATGAAGTGCAACAGGTTTCTCGAAGGAACAGAACACAGTTTTCCATCCGTAATTCTTACCAACATTTACTATTAACTGATCTAAAAAAGCTGACTTACCATCTCCTGGATAGCCCGAAACGATATTCAGCATACCTGTTTGTAGTGTAAATAATTCGTCAACTGAGTCAAAACCTGTGCTAACCCCTTTGGGTACTCCTTGTGAATAAAGAGACTGAAATTCTTCTGTGTAATGCTCAATATCATTCAAGCCATGCAAAGGTATTGGAGGCGCATTTAAAATAGCATTTCTAACAGCCTCTTTGTCTGCATTTAATAACAACTCATTTGCATCTTTGTTGCCTTCGTAATCAACTCTATAACATCTAGCTTTGTTAAGCCTTCTTGACAACTCATTTGCTAAGATATCTCCCGAACTGTCCGTATCGGTAGCTAGGATTATTCTCCCGACATTCTCAAACTTTTCCCTCTCTTCCCAAACATACTTAAATCTTCCATCCTCAGATGGGTCTACCATGTTGTCAGTAATTTTTGATGGCGCTCCATTAGGAACTGAATAGACCTTGATGTTGGCATACTCACTAAAACTTTCTAAAATGGCTAAACAATCTAATTCGCCTTCAGTAATTACTATCGTATCTTCTATCGTTTCAAGACTGTCATTATGTATCTGTCTACCCCAAAGTTTTGTGGCATTATTTTCCCACCAAAAATCTTTTGTTCCGTTAGCACTTCGATACTTGATTGCTTCGTACTCATCAGGGGATGTGGCTGAAGGGAAAGTAAAACCTATGACTGGTTTATTATTTTTTTCCACAACAAGGCAGCCAGCTCGTTCTGCCGTTTCTAAACTTATGCCTCTCTCAGCCAACCAAGCTATGCTTTTTTTTGAGGCTGTTTGCTGTTTAATCTTTACTGGTATTTTTGGTTTAGTGCCATTCATTTTTGTTTTCATTTGTATTATTTGTCCTGTTGTTTTAATCAAGCCCTCAACTCCGCAATGATGGCAATAGTAAATTATTTTTTCATTATCAGCATTAACAGACAATGGTTTATCTCTCCGATTCTTTTTTCTTGTGTGCTGACAAACAGGGCAAGATAGTTTGTATTGACCAGTACCTTTACTGTTTATTTGTGAGTAGATTGTTTGGTCTACATTAGACCTTTCATTTTTTTGTTGACTTAACATAGTTATCCTCTTATTATCTGTATACTTATTAGTAAGTAAACACCTACTAATATTAAAAACTTAGTAAGTATCTACCTACTAAGAACCCCAACCACAAAAGATTCATCTATAAGATTAGCTATCTTATTGGATATTTTTTTTCTTGATATGATTGGATGATCGACCATGCTTATTACGCTCTCTTGTACCTTATTGCTATCAATATCGTTTCTATCACATAAAGTCACAAAGTCTTTGGATTTAAAGTAATTTAGTGCCTGAATTGCTTTTTCTTCATCTTTACTAGCTACATCTCTTATTGCTTGTTTCACAATCAAACTGTCTATTTTTACCCTGTGTTTATCCATGTGAAAATAATAGACCAAGAGTTTGACATTTGCAAGACATAGATTTAACATAGACTTGTCATAATAAATAAACGAGAGGTATAGAATTGAATTACGAAATAGAAAAAAAAGTGCCTGTTCCTCCAAGAAGAGGCAAGCCCATCAAATATGATTTACCCCTAGATAAAATGAAAGTAGATGACCATATAAAAATCAATGTATCCAAAGTACAGATAAAGAAAGAGGCAAAACTAATCAGAAATACAGTCCTTAGATTCAAATACAAAAACCCAACAATGGATTTTACAGTCAGAGCCTTAGAGGATGGCATAGGCATATGGAGAACTAAGTGAAATATACCAACAAGCACAACGTACCAAGTGAAATAATTAGAGCCTTAAACAACGATAGTTATTCAAAGGGTGATTCTGTAATTTCTGTAACAGGATTATTACAGCCTCCACAAATTAGACTGTTAAACAAAAAACACTATGAAGATATTACTATTGATGTGTCAGACGAGATATGGAAACTACTAGGTCAGAGTGTGCATACGATATTAGAGCGAGCCAATGAGGACAATGAGGACACGATTACAGAGCAGAGGATGTATGCTGGCATCAAAGGGTGGAGAATAAGTGGTCAGACAGACAGCATTTCAGTTTCAGATGGCATTTTAAAAGACTATAAGGTTACTTCAGCATGGTCTGTTGTTTCAGCTTTAACAGATGGCAAGCCTGAGTGGGAACAACAACTCAATTGTTATGCTTGGCTTAATAGAATGAATAGCGGTCAAGAGATTAAGGCATTGCACGTTATAGCCATTGCTAGAGACTGGAGTAAGTTTCAACATCAAAGAAGTAGTGGTAACTATCCTATATCTCCTGTAGCAGTAGTAAACATACCAATGTGGGATAAAGACAAACAAGAATCCTTTATTAAAGAGAGGGTTGCTTTACATCAACAGGCAGAGGCAGACCATGTAATCAATGACATATTACCAAAGTGTAGCGACATAGAGACTTGGAAAAAAGAGGATACTTACAGAATTATAAAGAAAGGTAGAAAGTCAGCAGTCAGAGTTTTGCATTCACAAGAAGAGGCAGACGAATATTTAGAAAAACAAAAAGATACCAAAGGCTTGAGCATTGAAATTGCTAAGGGTGTCTCTACTAGGTGTGAAAGCTACTGTAGTGTTTCAGAATTTTGCAAACAATTTAACAAGGAGGAACTATGAAATTTATCATTACAACATATGCAACTTGCGACTTTCAATACGAAGTAGAGGCTGATTCTAAAGGAGAGGCGGAAGATCGTTTTTACGAAAGCAATCACAAAGAACTCAATGATGGTCATCCAACAGATATAAGGGATGAAACGATTGATACTGTTAATAAAATAATAAGGGTGGAACTATGAGCGAACTAACATTCAAAGAGATTTGGGAAACATTATATGCAGTGGATGTATCAAAGCATACTGAAAAGAAGATGCAATTTACATACTTGTCATGGGCTAGAGGGTGGACACTAATGATGGAATCGTTTCCTCAAGCACAATATAACTTCATTGATTTTGATGGAGTACCTTATAGATTGTTGCCTGATGGAACAGCAGAGGTAATGACTTCAATTAAAATTGATCAGCATGAAAGAAGTATGATTCTTCCAATCATGGATAACAAAAACAATGCTGTAGTTAATCCGAACTCAAGACAAGTCAATGATAACAGGCAAAGATGCTTAGTTAAGAATATGGCTATGATTGGTTTAGGAATGTCTGTCTTTTCACAATGGGATGATCATTTACCAAGCGAAGAAAAAGATGTTCAGCCTAAAGGAAAAAAGCCATTACCAAAAGAAGAACCCAAGAAAGAAGAAGTAGAGGAAGTGGATGATACATATACTTTAAAGTGGGCTGACAGTTTTGTTGATGCTTTTGAAAAGGTAATTATTTTCCAAGACTCAAGAGAGGATTTAGTTAATAGATGGAAAGAAAAAACAAGTGAAATAGGGATGCTTGAAACAAAATTCCCTGAACAAAAAAAGCGGTTGGATAAAATCTTTAAAACTCGTAGTAGCGAGATAAATGAAAAATCTAACCAAAGCCAAACAACGGAGGAATAACCTATGGCATATGAAGAAAGACTACAATCTGATGGACAGATTTACACAAACAACTTTAAAGAAAGTGATAAACAGCCCGACTGGACAGGAAAGGTCACATTAACCAAAGAGATACTAAAAGAATTGGTAGAAAAAATGAGATCAGAACAAGCCAATGGTGTTGATATGAGAGTTGCCTTGTGGGATAGGGTATCAAAGAATGGTAATTCGTATAAATACGCACGACTAGATGTGAACAAAGAGCAAAGAAGGGAACAGCAGAAACCCGCACCTGTAAAACCAAAGGTAGAGGAATTTTCTGAAGATGATATTCCATTTTAGGTCTATCCTAACTAATGACTCTTTAGTGGTTTAAGTCTTAAAAGCGAAATCACTACTAACAACGGGAGAGAGCCTATGACTGGATTTGAATTATTTGAGTATGACGAAAACCAAAGCTATGAGGCAAATTATAGCAAGTGGAGACTGATGAATAATGACGAAAAAATGCAAACTGGTGATAAGGAACTCACAGAAAAACAAGCAATAAAAATTTTCAAGAATTTACACGGGAAAAGAAATACTAATAAACCAGTAAATATTATTTATTGGTGGCAACGAACCAACTGGAAGAAAGATGAAAACCTATAACTATGACGGATATGAACAAATACTAGAAAATGTTAAAAGCATAATTCAATCAGAGCCTTTAACTGAGGTTGAGAAAGACAGCCTGATAACAAAGATAGATACATTTCAAGACGAGATAGAAAACTTGTTAATGGGAAGAGGAGCAAGAGCAGTCTCTTATGATAATAGGAAAGACATACTAAACAAGCTAGAAAAATGGCAAAGGAAAATGGAATCAAACGAAAAAAAGATTGCAGAGCATGAAATGCACATAGAACAACTAGAGATAAAGATAGAGCAATTAAATAACTACAGTATAAGGTTGCCATGATTAACTGGTTTTTAAGATTGTTTCGCAAAGAAACAACAGAAGAAAGGATTGATAGAAAACTAAGAGAGGGTGGTTATCCGCCTTACAACGATAAGCATTTAAGATGGTGAAATAATGACTAAGATTTTTAGAAAACGTGAGTGGGAGAAAGCAGATAGTATCAATCCCTCACACTACAAAGATACAGAGATAGAGTTTATTGACTACTGCAAATCAAGCATGGGTTCAGAAAGGTTTAAAGGATTTCTAGAAGGCAATATGAAAAAGTATATGCACAGATGGAAAAATAAAAATGGTGTGGAAGATTTAAAAAAACTGAGATGGTATTTAAACAGACTAATAGAGGAAGAAAATGATTGATGCTGAAGAATCTTGGATGCAACAAATTAGGAATATTGCTCCTATTATAGAAAAAACAGAGTACGAAGTCTTTAAGTGTGAGGCTGAGGTTAAGAAACTCCATGCTACATTAAAGATGCAAGCACTAGGAACTGGCATGAAAACATCTTCTGCTCAAGAAACGTGGGCTGAATCGCAACAAGAACTCTATTTGGCTAGATTAAAGGTTGGAGTATCTAAAGGCGCTTTGTCTGCTTTAAAGATCAATCTAAAGGCACTAGAGATAGGTTTTGAAGAGTGGAGAACCAAGATGGTTAACGCTAGAGAAGAACGCAAAAGATATGGCGCTTAAAGGCAGAGTGCCAAGCACAGAAGAACTTACTCATATGGGTAGGGTTGTAGACATAGGATGTATCGTCTGTAGAAATAATGGCTTTATAACCCCTTGTGAAATTCATCACATAAATGGTAAAACAAAACCTAACGCACATTTTGAAGTGCTACCCCTTTGCTTTGCTCATCACCGAATGGGAAGTGGTAAAGAACCAATCAGCAGACATCCCTATAAGAAACGATTTGAAAAAGCCTATGGAACGGAACAAGAGTTGCTAAAGCAAGTGCAAGAAAAGCTAGAAAATGACATACCTTTTTAACCTACTGCTACATTGTGTGCGCCATTCGCCAGGAACCTAGCAGCGAAAATTAATATTTACTGGTATATGATAAACAAAGGAATTTATGGAACTAGACATAAGATATGCAGTAGAAGATGATTTGAGTTACATAGATCATTTGCAGAAAAAAAATGCAGAGGACTTATCCTTCTATCCTAAAGTTGTTTTTGAAAGAGAGGCAAAAAACAACAGAATCCTTTTGGCTTTAGTAAACAATCAACACGCTGGGTATCTGTATCATGGAAGTATACTCTCTCATAAGCCATTAAAAATACATCAAGCCTGTATTGAGTATGACCTCAGAGGAAATTGGTATGGTGCTGGATTAGTTGGAACACTAGAGGACATAGGTAAAATAAGCTATGTTGATGGTATTTCTCTTAGGTGTGGCTCAGATATTTCTGCAAATAACTTTTGGCAACTGATGGGATTTAACTGTATAGATATACAAGCTGGTGGTGTTAGGAGAATGAGGGATATCAATGTTTGGTTTAAGCAATTAACAACCAATCTATTTGGAGACAAGCCCTCCGTAATTTTACAACCAAGCACAAAGAAAAAAGATGCTAGCTTTTGGAAAAAAAGAAATAAAAACAAATCTCAAAACTCAATGCTAAGAGGTAAAGCATTGCTTAGATATAGAAAGGAGGTATTAGAAGAAAGTGATTGATTTAATTACCAACCGCTGTGTTATGTCATGCGTGAAAAATTAATATTTACTGGTATATTATATTTATTGGGCTGTAGAGCCGACAGCAGTATTATGAACACGAATACAGACACGAACACTAACTTAGAGGTTATAGATGAAAACAAGTAGCGCGAAAGCAAAAGGAAGAAAACTCCAACAATGGTTTGCTAAATTATTAGTGGATGCTTTAGGGTTGGATGAAGAAGATTTAGAGAGTAGACCTATGGGAAGTCAGGGTGAAGATATCATTATGGGTAAGCAATCAAGGAATCGCTTTCCCTATTCTGTAGAGTGTAAGAACCAAGAACGAGTTAATGTATGGACATCCTATGAGCAAGCAAAGGAAAACTGCAAAGGATATGAGCCATTGTTGGTTATTAAAAGAAACAGGAGCAAGCCATTAGTATTAATGGATGCTGAACATTTTGTAAGTTTATTTAAAGGTGAAGATGATGATGCTTGAAGAGCAACTGAGAGAACAGCTAGAGGAAAGAAAAAAGAAATGGTGGGGATGGCATAAGGAGAATCCTCAAGTGTGGGAAAAGTTTAGAGAGTACACATTAGAGGCTATAGCAACAGGTAGGAATCATTATTCTCATTGGGCTATAGTCAATCGGATTAGATGGAACAGGGAAA